>CESP01025014.1_pt1 | contig 40096 bp, 39 predicted proteins | sample 531211 | NCBI WGS metagenome assembly CESP01 (sample SAMEA2622074, study PRJEB7988) | marine metagenome | biome: marine biome (ENVO:00000447); feature: surface water layer (ENVO:00002042); material: "saline water (ENVO:00002010), including plankton (ENVO:xxxxxxxx)" | depth 5 m | reverse complement strand
ATTGGTGAGTATGATGACGGTAAAGTTGGCGAAATCTTTATAGATACAAATAAAGAAGGTGAATTAGTTAAAGCGCTCATGAACAATTTTGCTATTGCAATATCTTTAGGTCTACAATATGGGGTTCCCCTAGAGGAATTTGTTGATGCTTTTATCGATACAAAATTTGAACCTTCAGGCAAAGTTACTGGAAATGACAGAATTTTAAGTGCTACTTCAATCCTTGATTATTTATTTAGAGAGTTAGCTATATCATATTTAAATAGAGAAGACCTTGCACATACACCATCGCTTAAAAAAATTGAAAATACGAACTTTGATGACAACCCAGAATTAGCAAAATTTTTAGACGTGCTAAAAGATAGCACGAGCAAAGGTTTTGTAAGAAACCAGTACAAAGATAAATTAGTAGATTTAACAAACGTAAGGTTAAATATTAAAAGCAAAAAAGCTTAGTTCTTTTTGTCAGATAGCTTTAAACCTAAATCTTTTAACAATTCACTATCGATTTCATTTGGAGCATTCATCATTAAATCTTGAGCATTTTGATTTAATGGAAACATTATTACTTCTCTAATGTTTTTTTCATTTGCGAGTAACATTACTATCCTGTCAATACCAGGTGCAATTCCTCCGTGAGGTGGGGCACCATGTTTAAATGCATTTATCATTCCTGAGAATTTATTATCGACGTCTTCTTTACTATAACCTGCAATTTTAAATAATTTATACATTAAATCTGGCTTATGGTTTCTAATTGCGCCTGATGATAACTCCACACCATTACATACTAGATCATATTGAAAAGCTTTGATATCAAGTGGTTTGCTAAAATCTAATTCTTCAAGATTTCCTTGTGGCATAGAAAATGGGTTATGACTAAATACAATTTTTTTAGTTTTTTCATCTATTTCGAAAAGTGGATAATCAACTACCCAACAAAATTGAAATTTGTTATCATCAATAAGTTTTAATTCTTCACCAATTTTATTTCTGGCTAAACTTAATATTGTTTCAACTTCTTTTTTCTTTCCACAAGCTAAAAACAAACTATCTCCTTCTTCTGCATTAACAATTTTACAAATTTGTTCCATTGATTTATCACCAAATAATTTTCCAATAGTACCTTTGCCTATAATTTTATTATTAGATTTTTCAAAAGAGAAATAAGCCAGACCTGACGCTCCTTGCTCTTTCGCCCATTTATCGATATTATCAAAAAAACTTCTTGGTTTATTTATAGTCTTTGAGGTTTTTATTGCTCTAACTATGCTACCTTTGGAAACTAATTTTTTAAAAATTTCAAATTTAACATCATCTAACTCCATAACTTTTGTTATATCTTTTATAATTAATGGATTACGCAAATCTGGTTTGTCTGTTCCATAATTAATCATTGTGTCCTTATAACTAATTTTAGTAAAGTTTGGTAATACTTGCTTATTCTGACCAAACTTTTGAAATAAGCTGTAGAAAAGTTTCTCAATCACTTTAAAAACATCATCTTGCGTTACAAAAGACATTTCTAAATCTAATTGATAAAATTCTCCTGGACTTCTATCAGCTCTAGCATCCTCATCGCGAAAACATGGGGCAATTTGAAAGTATTTGTCAAACCCTGCAACCATAATTAATTGTTTAAATTGCTGTGGCGCTTGGGGTAAGGCGTAAAATTTACCCGAATTTAATCTACTTGGAACTAAAAAATCTCTTGCACCTTCTGGGCTTGAAGAAGTAAGAATTGGCGTTTGAAACTCATTAAAACCCATTGTCTTTAAATTTTCTCTTATGAAAGAAATAATTTTAGATCTTAATAAAATATTTTCATGAATTTTTTTCCTTCTTAAATCTATATATCTATACTTTAATCTAATTTCTTCAGCATACTCTTGATCACTGAATACTGGCATTGGCAGCCCAGAACATTCTCCAAGATTTTCATACTTTGTTATATGAATTTCAATTTCGCCAGTAGGTAAGTCTCTATTAACTGTATCTTTTGATCTTTCAACAACATCTCCTTCAACCAAGAGTACTGTCTCTAAAGATGTTTTTTCTATTTGTTTGAATAATTTATTGCTTTGATCAATCACGCATTGTGTAATACCGTAATTGTCTCTAATATCTAAAAACAATAAATTTCCGTGATCACGCTTTTTATGAAGCCAGCCCGAAATTTTAACTGTCGAACCAGTAGCTTTTTTATTTAATTCCCCACAATTATGTGATCTATATCTATGCAAAATTTACCTTATGAACTGTTGATATATAATTTTGGTATAAAAACAACATATTTAAATGATAATAGATTCTGAAAAAAAATTAAATAACTTCAAAAACAAAATTAAGAAAAAAAAATATTTATATTTAGATACTGAATTTAATAGAAAAAATACCTATAAAGCAACATTATCATTCATTACTATTTATGATGGAAAATCATATTATATTCTTGATGCAATTAAGAGTAAGAAACTAATAAGATTATTTATTCAAGTAATATCGAATAAATCTATTCTGAAGGTCCTTCACGGATCTGAACAGGATTTGGAGTTATTGTATCAATACTTTGGAGAAATAAAACCAATTTTTGATAACCAATTAGCTGCAGGTTTTTGTGGTTTCGATAGAAATTTATCTTACCAAAATCTTACTAAGATTATTTGTAAAAAAAAAATTGACAAAAAGTTTCAAAATACAAATTGGTTAAAAAGACCAATTAACCCAAAAATTATGAATTATATAAAAAATGATACAAAATACTTAAAACCAACACACAAACATCTTAATAAAATTTTAATTAAAACTAAAAAGTTGAAATTTTTTAATGAAGAAATGAAAATCTTTCAATTAAATGCCATAAATCCTATAAAAATAAGTTCAATTTTAAAAAGAAATATAGATAGAAATATTCTTGATAATAAAGAATTTAAGAAAATTTTGTGGATTAGACATTCAATATCAAAAAAAAAGAATTTGCCAAAAAACTGGGTATTAAAAGATAATGATATTATTAACTTGCTTCACTCCAAAAGTGATCACATATTGAAAAAGAATTCAAAAATATCAAAAAAAAATTATTTGATATTTTCGAAAACTTTTAAATATCTTAGAAAAATAAAAAATAAAAAAACTGTAATTGATCAAACATTGATTGCATCTATGAATTATATAAAATTGATAATATCACGTAAAAATAAAATTGATGAGAATTTAATTGCTACAAAAAACGACATTTATACATATTTGGCTTACAAAAAGTATAATGGGCTATGGAGAAAGAAAGTATTTTTTGACAAATACGAAAGATTTATAAAAGGCAAATCAAAGGTTAAATTTAAAAAGGGTATTATTCAAATTTAGTTATATTTAAAAATTCATTAATTGATTTCTTCGAGATTTTTTTTTTTTTGTAGAAGAAAATTGTCAAAATCATTTACAAAATTAAAAATTTTATCATAGGATCTATCTATTACTTTAGCAATATACAAAATCATTTCTTTTTTAATAATTAATTGTTTATCGGAAAAAAATTTTGTTAATAAGGTATAAATTAATTCATCTGAAGGGTTCTCAATTTTTTGTTGATCAAATGTAATAATTCTAGATTTGAGATCTAAAAGTTTAACTTTATAATCTATTAACGGTTTTCTTGTAACAATAAGAAGGTAATTTTTAGAATTTATAAAAGCATTAATTAAAATGAATAATAATTTTTCATCTAATTTTTCACTATTTAGATTATCTAATACCAAGCATTTTAAATTTAATATATTTTCTACGTTTTTAGTTTTTTTTAACAATTCATAATCAATAATTGTTGAATTAATTTTATTTTTAAAAATATTAAGCATATGACTTTTGCCAGATAACTTTGGTCCATGAATATTAATTAATTTTGACTCCCATTTTGGATATAAGTTTAAAAAATCGTAAACTTTTTTATTACTATTTGATATACAAAAATCTTCTTCAAAATAAAAATTAGAATTTTCAAACTTAAAGACTTTTTGATCATTCATTTAAATATATGTCCCAGATCTTATTTTTCTTATTTATTTTAACTTTTTGATTTTCTAAATTTTCAGTCAGATCGTCTTCACTACCAGAAAATATAAAACTTCCTGTAATTTTTTTCTTAGAAATAAATTGAATATTTTGTTTTGAAATATTTTTATTCTTAGATATTATTTTTTTGAATGTGTTAAGACTAATTATATCTTTTGGATAAAAATTATATGTGATTAATGTAGTATTCTCTATGTTAAAAATGTTCTGTTCTTTCCATATGTTTTCTACAAAAAATTTTAATTTAGGAATAATAGATTTAAAATTACCATCAAATAGAAAACTTTTATAATATACTGTCTTATTTATTGAAAATTTTGTTCTAATATTATTTGGGTAATTTTTATCATAGAAAATAACTAGATAATTTTTTAACCCATAATTATTTAGCAATTTATTAACTTTTATGTCTTTCATACTGACATTTTCTTCAAAAATTACACTATTTTGATCTTTTAAATCACCTCCTGGAGAAACATATTCAATTAAAAAATCTTGATATGAAAAAAAAATTTCATAAAAACTATCGTTATTCCAAACATTCATTTTACCACTTTTTTCTTTTTCAAAATAAAATATTAGCAATGGGTCTCCTTTATAATCAACAAATCGTATATTTTGAGATTTAAAAAAGTTTTTAACCTTATTTGGATTAAATTTTACAGATACAACAAACTGGTAATCTTTGTTTATTTGAATTTCATCCTTTATTATAAAATTGTCAATTAAATTTAGTCCTTCTTCATTAGATTTAATAAGTTTTAAATCATCCTCAACTAATAGCCTTTTCTTTAATTCTTCAAATGCTTGGATTTTGATTTTATCAATTATATTAGACCTATTTTTTTTTATATTGCTAATTTTTTCGGAAAATTTGAAATTATCAACAATATAAATATTTGCATTTACAATAGAATTGAACCAATAAGAGATAGTAAAAATTAAAATAAATAAAATCTTATTTGTATTGTAAAAAAAGTGCATAAAAAAATATTTACTTATAAAAATAGCGGTGTAAATACACGTAATACATCTAATTTAGTAAGTTATATATCAAAACTATCTAATAAAACCAAAATTAAGGGTTCTTTTATTAAAGGCTTTAAAAATATAGGTGGGTTTGGTTCATTATTTGATTTGACATCATATAAAATAAAAAATCCAGTTCTAGTTTCTGCTGCAGATGGAGTAGGTACAAAGATAGAAATTTCAGGCAAACTAAGGAATTACAAAACTATTGGAATTGATTTAGTTGCTATGTGTATAAATGACTTGATTGTTCAAGGAGCAAAGCCGTTATTTTTTTTAGATTACATTGCACTTGGGAAAGTTAAAAATAAACAATATAAAGAAATAATTCAGGGTATTTATAAAGGTTGCAAATTATCTAGTTGCTATTTAGCGGGCGGTGAAACCGCTGAAATGCCTGGAATATACTTAAGAGATAAATTTGATTTGGCAGGATTTGCAGTAGGAATTGTAAATAAAAAAAAAATTATAGATGGATCAAAAATTCAAAATAATGATGTAATTTTAGCATACCCGTCAAATGGAATTCATTCAAATGGTTTTTCATTAATTCGAAAAATAATATCTGAAGCCAAAATTGACATTAGTAGGAATAATTTTCTAAAAAAAGAATTATTAAAGCCAACAAAAATTTATGCGAAAACAATATTAAATTTAAATAATAAAAACCTTCTAAAAGGTAGTGCGCATATAACTGGCGGTGGTTTAATAGAAAATATTTTGAGGGTTATTCCAAAAGATTATAGTATTAGTGTTAAATTAAATAAAATTAAGACAAAAAAAATATTTTCGTGGATACATAAATTTGTGAAACATGACGAAATGTTAAGTACATTTAATTGTGGTGTTGGATTTTGTATAATTGTAAGTCAAAAAAACGTGAAAAAAGTCTTTAAATATTCAAAACAATCAAAACCATATGTTATTGGAAAAATCGTGAAAAACAAAAAATCTAGAGTTTTGTTAAATGGAAAAATTAAATTTTAACAAAAAAAGGGTTGCAGTATTTCTATCCGGAAAGGGCACAAATTTTAAAAGTTTATATAGATTTTCTAAACTTAAAAAATCTAAATATAAAATTATCTTAGTCATTTCTAATAAGAGAAATGCCCAGGGAATAGCTTTTGCAAAAAAAAATAAAATTAAAAATTTTACGTTAATTGATAAAATTAATTTCTTTGAAAATAAATCAATTAAAATTTTAAAAAAATATAAGGTTGATATGTTATGTTTAGCTGGTTTTATGAGAATTTTATCTGTTAATTTTATTAATAAATTTAAAAAACCTATATTAAATATACATCCATCACTTTTGCCAAAATTAAAAGGATTAAATACACATGAAAGAGCTATAAAAAGTGGGCACAAATTTTCAGGATGTACAGTGCACTTGGTTAATGCCCGTTTAGACTCTGGTAAAAAATTAGGACAAGTTAGAGTAAAGATAGCCAAAAATGATGATGCTAAATCATTAAAAAAAAAAATACTAAGGCAGGAGCATATACTTTATCCTAGTAGTCTAAATGAATTTATCAATTAAAAAAATAGTGATATTTCTCTGGACGCGTTCTCTTCAGAGTCAGAACCGTGTACAGAATTTTTATCAATTGAAATAGCAAACTTTTGTCTTATGGTACCCTCTTTGGCATCTTTGGGATTAGTCGCACCCATTAAGTCTCTATTTTTTTTAATTACATTATCACCTTTAAGAACCATGGCAATTATTGGCCCGGAACTTAGATAACTACATAATTCACTAAAAAATGGTTTATCTTTATGCACATCATAAAATTTCTTTGCGAACTCATTTGATACATGAACTGTTTTTATTTTTTCAATAACTATTCCATTGGTCTCAAATATATCAATTATTTTACCAATTAAATTTCTCTCGACTGCATCAGGCTTAATTAATGATAAAGTTTTTTGATCACTCATAAAACTCTTGAACTAATCTATTTAAAAGTTTTACGCCATAACCTGTTGCACCGGATGGGGTAATATCATTACTTTTTTTTGTCCATGCCATTCCAGCAATATCTAAATGAGCCCAAGGCGTACCTTTTAAAACAAATCTTTGTAAAAATTGAGCAGCAGTAATAGATTGTGCACCACCTGCGTAATTTATATTTTGAACATCGGCAATTTGAGAATTCATTAGTTTATCAAATTCTTTTGACAAGGGCAGTCTCCAAACTTTTTCATTATCAATTTTACCTGATTTGTAAAGTTGATCAGATAATTTATCATTGTTACTAAATAAGCCAGCATACTCATTCCCAAGAGCAATAATAATTGCACCAGTTAAAGTTGCTAAATTAATCATAAATTTGGGATTAAATCTTTTTTCTGTGTAACTTAAAATATCTGCTAAAACTAATCTACCTTCAGCGTCTGTATTAAATATTTCGATTGTTTTTCCGCTATATGATTTGACTACGTCTCCTGGCCTCTGTGCATTACCGTCAGCCATATTTTCTACTAAGCCAACAACTCCAACCGCATTAATCTTTGCTTTTCTTTTTGCTAATGTTTTCATCAAGCCCACTACTGTACCTGCACCAGCCATATCGTACTTCATCTCTTCCATAAATTTTGCAGGTTTTAATGATATACCACCTGTATCAAAACATACGCCTTTACCTATAAAAGCTAAAGGTTTATCATTTTTCTTTTTAGACCCCTTCCAAGAAATTATTGCAACATAACTTTTATTTGCACTTCCTTGACCAACTCCAAGCAATGCATTCATGCCCAGTTTTTTTAGTTGATTTTCATTTAAAATTTCTATTTTCAATCCATCTTTTGCTAATACGCTTATTTGTTTTGTAAAGTTATACGGGTTCAAAATATTTGCTGGGGTTGTTACTAAATTTCTAGTTAAGGTTAAACCTTTATAAATAGAGTCCGCATATTTTAAACATTTAATAACATTTTTATTATTAGATGAAAAAACTGAATAGCTTATTTTTTTTTGTTTTTTTTCTAAACTTTTTTTATCAGTTTTAAAATTGTCAAAGTCATATGATTTAGACATTATACCTAATAAAAAATTTGAAATAAAATCGTCTTTTTTTTGGCTAAGTGTATCTAACAAAATATTTAATTTTCCGCTTTTATTTAAAGAATGAACTTTTCCTCCCAGATTTTGAAATTCAAACGGTTTTGAATAATCTTTTTCATTAACAACAATAATTTTCTGTAATGAGTTGTTTTTATTGTATTCAATCAGAGTTACATCGTTTTGCTTTATTCTGTCTGAATAGGCTTTTAAGGTATCGATATCGTTAATATTAATAAATTTGTTAGGTTTTTTTAATAAATTCTTATTTTTGACAAAAATTACTTTATTAGTAATGGTATTTTTGGGATTATTTGATATTTCAAACATAAACAGGAATTTATTACATAAAAATATGTTTAAAAACAAGTTATTTAGATATTTTAGCTACGAACTACTTAAATCTTTTGTTGTTATTCTTGTCACACTTTCATTTATAATATGGTTTAATCAAGCTGCCAGATATCTAGATCTAGTAACAGAAAATGGAAATCCTATAAGTATATATTTAATATTTGTCACATTTCAATTTCCAAAAATTTTTACTCAGCTTTTTTTATTTAGTTTACTTGTGAGTATGTTTTATGCGATCTCTAAACTTGATAATGATAATGAATTAAATGTTTATTGGTTATCAGGAGTCGATGAGAAGCAATTAAAATATATGTTATTCAAGGTATGTTTAATAATATTTTCAATTTATTACGCTCTATATCTATTTTTATCTCCAATGTTATCAGTAAAAGGTAGAGCTATTTTAGCAAGCTCAAGTTTTTCAATTGCAAATTCCTTAATGAAAGAAAAGAATTTTAATACTCCTTTGCAAGGTATAACAGTTTATGTCGATAAAAATAACAAGAAAGGAATTTTAGAAAATATTTTTATATACGAAAAGAAAAAAATTATTTTTGCGAGCAAAGGAAAGATTATTAAAGATGATGAATTTTCATATTTAGAATTAACAGGTGGTATATTGCAAGAAAAAGATAACGACAAAATAAATAATATTAAATTCGAAAAAATGACTTTTGATTTTTCTGAGTTTGAAAGTCTATCAACCACGTATCCTAAACTTTCTGAAAGAGATATATTTTGGCTATTAAATAAATATAAAGAGCAAAAAAAAACAAATACAGAACTAAAATACATAATAGATGTTAAAGAAGAAATTTATAAAAGATTAGTAAAACCATTATATGTATTTGTAATTTTTTTCATTGGATGTTGTCTTATTTCACATAGAGAGAATAAGAAAAACCAAAAGAGAAATCTAAAAATAATGTTATTTATTATTGGAGTAGTAATATTATTAATGAACGAGTCATTAATAAAATTTAGTGCTAGAAATGATATTGTTGAAAAAATATATTTTATTTCACCAATAATTTTTTCAATATTAATGATTTATATAAACAGAAAATTCTATAATAGATTATCTGCATGAAAGCTTTTACACCTTGGTTATTAGTTAAATATATTAGCAGGGAGTTTTCATACTCTTTATTTATTATGTTTAGTATTATTTTTTCATTATTAATATTAACTGGTTTTGTAAGTGAACTAACATTCTTTAGTGAAAAAAATTTACAAAACAATATAATTGTTGAAAGTTTAATATTGGCATTGTTTAAAATTCCTTCTGTATTAACAGAGACTATGCCTTTTATTTTTTTATTTGCTGGCTTGCATTTCTACTCAAAAATACAAAATAATAACGAATTATCCTCTATTAATTTATCAGGAGTATCAAGAAGGTACATCTTAAATATACCCGCGATATACGCATTTGTATTTGGGGTCCTAATGATCGTATTAATTTCTCCATTCTCGGCCAATCTTGCAAAAATATATTCCGAAACTAAAAACAAATTTTCTAGAAATGAAAATTTGATGATTCTATCTAATACTGGTCTATGGTTAAAAGATCAAATTGATAAAAATAACTCAATGATTTTAAGAGCAGATAGAATAGAGAATGACAATTTCAATTTTCTAAAAAATGTTTCAATTTTTTACTTTAAAAATAATATTCTTTTAGAAAAAATAGATGCTGACGAGATGGAAATTGTTGGTGACAAATGGGAATTAATAAACATAGAAAAAATAGACTTTTCAAAAAATTTTGAAATAACTAAATTACCCAACTATCAAATATATAATAGCAACATAGATATAGAAAAATTAAAAAATATATTTTCAAATTCGGAAACTGTATCTATTTGGGATATAAAGCAAAATTTAGAGTTGCTTAGAAAAAGAGGATACTATGGTCAAGAGCTAATTATTAAACTTAATAAAGACCTTGTTCTTCCCCTGTTTCTACTTTCAATGATTTATATCTCTTTATTAATTGTGTTTAAAAAACCTAAATTCTTATCAAATAAATTTTACATACTAGTATTTTTAGGCATATTTACAGGTATATTAGTTTATTATTTAAATGAATTCTCTATTTCGCTCGGAAAATCAAACAAAGTCCCTCTGATTTTGTCTATATGGTTACCAATAATAATGTTAACAAGCTCAACTTTTGTATTTGTATTTGATAAAAATGAATAAAATATTAAAATTAATTCTAGCAGTAATTTCTGTAAATATCTTCATAATAACTGCAAAATCGCAGGAAAATTACACAATAACAGCGAAAAATATTGAATATAAAGATAATAAAAAAATAATTATTGCTAATGGTTCGGCCGAAGCTACTTATAAAAATTTAAAAATTAAATCAGAAAACCTAATCTATGATAAAAATAAAAATATCATAAAATCTGAAAAAAAATTTATTTTTTTCGATGAAAAAACTAAGATCACTATATCAGGTGGAAATTTTGAATTATTTATTAATGAAGGAAAGCTAAAGGCTCTAAATAATATAAGAATAGTTGAAAACGAAAACTTTTTTAATTTAGAATCTTTGGATTACTCTTATAAACAAAAAAAAGGATTTGGATCAAAGCTTTTTGCACAAACTAAAGATGGAACTACATATAGGTCTAAATCTGTGACATTTGATTTAAATAAGCAGATATTTGTTTACAATAAAAACAACCTAACGAATTGCAAAAATATAAAAAATTCAAAAGATGAATACTGTCCAATATGGAGTATAAATAGTACAAAAACAACCCATGATATAAAAAATAAAAAAATTAAACACAATAATGCAACCTTAGCACTTAAAAATTTACCTGTTTTTTATTTGCCATATTTAGAACATCCAGACCCAACAATAAGAAGAAAAAGCGGATTACTGCCTCCAAGCTTTGCATCAATTAGTAACTTGGGGAGAACAATTAAAACTCCATTATTCTGGGCAATTGGAAATGATAAAGATTTAACTTTTTCTCCCATATTTTATTTTGATGAAAATCATTTATACACCGCGCAATATAGACAACAATTTAAGAAATCTTATTTAATTTTAGAAACGGGATTTACTGAGGGATATAAAAGAATTTCTGAAATTGATGGTAGGACAAGTGGATCAAGAAATCATATGTTTATTAAATTCGAAAACTTTTCAGATATACTCTTTGGAAATACAATTTTTGATTTTCAAGTACAAAGATCATCTCAAGAAAATTACTTAAAAATAAACAGAATAAGTGGAGAATTATTTAAATCGGATATTGAGGATTTAGAGAATAAAATTACTTTGACATCAATTGGTGACAATAAAAAACTATCATTTGGTGCATCCGTTCTTGAAGATTTAAATGAGTCTGGTAATGATAAATATGAATATTTAATACCTAATATAAAGTATAATTTCTTTTCTAGCACATCAAATATTAATTATGATTTTAATTCCTCATTCATTCATAAAAAATTTAGTAATAGTAATGATTTAAATAATGACGACCAGGAGCAGAGTAAACAAACCAATATTTTAAATCTATCATCTAAAGAAATCAATTTTGTCAATTCAGGATTTCAAAGTTTTTTAAAGGCTAATATCACTAATATAAATTTAAATAACAAAGATGTATTTGGTGAAAAAAAAGATTTTGAGAGTCAAAACTATTTTACATTAGCATTAGATAGTAAATATCCTCTTATAAATTACAAAAATAAGAATAGTTACTCCAATATAACACCCAGGTTGTTTGCAAAATACACAATTGGAAAAACAAATAATAACTTTAAAACTGAAACATTTTTTGATACCAGCGATTTGTATTCTATCAATAGATTAAATGATCAGGAAAATTTCGATAAAGATTTAAGTATTGGATATGGTATAATGTGGGATAAGTATAATTATTATTCATCAACAAATGTTGTAAAACAAAATTTTCACATTGGCCAAGTTATAAGGGAAAAAGAGAATCAATTCTTACCAAGCACTAGCTCCCTAAATAATACCATGTCGGATGTAGTTGGCACATATACCTTTAATTTTAATGGTAGAAAAAACAAAAACATAAATAAAGATTTAAATGTTTTGTCTCTATTTAATCAAAATTTTTTCTCTATAACTTATGACTTTGCAATAGATAATAACTTAAATGAATTTAATAGAAATTCATTACAATTTAAGGCCGGTAACCAATTTATTAACTTTACTAATACTTATTATGAAATAAGAAATCATATTGGAAATACAAAATTTAACGAAACAACAACAAATATACTTATAGCAAATAATTATTATGTAAGTTCGACTTACAGAAAAAATTTAGATACAAATCAATCAGAATCGGCATCATTCTCAATAAATTACGAAAATGATTGTATTAGATATTCCCTTTCAACAGATAAGTCATTTTATTTAGATAAAGATTTAAAACCTGATAGAAAAATTACATTTAATATTATAATTAAACCTTACGGAAATGAATTTGCGCCAGATCTTTCGAAATTTATAGATTAATGAAAACAAAAGTTATTTTATTATTATTATTATTATTATATTTTGTTAATAATATTGCTTATTCCAAAAAAATAGAAATAATAGCTAAAGTTAATAATGATATTATTACAAATATAGATCTATACAAAGAGTATAAGCTATACGAATTTATATCTAAGTCAAAATTGAATTTAGATTTACAAGCCAAACAAAGGTTTTTAAATTCTCTTATCAATCATCAGATTAAAAAGTCTGAACTAAAAAAATATAATATAAATATAAAAAGGGATATCATAATTAAAAGGGTTAACTTAATTTTGAAATCTAAAAATTCTAACGCTGATGAATTAAAAAATTTAAATTTGTATAATTTTTTTTATGACAGAGTTGAAACTGAAATGAAATGGGTAGAACTAATCAGAAAAATGTTTAGAAAAAGATTAAGTATCAATACTAAAGAAGTTCAAAATAAAGTAACTGAAAATACTGACAAGAATTTTTCAAAACAAGATTATAACAATCTAATTAGGCTAGAAAAAAATAAAAAAATGGCAGTATATAATCAAACATACTTCAATGAAATCAAACTTAATTATTTAGTCAATGTATTACAAAAATAATATCTTAATTTTATTATTAGAAAAAAACAAAAATTTATTCTACTTGGTTGGTAAGTCATTAAAATACCTGAGCAAGAAAAGAAAAAAAAATTTTATAATAGTGGGGCAAAAAAATTTCTTTGATAAAAAATTTCAAGGTTTATTATATAAAGTTGATAACCTAAAAAATAAAAAGATTAGAAATAAAGTTGCTATAATTGATATAGCAAGCAGCAGTAAAAAGAATTATTTTAATAAAACAATGAATTTTGCAATTCAAAGTTTAAAAAATAAACAGGCTGAAGGTTTTATAAATTTACCAATAAATAAAAAAATATTACCAAAAAAATTTGTTGGTTTTACAGAATTTTTTTCATCAAAATTAAATACTTCAGGTAAAGAGACCATGCTGATGTTCAATCCAAATTTTTCGGTATCACCTATTACTACTCATGTAGAAGTTAACAGAATAAGAAGATTTTTAACAAAAAAGAAAATTGTAAATAATGTTAAAAATATTAAAAAATTTTACAGAAAGTATGTCAGAATAGATATTAATATTTTAATTACAGGATTAAATCCCCATGCGGGTATTGATATGAAAAAAACGAATGAAGAAAGAAAAATAATAATACCGGCAATTAAAGAACTTAAGAAAAAATATGCTAAAGTAAGTGGTCCATACTCGGCGGATAGTGTTTACAACCATGGTTTAAAATTAAAAAAACCTTTTTGTATTGTTGGGATGTATCATGATCAGATTTTGCCGGTTTTTAAATCTATAAATAAATTTGATGGAATAAATATAACAATAGGTAGTAGATTTTTAAGAGCTTCACCTGACCACGGAACTGCAGATAATATTGTCGATCTCAAAGATATACATAATATGAGTTTTAAAAAATGTATAAACTTTTTTTCATTATAGATGCCAAATAAAAGGCTTGGACAAAATTTTTTAATAAATAATTCCATATCAAAAAAAATTATTGATTTTGCAAAGTTAAATACAAATTCTAATGTACTAGAAGTGGGAAGTGGTCGACAGGCATTAACGAAACTTATTAAAAATTATTATCCAAGATCCTTCGTTGTTGTTGAGTATGACAAAACTTTACACAGTTTAAATGAAAAACTATTTTTTAATACAAATTATAAATCTATAAATAGCGATGCTTTAAAATTTAAAGAAAAACGATATTTTAAACATAATTTAACAATTATTTCTAATCTACCATATAACATTTCAAGCACATTGCTGATCAAATGGATAAGGTACCAAGGAGAATATAAAAATATAAATAAAATGATACTTATGTTCCAAAAAGAAATGGGTGAAAGGATAGTTGCAAATAAGGATACTAAAAAATATGGAAGACTATCAATAATTAGTAAGGCTTTTTTTAAGATTAATAAGATTATGGATGTTAATAAAAAAAATTTTTATCCTGTTCCGAAAGTAGATTCTGTGGTTTTAGAATTTGATCCTCTAAAGAAAAACAAAATTTGTATGAAAGAGATACACCAGCTAGAAAAAATTACAAACTTTTTTTTTCATACGAGAAGAAAAAAAAATAAAAAAAAAATTGAAAGAATGTTTTCAAAAAAACAGATTGAGAAATATAATTTAGCTAAATTTTTTGATTATAGACCTGAAAATATTTCGGAAGACGAATATTATATGATGTCTAGAATTACTTGATTTTAATTATGTTTTCAATTTTCTTGCGTGCTATTATCTCTAAGTCTCTTGCAAAAATTCTATAATTAATAATTTTTATTATACTTTCTACGCATGTTAATAATTTTTTATTAATTATTGCATAATCATAGTCTTTCCAGTGCTTTATGTCTCTCTTGGCATACGAAAAACGTTTTGTTGCTAACCTTGAATCTTTTTTATGCCTGTTCATTAATCTTTGTTTTAATGATGCGAACGATGGTGGTAGAAGGAAAATTGAAATACAATTTTCCGCAATAATTTTTTTAACTTTTTTACTTCCCTGCCAGTCAATATCTAATATGATTATTTTACCTTTTTTAAAATTATCATAAATTTCTTTTTTTGGAGTTCCATAATAATTATTGAAAACCTTTGCGTATTCTAGAAATTTTTTATTTTTAACATTTTTGAAAAATCTTTTTTTATTAGTAAAAATATAGTCTTTTTTATTTTTTTCATTAAGTCTTGGAATGCGTGTTGTCCACGAAACTGATAATTTTGAATTTTGTATTTTTTTTAAAATCTGCTTAGTCACAGTGGTTTTGCCTACCCCAGATGGGGAAGAAATAATAACTGCAAATCCTTGTGCTTTTTTGGCCAATAAAGTTATTTAGCTGGATGATTTTCTATGAATTTGATTGCATCTCCTACAGTCAATATTTTTTCTGCGTCACTATCTGAGATTTCCGATCCAAACTCTTCTTCAAAAGCCATTACTAATTCAACAGTATCTAAACTATCTGCTCCCAAATCATCTATAAAGCTAGCTTCATCTGTCACTTTATCGGCGTCAACGCCTAAATGGTCTACTATGATTTTTTTCACTTTCTCTCTTACGTCACTCATTTTTTTATTCTCCTAATTATTTAATATAATTGGTATTAAATTAATCTTATCTATTTATCAAGACATATACATACCACCATTAACGTGGATAGTTTCCCCTGTTATGTAATTAGACATGTCAGATGCTAAAAAAATTACAGATTTTGCAATATCTATGCCTTCTCCTATTTTGTTCATTGGGATATTAGAAATTAATTTTTTCTTCAAATCTTCACTTAATGCCTTAGTCATATCGCTTTCAATAAATCCGGGTGAAATACAATTGATTCTAATATTTTTTCTAGCATATTCTTTTGCCAAAGATTTTGACATTGCTATAACACCAGCCTTTGAGCTTGTATAATTTGCCTGGCCAGGATTACCTGTATGAGCAACAATAGAAGTAATGTTTATTATACTACCACTTTTATTTTTAAGCATAAATTTTATTGCATTTTGAGTCATTAAAAATGTAGAATGTAAATTAACGTCAAGAACAGTTTTCCATTCGTTAAATGACATTCTTAAAGCTAAATTATCTTTTGTAATTCCTGCGTTGTTGATTAGTATATCTATGCCTCCTAGTTCTTCACAATAACTTTTAAAATTTTTTTCGATATGCTCGTGCTCTGATAAATTGAAATTTTTAATTATTATGTTAGGAAATTGTTTTTTGGCGCCTTCTAATCTTTCTTGATTTGTACCTATTATTAATATTTTGGCTTTTAATTTATATATTTCATTTAAAATTGATAATCCAATCCCACGCGATCCACCGGTTAAAATTATTTTTTTATTTGCCAAATCAATCATAATTTTTTATATCATCAATGCTCTCTATATTAATAGTCTTCAAATCTAATTTAAATCTTTTCATCATATTTGTTAAAGTCTTTGAGGGTCCAATTTCAACAATCTTGTTAATTCCTTGGGTATTCATATATAGTATGCTTTCACGCCACCTTACTCTACCGCAAATCTGTTTTATTAATAATTCTTTTAGTTTATTTGGATCATTTTGAGCCGTAGCTACAAAATTTGATATAATTGGAATTGATGGTTTGTTAATAAACACATTTGCTAAATAATTTTTCATTTCTTCCTCAGCTTTTTTCATTAATTTACAATGAAATGGTGCACTTACTGGTAATGGCACTGATTTCTTTTTTAAATCGTTTTTAAAAGATATAGCTATAGTTTTCACATCACTGGCCTTTCCGCTGAGAACAATCTGTCCTGGGCAATTGTCATTTGAGATTTCAACGTTTTTAAAATTATTTTCATTTATAAATTTTTCAACCTCATTACACTCTACATTTAATACTGCGATCATCGCTCCTTCCCCAACAGGAACTGCTTGCTGCATAAATTTACCTCTACTAAATAAAATTTTAGCTGTATCTGCTAAATTTAAAGAGTTGGAAATTAATAAAGCTGTATATTCACCCAAAGAATGACCAGCGCAAAAATTAAAATTGCTAATATCAATTCCTTTTTCTTTTTTTAAAACTGTAAATATTGCATAACTAGTTACCATTATAGCCGGCTGGGTATTTTGAGTTAAATTAATTGCCTCTTTATTATTTTTATCAAAAATTATATCTGTCAGATTTAAATCTAACGCAGAATTAACCTCATCATGCAATTTTTTAACATAATCAAAATTATCGTATAAATATTTACCCATACCGGCATATTGTGATCCTTGACCTGGAAATATTATAGATTTTTTCAATTTTTTTAATAATTTTATTGTTGAATAAGTTTAAATACTATTATACGAAAGTTTTTTTTTAAATATATAAAAATTTAATATGTCAATTTACGAGCATACATATATAGCAACGCCTGATTGTAACAAAAAAGATATTGATAATATCGAAAAAAAAATAGAAAGCATACTAACAAGTAATGCCGGTAAGATAGTCAGAAAAGAAGATTGGGGATTAAGAAATCTTGCTTATCCGATCAAGAAAAATGTTAAAGGAATTTATCAAAATTTATATTTTGAGAGTAATGGCAAGGCTATAAAAGAAATAGAATATTTTGAAAGGTATAATGATAAAGTAATGAAATTTTTATCAATTAAACTTAAGAAACTTCCAAAAGAAGACTCACAATTAAAAAATAACAAATAATGAAAAGAAGAACGAAAATAAAAAAAAAGAGATCTGGGCAGATGTTATCCAAAAATCTCTCCCAATTAAAAAAAGCATGTCCTTTAAGTGGAAAAAATGCACCTGATATTAATTACAAAAACTTAACTTTGCTTAAAAAATATATTTCAGATACGTCAAAAATTTTACCAACTAGAATTACAAATGTGAGTCATTCCAAGCAAAAAAAATTAGCTAAAGAAATAAAGAAAGCAAGGTCTTTAGCTTTGTTGCCATACGTAGGATATTAACATGGAAGTAATTTTACTAGAGAATATAAAAAAATTAGGATCTATTGGACAAAAAGTAAAAGTTAAAGATGGCTATGGTAGAAATTTTTTAATTAAAAAAAACAAAGCACTTCTAGCAAACAAAAAAAATATGGAAATTTTTAAGAAAAGAAAAGACGAAATAACAAAAAAAAATGAAATAGAAAAAAACAAATCTCAGGAAATAGCTAACAAATTGCGAAATTTAAAACTTGAGATAAAAAAAGAAGCCATGGAAAATAAACAACTTTATGGGTCAGTGAGTGTTAAAGAAATAGTAAATTTGCTTAATTCAAATAATATTAAAATTTCCGCAGAAAAAATTGAAATAAAAAATCAAATAAAGTCTTTAGGTAATCATAAAGTTTATATTAATTTACATGCAGAAGTTCAATCAAACGTTGATATTGAAATAAAACCAATTTCATAAAACAATAAAGTTTTCCACATTAAACATTTTAATTTTTTTAAGATTATATTACCGAAAAGTGTATATTGTATTAGTGAGTAATATTAAAAATTTAGCCATACATCAAAAAACTGAATTACCGAGCAATATTGAGGCAGAACAAACTTTAATTGGTTCGATACTAGAAAATAATGAAATGTTTGATGAAGTATCAGATGTTGTTACAACAGATCATTTTTTTGACGATATCAATAAAAAAATATTTAGTGTTATTTCAAATCTAATTTCAAAAGGATTATTAGCAAATCCGATTACTTTAAAAAATTTTTTCAATAAAGAAGAACAATTACAAGAAATTGGTGGATCTGAATATCTTGTCAAATTAACTAAAGTATCTACAACAAAAACTCAAATAAAATTTTATGTAAACTTATTGTCTGATTTATTAATAAGAAGGAAGTTAATAAGCATATCAAAAGATACATTCCAAGAATCATCTGATAAAAATATAGATAAAGATGCAAATAAAATTTTAGAAGATACAGAGAAAAAACTTTTCGACATAGCCGAAAATGGAAATTTCAATAGAAAATTTATTAGTTTTCAAGAAGCTCTTCAAGAAACAGTATCGATGGCTTCAGCTGCTTTTAAAAATGAGAAAGGTATTGTAGGAGTTCCAACTGGTTTAACTGAACTAGACAATAGACTTGGTGGATTGCATAAACAAGATTTAATCATAATTGCCGGTAGGCCATCAATGGGTAAAACTGCATTGGCTACTAACATAGCGTTTAATGCTGCAAAAGATATATTGGAAAATGACAAAAAATCAGCTGTAGCGTTTTTCTCATTGGAGATGTCTTCCGAACAACTTTCTACAAGAATTTTAGCTGAACAATCGAGAATAAGATCAAATAATATTAGAACTGGTAAAATTAATCAGGACGATTTTGATAAATTTATTGAGGCATCTAGGGATTTAGAAAATTTACCATTACATATTGATGATACGCCTGCCATACCTATTGCAACCTTAAGTAATAGAGCTAGAAGGTTAAAACGAAAACAAGGTTTAGATTTAATCGTGGTTGATTATATACAACTTGCAAAATCAGGAAGTTTAAGAAACGAAGGTAGGGTATTAGAGATTGCTGAAATTACGCAGGGTTTGAAGACTTTAGCAAAAGAATTGGATGTCCCGGTTTTGGCTTTATCTCAATTATCTCGAGCAGTAGAGTCAAGAGATACCAAAAAACCGGAATTATCAGATTTGCGTGAATCAGGATCTATAGAGCAAGATGCAGATGTTGTTATGTTTGTTTATAGAGAAGAATATTATTTAGAAAAAAAAGAACCGAGGGCAGGATCTCCAGAATATGTGGAATGGCAAGAAAAGATGAATTTGGTGCATAATCAAGCAGAAATCATTATTGGAAAGCAAAGACACGGTCCGACAGGTTTGATTAGGTTGGAATTTGAGAGTGCATTTACCAAATTTAGTGACGCCAGGTCTAAATAATTATTTAATAATTTCTTAAATCATCTATAAACAAGATCTTTGTTAGAAAATGAAATATTCAATCCCAGAAATTAATATTGATTTAAAATCAATTAAAAAAAATTATACTTTTATAAATAAATTTTGTGGAAAATCAGAGGTTGCAAGTAGCGTAAAAGCTAGTAGCTATGGATTGGGCGGTCAAAAAAAAATTATTCAATCTTTAATATCAGCCGGGTGCAAGAATTTTTTTGTAGCACAATTGTCAGAAGGTATAATTTTAAGGAGATTATTTAAAAATATTCGTATTAATGTTTTAAATGGAGTCTTAAAAAATGAGGAGAAAGTATTTATTAAGTACAAACTCACGCCAGTAATTAATGATTACTCGCAGTTTATTAGGTGGGCAGACTATCTAAAAAATAAAAAAAAAGAAAGGTTGATAATACATTTTGATACGGGAATGTGTAGATTAGGGTTTCAAGAAAATGATACCAAAAAACTATATAAAAAAATAAATATTATTAAAAAGTTTAATTATGTTTTAATAATGAGTCATTTAGCAAGTTCTAGTAATAAAAATGATAAATATAATATAATTCAATTAAATAGATTTAAAAAAATTAAACAACTTTTTAGTGGATTTAAATATAGTTTGTCAGCCTCTGGAGGAATATTCTTGGGAAAAAAATACCACTTTGATATGGTTAGACCAGGGATAAATTTGTACGGAGGATGTCAGCATTTTCATAATAAAATTAAAAATGTTGTGAGTGTAAGATGCCCAATTATTGCAATTAATCAACTTTATAAAGGCGAAACATGTGGATATAACAGAACATTTAGAGCAAAAAAAAATATGTACACAGCAACTATTCCAATGGGTTATGCAGATGGATTTGGATTAAGGTTATCAAATAAAGGTTTTGTATTTTATGGCAATACTAAACTAAATATGTTGGGTCGGATTTCAATGGACTTAATAATTATTGATATAACAAAAGTAAAAAGCAAAATTAAATTAGGTGATTTTGTAGAATTATATAATAAAAAATTTACTATTGATAAATTTGCGGATTTAACAGGTACTATACCTTATAGAGTAATAACTGGTATATCAGATCGTTTTTCTAAGAGATACTTATAATGAAAATTATATATGAAAAAATACTAGATTTTCCCAAATTAATACTAGTATTTTTTTCTTTTTTAATTTTAATTTCGTTTTTTTTTGCCAAGGATTTTAAATTAGATGCGTCGGCCGAAACTTTATTATTAGATAATGATCCAGATTTAAATTACCTAAGAAAAATTAATAAAAGATATGGATCTGAAGAATTTTTTATAATTACATATACACCCAAAGAAAAAATCGACAAAAATAATCTTCAACCCTTTCAAAAATTAGTAGGTGAAATTAATTTAATGCCATGGGTAAGCAAAACAATTAGCATAATAAATGCTCCTTTATTACAAAGTTCTAATGAACCCTTGCTCGAAAGAGTAAAAAATTTAAATTATATAACAAATAAGAATATCAACTTTGATCGTGCTATTAGTGAGCTTAAAAGTAGCCCAGTATATAAGGATCTTATAATTAGCTCTGATGGTAAAACTTTCGGTATTGTTGTATATCTTAAAGACAATAAAAAATATTTAGATTTAACAGAAAAGAAAACTAAAATTTTAAGCAGTAAAAATATTGACACTAATGATCTCAATCAAATCAATATTAATTTGGAAATACAAAAAGCAATACAATCCAAAAATATTAGTAAATATAATAAAGAAATAAAAAAAACTATCAAATCCTACAATAAATTTGCAGATATTAGATTAAGCGGAATTCCAATGATTGCTGACGATATGATTGGATTTATTAAAAAAGATATATTGATTTTTGGAGTTTGCGTGTTTCTTTTTATTGTTATTACTTTGAGGTATATTTTTAAGGACATTAAGTGGGTTATTTTTCCGCTTTTAAGTTGTTTTGTTTCAATATCTATTATGACAGGAATTTTGGGCTTTTTATCTTGGAAAGTTACAGTCATTTCATCAAATTTTACTGCACTTATGCTCATTTTAACAATGTCAATGAATATTCATTACCTCGTCAGATATATGCAAATGAATGAAAGCGATTTGTCTGCTTCAAGTGTAAATAATTTGATAAGAAAAACATCGGGTATAATGTTTTATCCGATATTCTACGCTGTTTTAACGACAATTTGTGCTTTTATTTCACTGGTATTTAGCGAGATTAAACCGGTAATAGACTTTGGCTGGATGATGACTTTAGGCTTAATTATTTCTTTGATTACCACATTTTTATTATTGCCATCTCTTATAATTATTTTTAAACCTGCAATCCCATCCTCAATTAAAGATATTGAGTCAAAGTTATTAAATAAATTAAATCAAGTAACATTCTTTCCGGTATTAGTATTTTGTTCAGTTATTAGTATAGTTTGTTTTTCATTCTATGGATTATCTAAATTAAAAGTTGAAAATAGTTTCATTAACTACTTTGATAATGATACCGAAATATATAAGGGAATGAAACATATAGATGAAAAACTTGGAGGTACTACACCCTTAGAAATAATTTTAAAATTTAAAAAAAGTTTAAATACAAATGATGATAATTTTTTAGGTGAAAATAACAAAATTGATAATTTTTTGGGAGAAAATAAAGAAAATTCCTTTTTGGGAGCTGCAGATCAAAATGAAGATATATCAAAATATTGGTTTTCAACGAATAAGGTTAATAAAATTATAGATATACATAAATATTTAGAAAACAGACCAGAGATTGGAAAGGTTTTATCCTTTTATTCAATATTACAAATAGCAGAGCAACTAAATAATAATAAAAAATTAGGTAGCTTAGAAATGGGTGTTTTATACGATAAGTTACCGGAAAATATCAAAGATCAAATTATAAAACCATATATATCAATTGATAATAATGAGGCAAGAATATCAATGAGAATTAAAGATTCCCTAAAAGACCTTAGAAGAAAAGAATTGCTTGAAAGTATTAACAAAGATTTGTCCCAAAAATTTGCACTTGAACAAAATGATTATCAAATAGCGGGTGTATTAGTTATTTTTAATAATCTTTTGCAAAGCTTATTTAAATCTCAAATTAAATCTCTTGGTTTCGTTATGATTGGAATTTTTTTTATGTTTTGGTTTTTATTCCGCTCATTAAAATTATCTTTTATTGGTATAATACCTAATCTCATAGCTGCCTTTTTTATCCTAGGCTTTATTGGTTTCTTAAATATACCTTTAGACATGATGACAATTACAATAGCAGCTATTACTATTGGTATAGCAGTAGATAACAGTATACATTACATATATAGATACAAAAAAGAATTTAGCATCTGCAATGACAAAAATAAAGCTGTAGACATTTGTCATCAAACAGTTGGAAAGGCAATACTTAGTACATCTATTACAATCATTTTTGGTTTTTCAATTCTAATTTTGTCAAATTTTATCCCTACTATTTATTTTGGACTTTTTACTGGCCTTGCAATGTTAACGGCTTTAATTTTAGTTCTCACATTGTTACCTATATTATTAAAAATATTCATTCATAGCTAATGATAGATTTTATTTCGGAGTCTCTTGATATCTTATCTATATTAGACATGATATTTATTATATTTATTTTACTAAATTTGATAATTTCATTTAATGCTGGATTTGTATCAAGTCTATTTTCTTTTCTAAAATGGGTACTTGCTTTTTTTTCCGTAAAATTACTATTACCAGAATTGAAACCTTATATAGAGGAGTATATAGAGTCTAATTTTGTTATAAATATAATTTTAGGAACATCAATTTTTATCATATCAATTTTTATTATCATTATATTAAGCAGATCTTTGAATAAAGTTTTAAAATGGTCAGGCTTAGGCTCTGTAGATAAATTGTTTGGTTTATTTTTTGGTGCGTTTAAAGGTTATGCTTATTTTATAATTTTATTCACAATTTCTAATGCTATACACCCTGTAGATAACTGGCATAAAAGCTTAAATTCAGGAATATTTTATGAAAACATTGAATATGGCAAGGAGTTTTTAGTTAATAATTTTTCTAATAGACAAGAATACTTTGATGACGGAAAAGATAAAATTGACGAAATTTCAAAATGACAAATTATAATAATTGGAGTATTAAAATTAAGTGACTCGGCAAAAAAAATTAAATGAAGAATGTGGTATTTTTGGAGTTTATAATCACCCAGACGCATCGACTTTAGTTACATTAGGACTTCACGCATTACAGCATAGAGGACAAGAAGCCTGTGGTATAAATTCATTTGATGGAAAAAATTTTTTTTCAGTAAAAAGAAGGGGCTTAGTTGGCGATAATTTTACAGACAAAAAAATTATTAAACAATTACCAGGACATGCTGCAATTGGTCATAATAGATACTCAACAACTGGCGCACCGATAGTAAGAAATATTCAACCATTTTTCGCAGATCTTTACTCTGGTGGTATAAGCATAGCTCATAATGGCAACTTAACCAATGCAATAGAAATAAGAGAAAAAATGGTTAAGGAAGGTTCTATTTTTCAAACTACTTCCGACACAGAAACTATAGTTCAATTAATTGCAAAATCAAAAAGGTTAAAAACAATTGATAAAATAATAGATGCGATATTTCAAATTCACGGTGGTTATGCAATTACCATGCTTACAAATAAAAAATTAATAGGTATTAGAGATCCTTATGGAATTAGACCTCTAGTTTTAGGTAAATTAGGTGATACATATATTTTCTCTTCAGAAACGTGTGCTTTAGATATTATAGGAGCTGAGTACATTAGAGAGATAGAAAATGGAGAAATCGTTATAATTGATAAGAATAGAATTGAAAGTATAAAACCATTTCCTAAAATTGATGCAAGACCGTGTGTATTTGAATATATTTATTTTGCAAGACCAGATAGTATTTTAAAAGGAAAAGCTGTACACGAATATCGTAAAAATTTAGGCATTGAACTTGCTAAAGAATCTTATGTAGAGGCCGATATGATATCTCCAATACCAGACTCTGGTTTGCCAGCAGCACTTGGGTTTGCAAATCAGTCTAACATAGAGTTTGATATGGGAATCATTAGAAACCACTATGTTGGAAGAACATTTATCGAGCCAACCCAACAAATTAGACAGCTTGGGGTAAAATTAAAGCACAATCCAAATAGACAAATTATAAAGAATAAAAGAATTATTTTAGTTGATGACTCGATCGTTAGAGGAACAACGTCAAAAAAGATTGTTGACATGCTGTATCATGCTGGAGCAAAAGAAATACATATGCGAGTATCAAGTCCACCAATAAAATACCCAGACTATTACGGAATTGATACACCAAATAAAAAAGATCTTATAGCTGCAAATTTATCTGTTAATGAAATTGCTAAACAAGTTGGCGTTAAGTCTTTAAAATTTTTAAGTATTGAAGGTCTTTACAAAGCTCTGGGATATAAAAATCGAAATGAAAAAAATCCTCAACTTACCGATCATTGTTTTACAGGTGATTACCCTGTAAAACCAACGGATAATAAGAATTTAATAGATAAAAATAATCAGCTATCTCTTCTTAGCAACGTTAGATCGTGAAAATGGATTTTTATTTGAAATATACTTAATAATTACTACTTGATTATATAATTCAAATTTATTTATTATTTGTTTTAATATATATTTTTTATAATCTGGATTAAGTTTCTGTAGACGATTTCCGAATATTTTAAAAATTTGAGGTTTTGTATTTACATGTTTAATAAATTTAATAGAAGGTCTAAACTGTCCTTTTTGAGCTGGTATATTAGAAGTTTTTATATTTGTAATAAAAGTATTTAACTCTTTATTTTTAATAATATTTTTTTTTGTCTCATTTAAATTATAAATTTTTTTAAAAAAAAAATCCTTTTCACTATTATTTTTTGCCGAAAAGAATAATGGTTTTATTAGGATATCTGAAAAAGTATTTTCAAAAAAATATGTAAAATATCTTTTTACTTTTGGGATATTGTTTTTTTCTATTAAATCTATCTTGTTTACAATGATAATAAAATCTTTCAATTTATTCAAAACAAGTCGTAGAATTTGTTTATCATTTTTCGTAAACTCAGAACTTGCCTCTGTTAAAAAAAGAACTATGTCTGAGTGTTTTAAGTTTTTTAATGTTTCTTTGGTTATTAATTTTTGTTTTTTATCGTGAGATTTGGATTTTTTTTTTAAACCACCTGCATCAACTAGATTTATAACTATATCTTTAAATTTAATTTTTGTAGTATATGGATGGATTGTAGTGCCAGGATTGTCATCAATCATTGATATATTATCCTCAGATAAATTATTGAAAAGGGTTGATTTTCCTACATTAGGTTTTCCAATTATTAAAACAGAAATTTCATCCATGATGTAGCCTAATTAATTCTTAAAACTCTATTTTTGTTAAGCAAAAATGTGTAATTTAAAGTATGCAAATATTGATCAAATCTAATTTTTTTATAATCTAAATTGCCTAAGTTATTTAATTCTAATAAAATACTTTTTTTTGAATTTGTACTTATTAAAATATTAGTTTTATTTAACAAAATTTTGATTGGTATAACCTTTCTTTCCTTTTTATCTTTTAAAAATTTAGAAAAAATTATTTTTCCATTTTGTTTTTGCATTATAACAAAATAACCTTTTTTATTTATTCCAAAAACATACTTATTACTTAAGATAATATCATTTAAATAAAACTTCTTGCTCCATAAATTTTTACCAGTTTTACAATCAAATGCTAATGTTTCACCGTAGTTTGAAGATAGAAACACAGCTTGTTTATCTATAATTAAATTTGATATTTCAAATATTTTATTAGCTGAAAAAATTGTAAATTTTCTTAAATCACGTTGCCATAGCAACTTATTATCATTAAGATTTATTGCAGTTAGTTGCCCAGCATTATTCGAAAAAATCAAAATATCATTACTTACAACAATCCTGAAAGCCTGCGGCGTATTAAATAATGTGGATGCTGTTTCAAAGCTCCAGTCTTGATTACCGTCAATTATATCAAAGGAAAAAATTTTGCTATTAATATTTAAAGTATAAATCTTATTTTTGTAGATTATTAAATTAGATACAAATGGTACGCTTAAAAATTTCTCCCATACTATTTTTCCATTTTTAAGATTAATTTTTCTTATGTAACCGAGATTATCAGAAATTATTAAGCTATCCTCAAAAACAGCAGCATTAAAGTTTAATACAAAATTTTTACTTTTTTTTAATTTAAGCTTAAATTTACTAATTTTTTTTAAGTTCTCGTCTAAAATATTAATGGTACCATTTTTATTTAATATTATTATTTTGTTATTATAAAAAAAAATATTCTTACTTAAGACCTTTTTTGATTTATCTATTCGATAATTTAAATTAATGTTTCTAATACCAATATTATTAGTGTAATTATAGTTGGTGTGAGTCCAATTTTTGTATTTTTTAAATTTACTAAATTTTATTGAATTTTTGTGACTAACTTCTTTACTATCCTCTAGTGAAAGATTTTCGTAATTTGTTATTTTCTCTCCCTTAGATAAAATTTCGTTAATTTGTTTTCTTTCAGATTTATTTTTTGAAGAGCATGATACAAATAAAATAGAAAATAATAATATAAATAGAATTTTCATTGAAGTTCCTTCAGCTTCATTTCGACTTCTTTTATTTTATCTGTTTGATTTTTCATGCTATAAAAATCTAAAAGAAGTAAAAGTGAAATTGTTTGAAAACTAACATTTGTTTTATTTGGCTCTAACAATTCTAATAATTCATTTTCAGAAATATTATCAAATTTTAATAAAACTTTTTTAATTTTAAATAATTTTTTACTATCATCACTTATTTTTTTATCTTCCAAAACAGTATCTATAACATTAAGAGAATCAACAAATTTTTTCTGTTGAAGATAAATCTCTAATAACTTTGTTGCGGATAAAATTTTAATTTTTTCATTTGAACTTGTTAATAATTCTGTTAAATAATTAATACCTTTTGAATGCTCTTGAGAGTCCAAATATAATATTGCTTCAGAGTATTTTTCTAATATTTTAGAATTTTTTCTAATTATATATTCTTCATAAGTTGGAAACGATAACAATATAATCAAAATCATCATCGAAATACTAATCAATAACAATTTATATTTATTGTAAAATCTATATAATCTCTCTTTTAATAAAGACTCCTCTATTTCATTTTTAAATTGTTCATTCATTTTAATTGTATAAGTTTTTAATTGAAGGAAATTTTTTGCTTCTTACATCATTCTTAAATTTCTTTATACTGTTTTTTATAATTTTATTTAGATTTAGATATTTTTTTACGAATTTAGGTGTTAAATTAAAATATCCAAGAAGATCCTCGGTTACTAATATTTGCCCATGGCATATATTTGAAGCTCCAATTCCAATTATAGGAATTTTTGACTCTTTACAAATTTCATCAGCTAAATTTTTTTTTACCGATTCTAAAATAATAAAATCAACACCTGAATTTTCTAAATATTTAAAGTCTAAATATATTTTGTTTCTCTCTTTTTTTTCTTTACCTAAAACTCTATAATCTTTTGGGTTATTAATTGATTGTGGCAGTAAACCAATATGTCCAACTACTTTAATTTTTTTTTTTATTAAATAATTAACAATACTTATAATTTTTTTCCCGCCTTCTAGTTTTACGGCATCGCACTTTGTATGTGTTATAATTTTTTTGGCATTTTTATATGCTTGTATTTTATTTTTATACGTATTTTTTGGCATATCCACTACCATATAACTTTTTTTTACTCCTTTTCTAACTGACTGACCATGTCTAATCATTATATCTAAAGTGACGTTCGTTGTGGTTTTGTCGCCATATAAAGCCATACCAACAGAGTCACCGACAAGAACAACATCGCAATAATTATCTACAATGCGTGCGGTTTTATAATCATAAGCAGTTAAGCATACTATAGGCTTATCGTTTATTGAAAATTTCTTTATTCCCATTCTATTGTTCCTGGTGGTTTAGAAGTAACATCATATACAACTCTATTAATACCATTTGTTTCATTAACTATTTTTGTTGATATTTCCGACAAATCTTTGTGATTAAATTTATAATAATCTGCAGTCATCCCATCAACAGAGGTAACTGCTCTTATGCCACAAATATAGTCATAAGTCCTCTCATCACCCATTACGCCTACTGTTTTTATAGGTATTAAAACTGTAAATGCTTGCCAAATTTTATCATAAATATTTCTCTTCTTTAATTCCTTAATTAAAATAGAGTCGGCATATTGTAATATTTTAATTTTTTTTTCATTAATTTCACCAGGAATTCGTATTGCTAAACCAGGTCCAGGAAATGGGTGTCTTAGTAGAATTTTTTTATCTATACCGAGCTGTTTACCTAAAATCCTGACTTCATCTTTGAACATTTCTTTAAATGGCTCTACTAATTTTAATTTCATTTTTTTTGGTAATCCACCTACATTATGATGAGATTTAATAATTGAAGTTTTGCTGCCTGAATAACTTTGACTCTCTATTAAATCGGGATAAAGAGTTCCTTGGGCAAGAAACCTGATATTTTTTTTTTCTTTAGTGAATTTTTCAAAAATATTAATAAATGTTTTACCAATTATTTTTCTTTTTTTTTCAGGATCAATTACGCCTTTTAAAGCACTAATAAATATTTTTTTTTTACTTAAATAGTAGAAATTATTTTTAAGTCTCTTTTTAAATATTTTACAAATCTCTTCCGTCTCACCCATTCTCATAAATCCGGTATCGATATAAACGCAAATTAAATTTTGTTTGATAATTTTATTTAATAAAAAAGCAAGCACACTGCTATCAACGCCACCTGATAAAGCACATAAAACTTTATGTTTTCCAACATGAGTTTTTATATAAGAAGATATTTGTTTTATTTTATTTTTATTGTTCCAATTGCTCTTACATTTACAAATAACTTTAACAAAATTTTTTAATATTATTTTACCATTTTTAGTATGATACACCTCGGGGTGAAATTGACATGTGAAAATGTTATTTTTTTTGTTTTCTAAAATAGCATTTGAGGAATTCTCTGATCTCGCAATAACCTTAAATCCTTTGGGTATTTTAATCACGGAGTCAGAGTGACTCATCCAAACAACATTTTTTTTATTTTGAAAAAATCCATTTGTTAAATCACTTTTATTTATTTGTTGCAAAAAAGTTCTACCAAATTCCCTTTTTTTTGCTTTTTTTATTTTTCCACCAAATAGATATGAGATTAATTGATGGCCATAACATATACCAAGAATTGGAATATTAAGTTGAAAGGTTGACTTGCTAACATTTGGGAAATATTTATTTTTTGTTACCGAATCTGGTCCACCTGACAATATAATACCTTTAAATTTTAATTTATTTTTTAAAATATTGTTAAATTTGTTTATAGTTACAATCTCACAATATACGTTTAGTTCTCGAATTGTGCGTGCTATTAGTTTTGTAACCTGCGAACCAAAATCTATGATTAAAATTTTGTCGTATTTTTTATCAGGCATTAGCTTTTAGATTTTTTTATAAGTTTTTTTATTTCCTGATATTTTTCACATTTTATTGAACAAAATTTTTTAAATGAGTCTGCGTTTTTTTCAGCTAATTTAAAGTCCCCGTCTCTAATTTTTTTTAATGATAATAAATAATATGCTTGGCTATTTTTTGGATCTAATAAAATTACTGTTTTTAAATTTTTTTCTTCCTCGTCATATTGTTTTTTTTCCTTATAAATTTTCGCTAGATATAAATAACTTTCTGTACTCTTGGGATTAAATACTATGTCTTTTTCAAATAACAATTTGGCTTGATCGTAGTTATTTTTTTCATATTGAATTTTAGCCTTATTAAAAAAACTTATTTCACCGTAAGAAATATTGCATATTGAAATTAAAAAAATTATTATTATTTTTTGCATTATTTAACCTTTTACTAAATCGATATTATGTACCATACTTTCATAGAAACCGGCTTTTGTAATTGTAATAAATTTTGGATTTTTTCTTAGACTTTTTACATTTGAACATCCTAAATAACCCATTGAAGATTTTAAGCCACCTGTGAGTTGATATATAATTTTATTAACGTCTCCCTTATATTTGATAAAACCTTCAACCCCTTCAGCAACAAACTTTGTTTTTTTAGAAATGTTCTGTTGATTGTATCTGTCTGCTGACCCTTGTGACATGGCTCCTATTGATCCCATACCTCTAAATTTTTTATATAATTTTCCATTTTTTTTTATAATTTTTCCAGGAGCCTGATCAGTTCCAGCAAATAAAGATCCTATCATAATAGCATCAGCACCTGCGGAGAATGCCTTAGCCAAATCGCCTGAAAACTTAATTCCTCCATCAGAGATGAAACTAATTTTGGTAGTTTTAATTTTTTTTTTTATATCTAATATTGCGCTTAATTGAGGCACCCCAATTCCAGCAACCATTCTCGTAGTACAAATTGATCCAGGACCAATGCCTATTTTAATAATATCTGCTCCATTATTAATTAAGAACTTGGCTGCTTTTGGTGTAGCTACATTACCAACACAAATGGAAGTTTTTTTTCTAAGTTTTGATATTCTTTTTAGTGTATCTTTTACTTTTTTAGTATGACCATGCGCTGTATCAATAACTATTAAATCAATATTTTTCTCTAGAAGGCCTTCTGCTCTTTCAACTTCTTTAGATCCAACGCCAATTGCAGCTGCTACCTTTAATTTGCGTTTCTTTACCAATTCAACTTGTTTTAATTGCTCATCAATAGATAAATTTCTATGAATAACACCTAAACCTCCATTTTGTGCCATTGCAATCGCCATTTTAGATTCGGTAACGGTATCCATTGCTGATGATAAAAGAGGAATTTTTAATTTTAGGTTGCTAGATAAGGTTATAGAAGTGTTAACTTCGCTAGGAAGAATATCAGAGTATTTAGGAACTAATAATACGTCGTCAAAAGTAAGTGCTTTGTTGATTTCCATATACCTAAATATAACATTGAAAATACAATGTCAATTTAGCAACTGCATAACATATACACTTCTTTTGATGCTTTTCTGCTACTATCTGGCTTAAGTATCCGATGTTTAGAAAAATTTTTTTTTGCATATTGAATAATTGTTTCTGATTCTAAGCCATTAAAAAACTTAAAAAAAATCTTTCCATTTTCAGTTAAATTTAATGAAGAAAATTTCAGTACATCAATAATAATTGAATTTGTCTTTATTGAATCTAGATTTTTATTTCCTGTAGTGTTAACCGCAATATCTGACAAAATTAAATCAATTTTTTGATTTTTAAAAAATGTATTTATTTTCAATTTGGAATCATCATTTGTAAAATCTCCTTTTACAAATTCAACATTATGAGTGTTTTTCATATCTAAAATATCAATAGCAAAATTTAAGCCATCTTTATTAATTTTACCAATTAGTTGTGACCATGCTCCTGGCGCAGACCCTAAATCTAAAATTTTGATGTTATTTTTTATAATATGAAATTTTTGATTCACCTCCTGCAATTTAAAATATGCCCTTGACCTAAAGCCAGATTCTTTTGAAAGTTTGATATATTTGTCCTTATTATTTCTATCAAGCCATTTTTGAGAAGAAAATTTAAATTTTTTTTTTAATTTTTTCAATTTACAAATCTAAGACTCTTTAAAATCTTTTTTCCGTCAGTTTGTTTTATTTCAATTCTAATATTTTTATCCAATCTCATATCTTTCCCATCTACAAATATTCCTGCAGCTAAGTGTATAATTCCAATTTTGTTATGGGGCAAAAACGGTTCAACAAAAATATTTTTTTCATTATCAAATTTTGGAAGTAAATGACTAGCAATCCAATTGTATCTTGCTGGTAAAAATTCAGTATCAACATTATAAAAATAAACTAAAATATTAATTGCTAAGCCTTCAGATCCAAAAATTCTTCCTTTTGTTAAAGACTCTTTTAACAACTCCTGCCATTTTTTCCATATAGGTGAAGATTTTTGCATTGAAAATACACCAATATTTAAATGTGGCGCAAATGCAATTTTTCTCGCAATTTTGTCTGAAAAACCGGAATTTTTAGCATGTTTATAATTTTGAGTTTTTACTGATGCTAAATTTTTAAAAATCCAATTAACCCTACCAACATCTTTATATCCAGGAGCGATTGATTGCACGATTGCCAGTTTATTATTTTCACAACCCTTATAAAACATTTCAACAGCTTCCCAATTATTTATCCATGTATCAGAGTCTAACCATAAATATTTCTCATACTCTGGAAAATATTTCGGTAAAAATGCTCTTGATATTTGACTTTTAAGCCATTCTCTTCCTTGGGTTTTATAATCAGGAACACTTATATCCCATTCTGCTTTTTTAATCTCATTAACCAATGGCTTTAGTAATTTTTTATTATCATTACTTAAACCGGCATCTAAAATACAAATAGCTACATCTTTGCTTTCAGGAAAATTTTTTATTGAATTTATTAATTCAATTAACAAGCTGAAATATTTATCATCAGCTAAACTTACTATAGCTTTTGTATCTTTCATATAAAATCATCTGATATTAAACTATCATCTAAATTCTTGTTTTTTTTCTTATAACGGGAATAATGCAAGAAACTTACTGGTATTAAAAGTAAATATAAAATACCTGAAATGAGCAAAGTTTCAAAAGTAAATTGATATAAAAAAATAAAGTAAATTGCCAAAATTAATATTAATATTACCCCTGCGGTTCTAGAAATTTTAAAAGATTTTAGTGAGTAAGTAGGAATTTTGCTGATCATTAAAAAAGATGTAATTGAAATAAATATCACAAATATGTTCATATTAAGACTTTGTTCGCTAAATCCGGAATAGGAGAAAATAATAGGCAAAAGTATTAAGCCTGCACCCGATGGTACGGGGACACCATTAAAAAACATATCTGAAGTATTTTTTTCTAGTTTATCTGAACTGTTAAATCTTGCTAATCTTAAACATGCACAAATAATAAACACTAAACATAGTATCCACCCAAATTTTGGCAAAGTATTTAATTTATAAAAATACAAAATTAATGCCGGTGAAATACCAAAATTTACAAAATCTACAAGGGCGTCTAGTTCAGCTCCGAATTTTGATGTGCTCTTTAAAAATCTAGCTATCCTTCCATCAATTGCATCTAAAATAGCTGCTAATACTACGCAATAAATAGATTTCTCAAAATTTAATTCAAAAGCGAATTTTATTGATGATATGCCTAAACATAAACCTAAAATTGTTATGAAGTTTGGGAAAACTTCCTTAAAGTTTATTTTTTTTTTCATCTATTTAATTTTTAATTGCAAATAAGCTTTCGCCAGCTGTTACTGCTTGACCTTTTTTGGCTAAAATTTTAAATTTATTAGGTACGTATAAATCAACTCTACTGCCAAAACGTATTAAGCCAAATCGATCACCTTGTTTATAATTTTGATCTTTAGAGCAACTAACGACTATTCTTCTTGCAACTAAACCTGCTATTTGAACCAGTGCCATTTCGTCGTTGCCCTGAGATAAAATCTTTAAATAATTTCTTTCATTTTCTTCACTTGCTTTATCTAATGAAGCGTTTAAAAATTTTCCTGGTTTATAGAATATATCTTTAACAGTGCATTCGACTGGTAAACGATTAACATGGCAATCAAATACATTCATAAAAACACTAATTCTAGTAAACTTATTGCTTTCCATATTTAGTTCTTTGGGTCCTTCGATTTCAGTTATTTGTGAAATTATTCCATCTGCTGGGCTTACTAAATAATTGTTGTCCTGTATTGAATACCTATCTGGATCTCTAAAAAAATAAAAAACCCATATTGTTACTACGAGTCCTATTAAGCCTAATACTTTGGATATCAACAAAAATACAAAAGTTATAATTAAGCTTATAGTTACGAATTTATGCCCTTCTTTATGAAGTTTTGGTAACAAGATATCTAATATATTCATTGAATTAATTTCTACCTTTATGTATATGCTAGCTTCTTATCATGAGTAAAATCAATGTCAAAAATCCAGTTGTTGAGCTTGACGGCGATGAAATGACTAGGATAATTTGGTCGTTTATAAAAAAAAAGCTGATACTTCCATACCTCAATATAGACCTAAAATATTATGATTTAGGCATGAAAAACAGGGACAAAACAAACGATCAAATAACTATAGATTGTGCAAAAGCTATACAAACATTTGGTGTAGGAGTTAAATGTGCGACTATAACGCCGGATGAGCAGAGAGTTGAAGAATTTAAATTAAAAAAAATGTGGAAATCACCAAATGGTACCATCAGAAATATACTTGGTGGAACTGTGTTTAGAGAGCCTATTTTATGTAAGAATGTTCCGAAGCTTGTACCGACTTGGTCTGACTCAATAGTAATAGGTAGGCATGCTTTTGGAGACCAATATAGAGCCACTGATTTTAAAGTGCCTGGTAGAGGAAAATTAAAAGTTTCATGGGTTTCTGATGATGGAAAAAATAGAATTGAGCATGATGTGTATGATTTTCCTGGCCCCGGAGTTGCTTTATCAATGTATAACCTTGATCAGTCTATAATAGATTTTGCAAGAGCATGCATGAATTTCGGTCTAATGAGAAAATGGCCAGTTTACATGTCAACTAAAAATACAATATTAAAATCTTATGATGGGAGATTTAAGGATCTTTTTGAAGAAACTTATAACAAAGAATTCAAAGAGAAATTTGAGGAAAATGGAATTGCTTATGAACATAGATTAATTGATGACATGGTAGCTTGTGCTATGAAATGGAGTGGTAAATACGTTTGGGCTTGCAAGAACTACGACGGAGATGTTCAGTCGGACACAGTTGCACAAGGATTTGGTTCATTAGGTCTCATGACTAGTGTATTAATGACCCCTGACGGAAAAACAATGGAGGCTGAAGCTGCTCATGGTACGGTAACAAGACACTATAGAATGCATCAAAAAGGACAGCAAACATCAACGAATCCAATAGCTTCAATTTTTGCATGGACTAGAGGTTTATCACACCGTGGTAAATTAGATAAAAATGAAGAACTTATAAAATTTGCTCGAATTCTAGAGAGCGTATGTATTCAAACAGTTGAAAACGGTAAAATGACAAAGGATCTTGCAATACTGATAAGTAAAGATACAAAGTATTTAACTACTAATGAATTTCTAGAAGCGATTGATAAAAATTTAAAGCAAAAACTTAACTAATTTTTTCAATTAAAACTTTCACCACCTGGTCTATTTTATCTACATCTATGCCACCAGCTTGGGCAAAATCTTTTCTCCCTCCTCCCCCAGAACCACCTAGATTTTTAGATAAATATTTAACATATTCAGAAGCATCATATTTCTCGGTTAAGTCATCACTCACACCAACTGCTATTGAAATTTTATTTTTAGATATTCCAAAAAGAAAAATGATAAGATTTTTTTGTTTCTTTGTATCATCAACTATACTTCTTAGCTCTTTTCCTGGTAAGTCGATTATTTTTTGTAATCTAAAAGTAATACTATTTTTTTTAAAATTATTTACAATATTTTTACTTTTATCTTTTAGTATATTATCTTTAATTATTTGGCTTAGAAACTTTTCTGCTATATCCATATCAGTCAAATAATTTTTAAATTTATCTACTTTACCGCCCTGTTCTTTAATCGTTTCGATAATCTTATCAAATTTATCTTTTAAATCCTTAGATTGCTTTTCATCCTTAAATTTTTGTTGTTTAATATAATTTTGTAATTCCTCACCTCTTAAACCTTCAATTCTTCTTACGCCCGAGGATATAGATCCTTCCGAAATAATTTCAAATTTTCCAATTTCTCCTGTTTTATTAACATGAGTACCGCCACACAATTCTAAAGAGTATATCTTTTCTTTTTTTCTTCCCATTGAAACGACACGAACTACTTCGCCATACTTTTCACCAAATAATGCCATAGCACCCTCTTTAATAGCTTTTGTAGGTGACATTAAACGTGTACTAACATTTTCATTTTGATTAATAATTTCATTAACTTCTAAATTGATTTTATTTATTTCTTCTTTTTGAATCGCTTTGTTATGGCTGAAGTCAAATCTAAGTCTTTCCGGACCAACATATGATCCTTTTTGAGCAACGTGCTTGCCTAGTGTTTCTCGCAAGGCAGCATGAAGCAAATGTGTTGCTGAATGATTAGCTTTGACGTTTTTTCTATGTTCCTTGTCGACAATTAGCACAGCAGTTTGGTTTGAAATTAATTTACCCTCTTTAACTTTTCCAAAATGTAAATAAAAATCTCCAAAATATTTCTGTGTATCTGATACTTCAAAAATACTATTATGAGATTTAATAAGCCCTATATCTCCTACCTGACCCCCTGCTTCAGCATAAAAACAAGTTTGATTTGTAATAATTATACCTTCTTGATTTTCTAATAATTCTTTAACTGGTTTATCTTTTATAATTATCTCTAAAATTTTTCCTTCTGCCTTATCATTATTATAACCTACAAATTCTGTAGGTCCGTTTTTATCCTTTAGTTCAAACCATATTTTGCTTATCTCTTTTGATCCAGATCCTTTCCAAGATTTTCTTGCTTCTTCTTTTCTCAAATCCATCAATTTATTAAAGCGCTCCACATCCACGTTTATGTTTTTTGGCTTTAAATAATCTTGTGTTAAATCCAATGGAAAACCAAATGTATCATATAATTTAAAGGCTATGTCTCCACTTAAAGTATTGTTTTTAATATTACTTAAATCATTGTTAAGAACCTTCATCCCTTTGTTTAACATAGTAGAAAACTTATCTTCTTCATTCATAATTGTTTCAGTTATTAATTCTTTTGCTCTACTTAGTTCATTATATTCGGATGACATCTGAGATATGAGTGCATTTATTAAACTCGATATGGTATTAAATTTGCCGCCTAAGGTTTCTGCATGCCTCATTCCTCTTCTCATAATTCTTCTCAAAACATATCCTCTGCCTTCGTTTGAGGGCATCAGACCATCCGCAATCAAAAAACAGGCAGCTCTCAAATGATCTGAGATTACTCTATGACTTGCTATCGTTTTATTGGATACAGGTGATTTTGTAATTTCTGCGCTTGCATCAATTAATTTTTTAAATAAGTCAATTTCATAATTATCATGTGTACCTTGTAATACAGCTGTCATTCTCTCCAAACCCATACCAGTGTCAACAGATGGTTTAGGTAAGTTTATTCTTTTATCTTTTGTGACTTGTTCAAATTGCATGAAAACTAAATTCCAAATTTCTATAAATCTATCTCCATCTTGATCCTTTGAACCTGGAGGACCACCTTTCAACTTTTCGCCATGGTCATAAAAAATCTCTGAACATGGTCCACATGGACCGGTGTCTCCCATTGACCAAAAATTGTCGGAAGTGGAGATTTTAATTATTTTATTCTCATTAAAGCCGGTAATTTTTTTCCATAAATTAAATGCTTCATCATCTTCTGAATATACGGTCATACATAATTTATCTTTTGATATATTAAATTCTTTGGTAATCAGGTTCCAAGCAAAAAATATCGCTTCCTCCTTAAAATAATCTCCGAAAGAAAAATTTCCTAACATCTCGAAAAATGTATGATGACGAGGTGTGTAACCTACATTTTCTAAATCATTATGTTTACCGCCTGCTCTCACACATTTTTGCGCAGTAGTCGCAGTTTTAAAATCTCTCTTTTCAACTCCTGTAAAGACATTCTTAAATTGAACCATTCCAGAATTTGTAAACATCAATGTTGGATCATTGTTTGGAATTAAAGAACCAGACTCAATTACTTGATGATTATTTTTTTTAAAGAAATTTTTAAATGTCTCTCTTGTATCTTTTAATGAGGTTTTAGACATATTAGTATAATTACAGTCTTTAAAGAAATAAGTCTAGTGGAGGTAAAGGCGCCTAATTTAGACGCCTTTGAGAGATGGTTATATGTATTTATTTTTTAGAAGAATTTTTACTATCTTTTTCCTCAGGATTTGCTTTTTCCTTTGGTAATGGGTTACCTTCCATTTTTTCAGAAATTAAACCAGCATTTGATCTTATTGCCATTTCAATTTCAGCAGCAGTACTTGGATTATTTTTTAGATATTGTTTTGCATTTTCTCGGCCTTGCCCAATTTTTTCTCCTTTATAAGCGTACCATGCACCACTTTTCTCAATTATTCCTGCTTTTGAACCTAGGTCAATTAGTTCACCAGTTTTACTAATACCTTCGCCGTACATAATATCAAATTCAACTACTTTAAAAGGAGGCGCAACTTTGTTTTTAACAACCTTCACTCTTGTTTGATTGCCAATTATTTCGTCTTTCTCTTTTATAGCACCAATACGTCTTATATCCATTCTTACAGAAGAATAGAATTTGAGCGCATTTCCACCAGCTGTTGTTTCTGGGCTTCCAAACATAACACCAATTTTCATTCTTATTTGATTAATAAAAAT
>CESP01057205.1_pt1 | contig 40615 bp, 57 predicted proteins | sample 531211 | NCBI WGS metagenome assembly CESP01 (sample SAMEA2622074, study PRJEB7988) | marine metagenome | biome: marine biome (ENVO:00000447); feature: surface water layer (ENVO:00002042); material: "saline water (ENVO:00002010), including plankton (ENVO:xxxxxxxx)" | depth 5 m | reverse complement strand
CATAAAAAACACGATGACCACGGCCATAAAAAACACGATGACCACGGTCACAAAAAGAAGGATGACCATGGACACGCACACGGTGACCATGACCCGCATATTTGGTTAGATCCTTCTAATGCAAAAGTAATTGCAAAAAAAATGACTAAAGAGTTAGTCTCTTTGGACAAAGAAAATGCCAAAACTTATAAAGAAAACTCAAAAAAATTAATGAAGGATATTGATCTTTTAATAAAAGATATTAAAGATAATACAAATAAAAACGCTAGCTTTATTGTATTTCACGATGCTTATCAATATTTTGAAAAAAAATTCCGTGTCAATGCGCTAGGAGCTTTAACAGTCAATACCGATGTACTGCCTGGTGCAGAACAATTAAAAGATATAAGAAATGTAATTAATAAAAAGAAAGCAAAGTGTATATTTTCCGAACCTCAGTTTAATCCAAATATAATCAATGCAATAGCAAAAGATACAAATATTAAAACCGGCGTTCTGGATCCTCTTGGCTCGACATTACCAGCTGATAAAAATCAATACTTTATGTTAATTAAAAATATATCGAATTCTTTAAAACCCTGTTAACTTTAAAAGATATTATTAATTAAATAAAAAGTTAATCCGACAATACCAAATGCAAACACCACACTTTGTACCCAAAAATTTAGCAGCTTGCTAAAGGGCGCTTTAGTAAATCTTTTCCAGGGAATGAAATAATAAGCTATTAAAGTTACTAAAATATAAAACAATATTGTTTCAGTTAATGTAATCATTTTTGATATTTATCTTTCCATTCTTCATAACTCATACCATATATTTCTTTTCTTGCATCAGGATCTGATATATTTTCTCCTATTTTTATTGCCTCTTCTCTGTACCATTTGGAGAGACAATTTCTACAAAATCCAGCTAAATTCATAAGATCAAGATTTTGAACATCCTTTCTTTCTCCAAGATGTTTTATTAATCTCTCAAAAGCTTTAGCTTGAACTTTCTTTTTTGTAGCTTCATCCATAAAAATAATTATATTGTTTTATATGAAATTATCAGGTTCTTATGAAATTCCAACTGATAAACAATCTGTTTGGGAAGCTTTAAATAGCCCAGAAATTCTTCAAAAATGTATTCCCGGTTGTGAAGAGTTCAAAAAAAATTCTGATACTAGCTTTACTGCAACAGCAACTAACAAAATTGGACCATTTAACGCTAGTTTCACAGGGGAGATTGAATTAAAAGACTTAAATCCTCCAGATAGTTACAAAATAGTTGGACAAGGAGACTCACCAGTAGGCTTTGCATCCGGCGAAGCAAGCGTAAAACTTGTGGAAAATAGCGGTGTAACAACATTAACTTATAGTGTCGAAGCGCAAGTCGGTGGTAAAATAGCTCAAGTTGGTTCTAGATTAATTGATATGACAGCAAAAAAAATGGCAGATATCTTTTTTGGAAAATTTTCTGAATCTATCTCACCAGCAGGTTCAAAACCAAATGAAAATAAGAAATTATTGACAAAATCATCAATTAATAAAAAATTATTATTTGCATTAGGATGCTCGGTCGCATTAGGCGCTATTTTGTTGATAATTTTTTAAACAACCTATGGTAGAGACAATATTGTCGTATTGAGATTTTCTCTCAATTTAGTAAGTTTATCTATAATACTTTTTGGGGGAGAACATGAAATCAGTAAATATTACAATTAACGGCAAAAAAGTTTCGAAAGATGTCGAGGATTATACTTTGTTATCAACATTTATAAGAGAAAATTTAAATTTAACTGGCACACATATTGGATGCGATACAAGTCAATGTGGTGCGTGTGTTGTTCACGTAGATGGAAAATCAATGAAAAGCTGTGCATTATTAGCTGCTGACGTTAATGGAGCTAAAGTAACGACGATAGAAGGTTTAGCAGAGAATGGTAAACTTCACCCAATGCAAGAAGCTTTTAAAAAGCATCACGGTTTACAGTGCGGCTATTGTACACCAGGTATGGTGATGAGCGCAGTTGATTTATTGAAAAATATAAAGAATCCTAGTGATAAAGAGATTCGTGAATGGTTAGAAGGTAACATTTGCCGATGTACCGGATACCAAAACATTGTTGCGGCAGTTAAAGATGCTGCATCAAAAATGTAAATAAACAACTAAATAGGAGAAAAAAATGGCAGCAAGTATGATAGGATCTAAAGTTGAAAGAAAAGAAGATAAAAAATTTTTAACGGGTAAAGGACGATATACAGCTGATATTACATTAGCTAACCAAACATTTGGATGTTTTATTAGATCGCCACATGCTCGCGCAAAAATAAAAAATATTGACACCTCTAAAGCAAAAAAAGCTAAAGGTGTAATTGATGTATTAACTGCAAAAGAATTAAATGAAGATAAAATCGGCGGGTTAATTGCTGGTTGGAAAATTGTTAGCAAAGACGGAACGGATATGAAAATCCCTCCTCATCCAGCTCTAGCAAGTGACAGTGTTAACTACGTTGGAGATCACGTAGCATTTGTAGTTGCAGAAACATTGCAACAAGCTAGGGATGCAGCTGAACTGGTTAAAGTTGATTACAAAGTTTTAAAAGCAGTTGTAAACACTGGTGATGCGATGAATTCAGAGTCAATTCATGACGGAATAGATAAAAATTTATCATTTGATTGGGAACTTGGAGACAAAGCAAAAACTGAAGAAGCTTTTGCAAGTGCCGACAAAATTGTAAAAATGACTTTGACAAATAATAGATTAGTTCCAAACGCTATGGAACCAAGAGCATCGATCGGTGATTTTAATTCATCATCAGAAGAATTAACTTTATATACAACAAGCCAAAACCCACACTTATCTAGACTTGTAATGTCGGCTTTCAACGCTATTCATCCTGAACATAAATTTAGGATCATTGCACCGGATGTAGGCGGAGGGTTTGGTTCTAAAATTTATCCTTACGCAGAAGATGTTGTAGTTGCGTGGGCAGCTAAAAGATTACAAAGACCAGTTAAATGGGTTTGTGAAAGAACTGACTCATTTTTATCAGATTGTCATGGAAGAGATCACATAACTAATTGTGAACTTGCTATTAAAAATGATGGAACAGTTACAGGATTAAAAGTTGATACAATTGCAAATTTAGGGGGCTATGCTTCGTTATTTTCAACTGTTACTCCAACTTATCTATATGGACCATTAGTTTTAGGACTTTACAATATAGCTTCAGCTTATTGCAATGTAAAAGCTGTCTATACCAATACAGCACCAGTAGATGCTTATCGAGGTGCAGGTCGACCAGAAGCCACATACATGATTGAAAGATTAATGGATAAGGCTGCTAAGGAAATGGGAATGGATAGAGCTGAATTTAGAAAGAAAAACTTTATTAGACAATTTCCACACCAGCAGTGTTTAGTTCACAACATTGATTCAGGGGATTATGAAGCGCATTTCAATAGAGCATTAGAACTTTCTGATTATTCGAACTTTGAGAAAAGAAAAGCAGAGTCTGCTGCAAAAGGTAAGCTAAGAGGAATTGGTTTCTCAACTTATATTGAAGCTTGTGGTATTGCGCCATCAGCTGCAGTAATGTCTTTAGGAGCTGGTGTAGGACTTTGGGAATCTGCAGAAATTAGATTTAATGCAACTGGCAATATTTCAGTTATGACGGGTACTCACAGTCATGGACAGGGGCATGACACAACATTTACGCAAATCGTGGCTGACAAACTTGGTGTTCCAATAGAAAATATTGATTTAGTTCACGGTGATACAGATAAAGGACCATTTGGTATGGGTACTTATGGTTCAAGATCACTTGCAGTTGGCGGTTCAGCTATTTCAAAAGCTTGCGATAAAATTGTAGAAAAAGGAAAAAAAGTTGCAGCTCACATGCTTGAAGCTAACCCAGATGAGATTGAGTTCAAAGATGGTGAGTTTATTGTTCCAAACTCTAATAAGAAAAAAACTATTGGTGAAATAGCTTTTGCTTGTTATTTACCAGGAACCTACGGCGAAATTAAATCTCCTTTACCTGAGGGGGTTGAGCCAGGGTTAAAAGAAACTGCATTTTATGATCCAGTTAACTTTTCATTCCCAGCAGGCTCGCATGTTTGTGAAGTAGAAGTAGATCCAACTACAGGAGAAACGAAAGTAGATACTTATACTTGTGTTGATGATTTTGGAAATTTAATAAATCCAATGATTGTTGAAGGGCAAATTCACGGTGGATTAGCGCAAGGTATTGGTCAAGCTTTATATGAAAATGCTTATTATGATGAGACTGGACAATTAGTGACAGCTTCATACATGGATTATACAATGCCAAGGGCTGATAATTTTCCAGAGTTCCGAATTGATTATACTTGCACACCTGCAACATCCAATCCTTTAGGAGTAAAAGGTTGTGGAGAAGCAGGCGCTATTGCTTCACCACCAGCTGTGATGAATGCAGTAATTGATGCAATTGGAACAGAAGTTTCTATGCCGGCAACTTCTGAGAAAGTTTGGAAAGCTTTAAAAGATAAGTCTGATACTAAGAAAAAAGCAGCTTAACTTTTAATAAAAAAAGGGGGACATATGAAGGCATTTAATTTTCACGAAGTTAAGAGCGTGAAAGAAGCAACCAGACTAGCATCTAATAAATCAACTTTTCTTGCAGGTGGTATGACATTAATTCCATCAATGAAAATGAGATTATCAAGTTTTTCCGATGTCATCGACATAAAAGAGATAAAAGAACTTTATGGAATAAAGATTAAGGGCAAATCAGTAATAATAGGAGCGAATACTAAGCATGCGGATGTAGCTAATTCTAAGGAAGTAAGAAAATCCTTACATTCTTTGGCAGGCTTAGCTGAAGGAATAGGTGACCCCCAAGTAAGAAATTGTGGAACACTAGGTGGCTCTATCTCAAATAATGATCCAACTGCGTGTTATCCATCAGCTTGCATTGCATTAGATGCAACAATTCATACATCAAGTAGAAAAATAGAGGCAGAAAAATTTTTTACAGGCATGTTCGAAACATCCTTAAAGAAAGGCGAATTGGTTACTGCAGTTGAATTTCAAATACCAGAAAAATCTTGTTATATTAAATTTCCAAACCCCGCATCAAGATATGCCATGGTTGGAGTTTATATTGCAAAATTTAAAAAAGAAGTGCGTTGCGCAGTAACAGGCGCACAACCAGTTGTTTACCGTTGTAACGAAATAGAAAAAGCATTGAATAATAATTTTTTAGAAAGTGCTTTAGATGGCGTAAGCTTAAAATCATCAAACTTAAACTCTGATATACATGCTTCTGCAGAATATCGTGCAAGTTTAATCGTATCTTGCGCGCAAAAAGCAGTAGCTGGCTCAAAGTGATTCTCAGAACTATAATTGGTTTAAAAATAATTAAATACTCATTTTTAACAGGAGTATTCACTGGTATTTGTTTAAATCGTTGCAATAAAAACAAAAAAAACTCAAAAAAAGTTACCGTTTCAAAAAAGAGTTAGTATTATCCTAGTAATGAAAAATTCTTTTGATGAAAAAATCTTAGATGAGGCACATCAGTGGATACAACAGAAGCGAAATGTTGTCTTAGCTACTGTGATTCAAACATGGGGCTCTTCACCAAGGCCCATTGGAAGTCGGATGATAATTAATGATAAGGGCGATTTTTCCGGATCAGTTTCGGGTGGTTGTGTTGAGGGGGATGTTGTTAGACAATCCATTGAATTATTATCTAAACCAGAAAATTTCAAAAAGATTGAATACAAAGTTTCTAATGAAAGTGCTTGGGAAGTAGGTCTTGCTTGCGGTGGAGAAATTGCAATATTTTTGGAAAAGATTCACTAATAAATGAAAATAGATCTATTATCTAAAGTTATTGAATTAAAAAGTAAAAAAAAAGAATTCTCTATCATTACCGATTTACTAACCGCAAAAAACTATGTTTATGATCCTGATTGCAAACTAGATAAAGATTTAGAAGATTTTAAAATAAATATAAAAGAATCTTTCACTAATCGCAAAGATGGCGTGATAAAAGACACAAATCTCTTTATTAAAAACTATTTCAGACCAATACAAGTTGTAATCGTTGGAGCAGTACATATCGCGCAATACTTTGTAGAATTTGCCAAAAATTTAAATATTGAAATTAACATTATCGATCCTAGAGGATACTTTGCATCTGAAAAAAGATTTCCAGGCACAAATATAATAAATCAATGGCCAAAAGATGCATTTAAAAAAATTTCACTGAATGAAAGAACTGCATTAATTGCATTAACTCATGATCCAAAAATTGACGACCCTGCAATTCAAGAAGCTCTTAAAAGAAAGTGCTTTTATATTGGTGCTCTGGGTAGCAAAAATACACATAAAAACCGATGTGAAAGGTTAAAAGAAAATGGCTTTAAAGAGGATGAAATTCGAAAAATTTTTGGTCCAATTGGAGTTAAGTTTGGTGGACGATCGGCCCCAGAAATAGCTTTATCAATAATTTTTCAACTGATGACTGAGATTTATAGAAAATGATATCAGCTATTTTGCTAGCTGCAGGACAATCAAAACGGTTTGGCAATAATAATAAATTAATAACTAAATATAAAAATAAAAATTTAATACAATATTGTCTTACACATATTATAAATAGTAATATTGATAATGTGATCGTAGTTTTGGGACATGATCAAGATTTAATAAAAAAGAAAATTAATAAAAGTAAAAAGATTAAGTTGGTTATTAATAAAAAATTTCGATCTGGCATGGCTTCATCAATTAAATTAGGTTTAAAAAAAATTAATATAAAAACAAAAGGTTTTTTCGTCTGTCTTGGAGATATGCCAAAAGTGAATAAAAATATCTACAATAGAATAATAAAACGTTTTAATAAGCATAATCAGATAATAGTTCCATATTTTTATAACAAAAGAGGTAACCCCGTGATTTTTCCAATAAAATATAAAAAAAAATTTTTTAAATTAAAAGGTGATAATGGTGCTAAAAAATTTATCAAAAATAATTGTCAAAAAATTATTTTTAAAAATAATGCAGTTGTGTTTGATATTGATTATAAGAAAGATCTCAAATAAAATTTTGAATATAATCTTTTAATTTACCTGGGTCATCTAAGGTAATTATGTTAATACCAAGGGTTTGCGCAGCTTCAGTATTTTCTGGTCTATCGTCAATAAACAATGTTTTATTAGGATTACAATCAAATTTTTTAATTGCTAATTCATAAATCTTTTTATCTGGTTTTTTCAACCCAACTTTTCCCGAAATAATCATATCATCGAATTCGTTTAAAAATTTATTTTCTTTCATAAAATTATCAAATTGATCTCCAGGAAAATTACTTAAAATATAAATTTTTTTTCCATTTTTTTTTAAATTTAACGCTATTTTTAAATTTTCTTCGTAAATTCCATCGATCATTTCTAAAAATCTCCCATAAAAAGCTTCAATAGGAACTTTATAATCCGGGTATTTCTTTATAAGTGAGTCAGCGGCCTTAGATGTATCATACTTTGTATCTTGTTGAATGTGCCAATTCCAAGTACAAATATTGTTTAAAAAATATTTAATTTCCCTATCGGTTTTAAAAAAATTTTTAAAAAGATTTTCTACTTTAAATTTCACAATTACTTTTCCAAGATCAAAAATATATTTGTCTATGACCATCAATTAATCTTGGGCGCTACAAAAAATATAAATGTAGTAAATGCAAATATTATCATTAAGAAAATAAATAAATCGTCGTTCATGATAAATCAATAGCATACTTTTTTAAAAGATCTAAATCTATAATTTCTAATGTTTTTATATTTGTGCTCTTTAAAAATATCTTACATGGATGTCCTGAGTCTACCGCTCTTTTAAACCAAGTAGCACACACGCACCAACAATCTCCATCTTTCAAACCCTCAAAATTAAACTCTGGTCTTGGTGTTATAAGATCATTACCGTTCTCTTTGCACCAATTTAAGAAATCAGAATTAACTTTGGCACAAACGGTATGAGTACCTTTGTCATTTTCGTCGGTATTGCAGCATCCGTCTCTATACCAACCTGTAACAGGATTTAATGAGCATAATTCAAGTTTATCATTTAAAACATTCTTTTGATTTGAACTCATAATTTTGTTGGATTTGGCATTCCTTTATAAACTTTTTCTGGATCAAATTTTTTTTCTTTTTCTTCAAACTTTAAAGTTGTATCATTATTTTTACTATCACTATCTATTGAGCGATAAAAACATGACTTGTATCCAACGTGACAACTGGCACCATCTCCTATATCTACCGCAACCCAAACAGAATCTTGATCATCATCAATCCTGATTGATTTTACCTTTTGTACAAACCCACTTGTTTTACCCTTGTGCCAAATTTCATTCCTTGATCTACTAAAGTAGTGTACTTCTTTTGTTTCAATAGTTTTTTTTAATGCTTCCTCATTCATAAATCCGTGCATTAGCACCTCTTTTGTATTAAAGTCAGTTGTAATAACAGGAATTAAACCTCTTTCGTCAAATTTAGGCGATAAATTTTTACCCTCTTCGACTTCTTTTACTGATATTCGTTTTTTAAACATTGTCATGTAGCTCTTCTCTTGTATACTGCATTTTCAAAATTTTATTAGGGGTTTTTTTTAAAAAATGAAAAATGTAGCAGATTTTAAAGCAAAAGTGCTTGAAAAAGTTTCAAAAGATGAAGCGGAAAAAGCAATAAAGGTGGTGTTGAAATATATTGGCGAAAATCCTAACAGGGAAGGACTAATTGAAACCCCAAAAAGAGTCATAAAAGCATTTGATGAATATTTTAGTGGTTACAACGAAAATCCTGAAGAATACTTGTTCAAAACTTTTGGAGATGTTGAAGGGTACGATGATATGGTTATTCAAAAAAATATCTCAGTACAAAGTCATTGTGAGCATCATATGGCTCCTATATTAGGTACAGCACATGTTGCCTACATGCCAGCAGAAAAAGTGGTAGGTTTGAGTAAACTCGCTAGAGTGGTTGATCTTTACGCACGTAGACTTCAAACGCAAGAAAGATTAACAATGCAAATAGCAAATTCTATCTTCAAAGGATTAAAAGCGCATGGATCAGCTGTTAGTATTGATGCTGTACACCAGTGTATGACAACAAGAGGTGTAAGGAAAGAAGAAGCCAAGACAGTAACCAATTATTTTACAGGTGTTTTTAGAGACAGCCATAATCTTCAGGAAAGATTTCTACATTATATTAAAAGATAATTTTATGGTTGTGATACCAGAAAAATATGATCATTTGAAAAAAATTTACGTAGATACTACTCGCATCGCTACACAGCTTGATAGTCCTAAAGTGTATTATACTATCAAACCCGAAATTGGTTATGTAGTTTGCGGCTATTGTAATATATGTTTTGTATTAAAAGAAAATGCAGACTTAGATACTGAAAGAGTATACTTCTATAACGAAAGGGAGAGTAAAAAATATGAGCAAGTTTAAAGCAATAGTTTTAAATCAAGATGGGGAAAATTTTAATAGAGATATAAAAGAAATAGACAAATCATTTTTGAAACACGGCAATGTACTTGTAAAAGTAGACTTCTCCTCACTAAACTATAAAGATGGGATGATTTTAAAAAATGGCGGAAAATTAGTGAAAGAATATCCACATATTCCAGGAATTGATTTTTCAGGTACAGTGGAGGAAAGCGACAGCAATAACTTTAAACCTGGTGATAAAGTAATTCTCACAGGTTGGAGAGTGGGAGAAATATATTACGGCGGTTATTCACAATACGCAAAAGTCCAAGACAGTTTTTTGGTCAAGTTACCAAAAGATTTAGATACTAAAAAAGCAATGATCCTTGGAACGGCGGGTTTGACAGCGCTAATGTGTGTTTTAATAATTCAGGCTAGAGAAACAATCTTAAAAGGTGATCCAATCAAGGATGTTTTAGTAACTGGTGCAACAGGTGGTGTAGGGAGTGTAGCCGTCCTGGCATTAAGTAAATTAGGTTATAATGTTCACGCTGTGACTGGTAAAAAAGATAAATCTGAGTTTCTGAAATCTATTGGTGCAAGTAATATCATTGATAGATCGGAACTTGACCAGGAAGCAAGACCACTAGATAAGGCTTTGTACGATGGAGTTGTCGATACAGTTGGAGGTAAAATTTTAGCTAAAGCTTTATCGCATACACGGCCAAATGGGATGGTTGCAGCATGTGGTTTAGCAAGTAGTTACAAATTAGATACAACTGTAATGCCATTCATAATTAGGGGTATTAAATTATGGGGGATTGACTCAGTAACAGCACCGACAGTTAGAAGACAATTTTTATGGTCACAAGCTACAAGCTATGTCGATTTTGATAAATTAAGTAAGGGAGTAAGTATTTGGGGTTTGAAAGATTTAATAGACTCTTCATCTAAAATATTAAAAGGTGAAATTTCTGGAAGAGTGCTAATAGACGTCAATAAATAATGGACTGGGATAAACTAAAAATATTTCATGCTGTTACCCAAGCAGGCAGTTTTACGAAAGCATCCGATATACTTAATTTAAGCCAGTCAGCGATCAGTAGGCAAATACAGTCGTTAGAATATGAACTTAAGACTAGCTTATTTGAAAGACATGCTAGAGGCTTGGTTTTAACAGATAGTGGTCATAAACTTTACTCAACTGCGAATGAGGTGATTTCTAAAATTAAAGAAGTTGAAACAGATTTTACCGAACAAAAACATAAGCCATCTGGAAAATTAGTTGTTACAACTGTTGTGGGTTTTGGTGGAATTTGGCTTACACCTCGCATAAAGGAATTTAGAGATAAAAATCCGGACATCGAAGTCGAATTAATTGTAACCAATGAAGAGCTTGATTTGAGCACCAGAGAAGCTGATGTTGCTATTTGGATGAGAGCTCCTAAACAAAAAAATTATATTCAAAAAAAAATTATAGATATAAATTACCATATATATGGATCATCAAAATATTGCGAGGAGCATGGATTACCAAGAACATTACACGATTTAGATAAGCATAATTTAATTACTTATGGGAAGGGATCCCCATCCCCATTATCGGAAAAAGAATGGATTTTAAAAGTTGGCAGCAAAGATAAACAAAAAAGAAAATCAGTTATGAAAGTAAATAATATTTATTCACTATTATTAGCTGTCGAAAGCGGTGTAGGATTGGCAGCATTACCAGATTATATGGTTGCAAATAAACCTGGATTAGTAAAAGTTTTGGGTGATCACAGTGGTCCAAAATATGAAGCTCATTTTGTGTACCCACAATCTTTAAAAAATGTTGCTAGAGTTAGAACATTCAGAGACTTTATATTAAATAAAGTCTCTGAATGGAAATTTTAATTATCTTCTTCTTCTTCTTTTCTTGGATTTTCTTACAGGTTTTCTAGTAATTTTTTTTCTTTTTCTTAAAGCTTGCTCCCATTTTCGCAAACTTTTTTTTCTTTTCTTCAAGCCCGCTTGCTCCTCTTTGTATGCATTCTTTAGATTTTTTTGGACAAAGTCCAATCTAAAGTGAAGCAAAAATAAAAGAAAAAAGTAGATAGCAAGTACACCTAATCCTTGGCTGGCTAATTGTCCCATTTTACACTCCCTTTTTTGTTAAAGCTTGTATTTTTAACTTTGCTCCATCTTCTATGGACAAACTCTCTGTTATTAAATCGCCCTCAACGTCAGCACTTTGTTTAATAGATAATTGTTTTGAAGTTACCGCGCCCTTTACTTTTCCTTCTATAGTAACCTTATTTGCATTTACGTCTCCTAAAATACTTGCTCGATCCGAAAATGTTACATCTTCAGCTGTAACGTTTCCCTCAAACTTGCATCCAATAATAATATTATCTTTCTCGGTGATTTTACCTTTCAACTCAACATCATCTAATAGGATTGAATTTGATGAAGATGGCATAGCTTATGATTATATTAGTTTTCTTCTGATTTAGTTGTACCGAAGAAACCACCTGACTTCTTCTTGTCTTCATCGTCCTTGACTAATTTAATTCTAGACTTACTTGCTTCATCATCGCTCATTTCAGCAATGGTTCCACTTATTTTTCCGCCAAGTGCTATTTCTAAATCTTTATATCTGATTTCACCTTTTGCTACTCCAGAAGAAGTAACTGAAAGTGTTCCAGCAACTGCTAAATTACCGTCGTAAGATCCCTCAATTTCTGCAGTCTCCACACTTGACTCTCCATCTACCTTTCCACCATTTTTAACTGTAATTTTGCTAGAAACAACTTTTCCAGTATGTTTTCCGTTAACTGAAACTTCATTCGGTGCATCTATATCGCCAGTAACGGAAACTCCTGCGCCAATTACAATGCTACCTTCTTTGGTATCTAAAGTTGATCTTGAAGTAGTTGATCTACCAAAAGGTGTTGAAGATCCACCCTCTTTTTTCTGGTTTTCATCATCAAAAATTGCCATAATTTATCCCTCTATAACAACCTTATATCAACTAGAGATAAGAATCTAGACAAAATAACCTTAAAATATGCTATCTTTTTTCAAAAATATTAATGATTTATTTGGTCATAGGCCTATTAGTTGGTTTCTTTGTAGCATTACCAGTCGGAGCAGTAGCTGTTTTGTGTATAAATAGAACCATACAATATGGCATTAAATCAGGTTTTTACACAGGGATTGGAGTTGCCGCAGCCGACTTTTTTTATGGAACATTAGCAGTTTTTGGACTTGTCGCAGTTTCAGGTGAGAGTTTGCAAAATCAGCCAGTTTTGAGATTGGTTGGTGGATTATGCATTATGTTTATAGGAGCTCAAATGATGGCAAAAAAAGTTGATAAAATAAAATTAGTTAACTTACAAAAAGAAGATAATTTTAAGAACGCAGTAACCGGAGCATTATTAACTATAAGCAACCCAGTTACAGTATTAGCTTTTATTTCAGTTTTGTCATATTTAAATTTTCTTTTAAATCAAGTTTCTTGGATAGACTCAATTTTTATAATTGTTGGTATTTTTTTTGGCTCTCTTATTTGGTGGGTGACACTTTGTTGTCTTGCATCGAAATTAAAAGATAACCTTAATTTAAAAAAGTTAAAAAAAATTAATTTATTTTCTGGTTTTTTAATATTTTTTTTTGGTATATTATTGATATTAAGTACTTATAAACTTTGATGACATATATTTTATCTTTTGTAATATTAATATCAATTGTGGTATTTGTCCACGAATACGGACATTATTACTATGCAAAAAAGTTCGGCGTTGGAGTTACAGATTTTTCAATTGGTTTTGGGAAAGAAATCTTTGGTTTTAATGATAAGCATGGCACTAGATGGAAATTGTGTTTAATACCCCTCGGAGGTTATGTAAAGTTTTACGGTGATACAAATGTATCATCTGTGCCAAATACTAACGAGCAGAATGACGATTTAGAAAAATCAAAACTACTAAACTATAAACCCCTTCATCAAAGAGCAATAATTGTATCGGCGGGCCCTATTGCAAATTTCGTTTTAGCTATAGTTATCTTTGCAGTTATATTTTTGACAGTTGGAAAAGATAAAAGTATACCGATTATTAGTAGTGTAGTTGAGAATTCGCCTGCTCAACAAGCTGGCTTACAATCTAATGACCAAATAACTTTTGTAAATAATAAAAAAATAAATAGCATTAATGAAGTAGCCAAATATATTGCTTTATCTGATTCTGATGTCGTAAGAATAGAGGTTTTAAGGCAAAATAAACCTTTGGCTTTTAGCATCAAAACTGAGACTAAAAGCGTAAAAGACAATTTTGGAAATAATATCAAGCGCAAAATGATAGGTATCAAAATTTCTCCCTTAAAAAATAAATTAACAAGAGAAAAACTAGGACCTGTTAAGTCTATATATTTTGCATTTCTTGAAACTTATAATACGATTGCTATTACTCTATCTTACATTGGAAAAATAATATCAGGGTCAGAGTCAGCAGATCAATTAGGTGGTCCTATTAAAATTGCCCAGGTGTCAGGGCAGGTAGCAGAACATGGACTGATACCTTTTTTAAGCATAATGGCTTATATTTCAATAAGTCTTGGTTTAATTAATCTTTTTCCTATTCCGTTACTTGATGGAGGACATTTGTTTTTTTATTTTATTGAGTTTATTAGAGGCAAACCCTTAAGTGGAAAAGTTCAGTTAATATTTTATAAATTTGGAATATTTGTTCTTTTCTCTTTAATGTTTTTCGCTACTTTTAATGATTTAAAGAGCCTTGGTTTATTTTAATTAATAATTTCAGATACTTAATTTTCTAAACTTTAAGTTGCATTTCTAAATTGTTGAAAAATTTAAGTTTTCATTGATTTTTTAATAATTTAATTGAGTATTATAGTAACGATTCGAGAAAGGGCCTAAAATGAATAAAAAACAACTAGTTGCAAAAATATCAAGCAATATGAACTTGAGTAAGGCTGATGCTGAGAGAACATTTGATAGCATTACCAACATTATTTTAGATGCGCTAAAAAATGATGATCAAGTCAAAATTGCTGGTTTTGGTACATATAAAGTGGCTAAAAGAAAAGCTAGAACAGGAAGAAATCCAAGAACTGGCGAAAGTATTCAAATTTCAGCTTCTCAAAAAGTCAAGTTTTTACCCGCAAAAGCACTTAAGGAAATGTTCAATAAATAAATTATTAAAAACAGCCCTATTTTATTAGAAAAAATAGGGCTGATTTGTCATTTTGTATTGTTGCAAAATCTTCCTGAAAAATTATAAGTAATTAAGGTGAATCAATGTTCTCAAAAGATTTAAGCGAAAAATTAGATGAATTCCATTTGCTAAAACACCCTTTTTATATTGCATGGAATAAAGGGGAGTTATCAAGGGAAATTATTAAAGATTATGCAGAGCAATATTACAATCATGTTAAAGCTTTCCCGCGTTACATAAGTGCCACTCATTCTTTATGCGATGACATATCTAAAAGAAAAGTTCTATTAGAAAATCTTCAAGAGGAAGAAGATTTTGAAAACGATCATCCAAAATTATGGAAAAAGTTTGCAATAGCGCTAGGATCAGATGCCAAGGAAATAGAAAGTATTAAACAAGAAAACTTTACAATAGATATGATAAATAATTTCTTTAAGCAAGCCCGCTCAAGTTTTGCTGAAGGTCTTGGTTCATTTTACACTTACGAGAGGCAAGTTCCAGAGATAGCTGTAACAAAAATTAAGGGACTAAAAAAATTTTACGGTATTGACACTAAAGAAGGTTTAATGTTTTTTGAAGTTCATAAAGAAGCAGATATTTTGCACAGGTCAGAGTGTGAAAAACTTTTAGATACATTAAATGACGAAGAAAAAAAATTAGCCGAAAAAGCAGCTTTAACTACAGCAAAGTTTATGTGGAATTTTTTATCAGGACTTGCAATTAAACATAAATTACCTCTTCAAACTGCCGCATAAATATCAATTAGGTTTAAGGTAATTTATAATTAATTATGTCCCAGCCCCAACAAAAACCTATTAATCCCTTTTTTTCATCTGGACCATGTAAAAAAAGACCTGGGTGGAACATAAGTAATTTATCGACAGAAGTATTGGGTAGATCGCATAGAGCAAAGAACGCTAAATCAAAACTAAATCTCATTATTGAGAAATCAAAATTTATTTTAAATCTTCCAAAAGATTATAAAGTAGGAATCATAGCTGGATCTGATACTGGAGCTATCGAAGCTGCAATGTGGGGTATGCTAGGTGAAAGAAAAGTAGAAATTTTAGGTTGGGAGAATTTTGGTTACGATTGGATAATTGATGTTAAACAGCAATTAAAATTACAAAACTTAATTATTCACAAAACTGATTACGGGATCTTACCTGACTTAAAAAAAATAAATTTCGAAAATGATGTTATTTTTAATTGGAATGGCACAAGTTCTGGAGTTTGTGTCCCAGATGGGGAATGGATACCAAAAGACAGAAAAGGGCTTACTTTTTGCGACGCTACCTCAGCTGTGTTTGCAATGAAAATGGACTTTGAAAAACTTGACGTGATTACTTGGTCTTGGCAAAAAGTATTAGGTGGGGAAGCCGCGCATGGAATGATTGCCTTGTCACCTAGAGCCTTAGATAGACTAACCAGTTATGAACCCCCGTGGCCCATCCCGAAAATTTTTAGACTTGCAAATAAGAAAAAAGTTTCTGAGGGTGTTTTTAAAGGTGAAACAATCAATACCCCTTCAATGTTATGTGCTGAGGATGTATTAGACTCTTTAAATTGGATAGAAAGTATAGGTGGAGAAAAAGAAGCAATAAAAAGATCAAAAAAAAATCTTCAAGTTGTTAAAGATTGGTTGAAAAACAAAAATTGGATAGAGTTTCTTGCAAAAGATCAAAACACAATTTCATCTACAAGTATTTGTTTAAAAATAGTAGACCCAACCTTTATAAAGCTATCAGGTGAAGATCAAAAAACAAAATTAAAAAAAATGAACGAATTATTAGAGAACGAAAATGTCGCTTATGATATTAACTCTTACAGGACCGCACCTCCTGGCTTTAGAATTTGGGGCGGGGCTACAGTTGAGAGTGATGACATAGCTAATTTATTGCCTTGGATTGAGTGGGCTTACACTGTAATACATAAGTAAATGTTCAAAGTATTAATAGCAGACAAACTTAGCAAAGAAGCTGAAAAAATTTTTAATGATAATGGTTTAAAAGTTAAAACAAAAACTGGTCTAAATGAAGATGAATTAATTCTAGAATTAAACGATTGTGACGCTTTAGTAGTAAGGTCTGCAACAAAAGCTACAAAAAAAGTGATTGAAAAATCTAAAAAATTAAAAGTTATTGGAAGAGCAGGCATAGGGGTAGATAACATTGATATACCATCAGCAACAGACAATGGAAAAATTGTAATGAATACGCCTTTTGGAAATTCTATAACCACAGCTGAGCATGCTATTACCTTAATTCTTTCGACTGCGAGACAAATTCCCTTTGCAGATAAAACAACACACGAAGGAAAATGGGAAAAATCATCAATAAAAGGAACAGAAATTACAGGAAAAAATCTTGGAATTATTGGCTGTGGCAACATAGGCACGATAGTTGCAAAGAGGGCTTTAGGGTTGGAATTTAAAGTAAATGTTTACGATCCTTTTTTACAAGAAGAAAAAGCAAAGGAATTAGGAGTTAAAAAAATTTCTTTAGACGAATTATTTTCTCAATCAGATTTTATAACTCTACATACACCACTAAATGAAAAAACAAAAAATATTATTAATAAAGAGTCCTTTTTAAAAATGAAGAACGGGGTAAGAATTATTAATTGTGCGAGAGGTGGATTAGTTGATGAAATTGCATTAAAAGAAAACCTAGATAATGGAAAAGTTGCGAGTGCTGCATTAGATGTTTTTGTTAATGAGCCACCTACAGATAGCGAATTGCTCGGAACAAAAAATTTAATATTAACCCCTCATCTAGGAGCTTCTACAACTGAGGCTCAAGAAAAAGTTGCCATACAAATTGCAGAACAAATTTGTAATTTTTTAAAGACCGGTGCTATTTCAAATGCGGTAAATACTTTTTCTCTATCAGCTAAAGAATACAACTTAGTTAAACCTTATTTAAGACTGTCAAACTTACTAGGCAGTTTTGCTGGACAACTTACTGAAAATGCTATAAAAAAAATCGAGGTGGAATTTGAAGGTCAGGCTTCAAAAGTCAATACACAACCATTAGTTCAAACATTGATATGTTCTTTGTTAAAACCTACATTTGATAACGTTAATATAATTAACGCAATGAGCGTTGTAAAAGACAAATCTATTGACGTTACGGAGACTAAACATGATAGAGTTTGCGAATATCAGTCTTGCATAACATTATCTATCACTACAGATAAACAGAAACGTTCAGTAAAAGGTACATTATTTGGCAATAAACCTAGAATAGTTTCTATAAAAGGAATCAAAATTGAAGCTGAGCTTCTTAAGCACAATTTATATATAAGCAATGAGGACAAACCAGGATTTGTAAGTAATCTTTCAAAAATTTTAGCGGACAACAATATAAATATTGCTACATTCCATTTAGGCAGAAAAGATAGTGGAGGTGAAGCAGTGGCATTAATTTCGACAGATAATTTTATTGACAACTCGGTTATTGGAAAAATTAAAAAATTACCTTTAGTAATTCAAGCCAAATATATAACATTTGATGACTAACACATTTCTCACAATAGTAGCAAATCAAAATTTTAAATATGAAGAGAGCGTCAATTTTTTAAAAAATCACTTTTATTTGGACATAGCAAACTCTACAGTTTTATCAACTAATTCAATATCTTTTGAAATAAGAGATTTTGATGAGACAAAAAAAACACACATGAAAAAAGTATTTACACAAAAAAAAATAGATTTTTGTTTTCTTGACAAATTTAAAATTCCAAACAAAATCTTTTTATGCGACATGGACTCTACAATTATTAAAAACGAGACGTTAGATGATTTGGTTAAAATGTGTGGCGCAGAAGCAAAGGTCATTGATGAAACTAGTAGATTAGCAATGGAGGGAAAAATAGATATTAGGTCTACTTTGTCATCGAGAGTATCTTTATTAAAAGGCAAGCCTAAATCTATGATTGAGGATGTTATTAAAGGCATAAAATACAATCATGGATCCAATACATTAATCAAAACTCTTAATCGTTATAACTTTAACACCTACTTAATAACCGGCGGCTTTAAACCTATATCAACTTATGTTGGCGAAAGATTAGAATTTCAAAATATTATAAGCAATGAATTCGAGTTTGAAAATGATAATACGTTCAAAGGCACTTATGTACCTATAGCTGGTGAAAAAAATTCTAAGTTGGAATTTATGAGAAAAATATCTGCTGAAAAGGATATTGAACTTAAGGATTTTGTAGCATTGGGAGATGGTGCAAATGATCTTGGAATGTTAAAAAACTCTGGTCTTGGAATTGGATATAACTCACATAAAATTGTTAAAGATAATATAGAAACTCAAATAAATTTTACTGATTTGACAAGCGTGCTTTATTTTTTACAAATTAAAAAAGAAAACTTTATTCCTTAATGTTTTTAACAAAATCAAGCACTCTTTCTACATGACCTTTAACTTTTACATTATTCCAAATTTTTAAAATCTTTAATTTTTTATTAACTAATATAGTAGTTCTTTTAACGCCCATGAATTTTTTTCCATATAACTTTTTTTCTCCCCAGGCTTTTAACATTTTAATAACTTTAATATCTTCATCAGACAAAAGCTCAAATGGGAAGTTATATTTATTTTGAAATTTTTTGTGACTTTCAATACTGTCTTTTGATATACCCACAATATCTGTTTTATATTTTTTAAATTGATTATATTTTTTTTTAAAATCTAAAGATTCTAAAGTACATCCAGGTGTATTATCCTTTGGATAAATAAAAATGATAAGATTATTTTTAAGCTTATTTAATTGAAATGTTTTTTTTGCAGTTGAATTTAAGGAAAATTTTTTTAATTTTGTATTTTCTATCATTATGATACTTTGATATAAATATTATATGAACATAAAAACATCAAAACAATTAGTAGATGAAGCCATGAAGGATATTGTCACACTAGATGCAGAACAAACTAAAAAAAAATTAGAAACTAATTCAAATACTTTATTAATCGATATTAGAGATATTAGAGAATTAAAAAAATTAGGTACAATAGAAAATTCAACTCATATTCCTAGGGGTATGTTAGAATTTTGGTTGGATCCTGAAAGCCCATATTATAAAACAGAACTTGCACCAGAAAAACCTAAAATATTATTCTGCGCATCAAATTGGAGAAGCGCTTTAGCTGTCAAATCGTTAAATGAAATGGGTTTTAAAAATGTCAGCCATGTAGCTGGTGGATATGAAGCTCTATTAAAATCAGGTTTTAAAATTAAGAATATTTAATTATTTCAAGGCTTCTCTAAAAACAAATTCCAATCTGTCTTGTCCAAAATAAATTTTTGAACCCACTACAAAAGTTGGACATCCAAATATCCCCTTTTTAAATGCATTGTCAGTCCTATTTTTAAGATCATCTTTTATTTTTGGATCATTTAATTTTTGAATAAAACTTTCTGGATTTAAATCCATGTTTTTCAAAAATTTTTCGAAAATTTTTTCATCATTTAAGTTTAGAGAGTCAACCCACGCAGCTTTAAAGAATTTATCAACATATTGACTCAAGAAACCCTCTTTAATTGCAACAACAGATCCCCTCATTATATGTATTGTTTTTATAGGAAAATATCTGTTAAATTGATACTTAATTTTGTACCAGTCAGCGCACATTTTTAAATCCTTTATCATGTGCTTAGCTTTCTGAGGATGTAATCCTGCTGGTGTAATATCAGCAGTTCTATGCAGTCCGGCTAAAAACACAGGACAATAATTTACTTTTATTTTTTTATCTTTTTCAAACTTTCTTATTTGGGTATGAGCCAAATACGAGTACGGACTACTAATATCGAAGTAAAAATCAATTTTTTTTATTTTACTCATGTAATTTAAACTTTTGAACTACTAACAATCTAAGTATTAGATAAAAACATAACCCAACAGGCCCTGTAAAATAGGTAAGTACTAATGGAAAAAATACAATTGATTTATGCATATTATATTTTAAAGCATCTTTTGATATCCAATGACCTAAAAATAAACTTAAACTCAGAAAATGTATCCAAAAAATAAGAACAAATAATTCGTTTTTCATTAGTTCAATTAAGTAGCTTAAGCCTAAATATAGGTTGAAGTTATCAATGACTGTGTCGAAATTTATTTCTTCATTCAAACCCAGTGGATAAAGTTGTTGATACACTATATAACCGTATGTGAAGGCTAAAACTGTAGGTATAAAAAGATTATTGATAAGCGCGTTAGTAAACTTAGATGCTGGCGCAAAAAGCACAATCAGCCATAATGGTATAACACCAATATTGACAAACTGATAAATCATTTCAATTGTAAAAAATTCTTTGATTGTTTCTAACATATGGTAAATGAATATATATGAAACAGATCAAATCAACCAATCAAAAAATTGAAACGGAGCAAGATATTAAAGAGCTAGCTTTAAGATACCTTGATAAATATCAGCCATCTAAAAAAGATTTAAAATTGTACCTTTTTAGGAAAATACAGGCTAATCCATTTCAACTTATACCTAAAAATGAGATAATGACAAAAATTCAAAGTGTTATAGCTGATTTAGAAAACCTTAATGTCTTAAACGATGAGTTATACAGCGAACTGAAATCAAAAAATTTTTTAAAGAGAGGATATTCAATTAATAAAATTAGAATGCACTTAATAAACAAAGGTATTGATGACAAGTTATTAAAAGAAACTATTCACAAAATTACCAAAGATGACAACAACCCTGATTTCTATTCGGCAATCCGAATATGTAAAAAGCGAAGAATTGGACCATACAGACCAGAGGCAAATAGAACTATTTTTTATAAGAAAGATATAGGGGTGTTGGCTAGAAATGGTTTTTCTTATGATCTATCAAAAGATATACTTTCATTGGACAAAAAAGAATTGAAAGTATTTGAAAAAAAATTATAGTTTTTTTTTCTTTTTTTCGTTTTTAACCAATTCTTCGATCTTATTCTTCATAGCTCTTCTTACAATACTAAAAATCAAAATACCTAAAATGGAAACTGTTATTATAATTATTAATATTGTTTTTAACATTGGAGGTCTTTTTTTCTTACAAGCAAAGATGGATTACTAAAGTCTGATTTACCGTATCGAATCGGCTCATTGTTGTGAGTTGATACAATTGCACCGGCATTTTCTGCAATTGCATGACCCGCAGCTATATCCCACTCTTTAGCTCTCGGATTTGCAGCATATAAATCGAACTCACCATTAGCTATCAAACAAAATTTAAAGGAACTTCTCATGCTTTTAAATTTAACTACTTTATAATTTTCTAAAATTCTCATGATCTTGTCGGAAGGTGAAGATGAGTTAGATAAAGCTATAGTCTTATCATTTAATTTTTGGCAGTCAATTTTAACTTTTTTATTATTTTTAATTTCATAAGCATTATTAGCACCATATGAAAAAAACAGCCTATTTTTTTTTGGAGCATATATAATTCCTGCAACAGCTTTTTTGTTTATTACAAGACCTGCATTTAATGTATACTCGTCTCCACCATTTATATATGAATTAGTACCATCGATTGGATCAATTAACCACAAATCCTCCCGCTCTTTAGTTTCAATATCCCCAATATTCTCTTCTGATATAATTTCAATATTAGATGATATGGTTTTTAATTTTTCTATAATCATTTCATTTACGGCTAAGTCACCATTGGTGACAGGTGTATTATCATCTTTTGTATTGATTTTGAGTTTTTTGTTAAAAAGATCTATTGACTCTTCGCCGGCCTTTAAAAAGGTAGGTATAAGCTTTAAAATAATTTTCTGAATTTCATCTTGTTTCATCTTCGTACTTTTCTAATGAGACTATACTTATATTGATTGTTTTTTTTCCAGCATTTTCAAAATTAACTGTTACTTTGTTTTTTACGACTGATTGAACTTGCCCTATACCCCATTCCTTTTTATTTGGGTTAATAACAAAATCTCCAGGGTCAAAGTCGTAAATCATAATTTAATATTTAATAATAACGTGCTATAAAAAATATATATGTTTACACCAATATTAGAAAAAAATGAAACAGATTTGATTGGCTCTGGAAAATCAAATAAAAAAACAAAGGTTGTAGTAGCTATGTCAGGTGGAGTGGATTCCTCTGTCGCCGCATCAATTATCAAAGACCATGGTTATGATGTCGTTGGGATAACACTTCAATTATTTGATTACGGAAAAATAGGCAAAACAAAAGGTACGTGCTGCGCTGGTAAAGATATTTATGATGCAAAAAAGGTATGCGATAAAATTAAAATAGAACACCAAGTAATGAATTATGAAGATATTTTTAACGAGGAAGTTATTGAAAAATTTGCGGATAGTTATATCAAAGGCGAAACTCCAGTTCCATGTATTGATTGTAATCAAACAGTAAAATTTAGAGACCTCTTTAAATTTGCAAAAAAATTAAATGCAGATGCTCTCGTAACTGGTCATTATGTCAAACGTATTAATAAAGAATATCCCAAAATGTATCGACCAAATGATTTAGATAGAGATCAAAGTTATTTTTTATTCTCGACTACTCAGGAACAACTTGAGTATTTAAGATTTCCATTAGCTAATCTTTCTAAAAAAGAGACTAGAGAAATTGCAAAAAAAATGAATTTAATAGTTGCAAACAAACCAGACAGCCAAGATATTTGCTTTGTACCAAGTGGAAATTACAAAAAGATTATAGAAAAATTAAGACCGGAGTCTTTTAAGACAGGAAATATCGTAGATAAAAATGGAAAAGTTCTCGGGTGTCATGATGGAATAGTCAATTACACAATTGGACAGAGAAAAGGAATTAAGATTTCTAATTCAGAGCCATTATTTGTAATTAAGTTAGATACTATCAAAAACGAGGTTGTAGTTGGTAATAAAAAAGATTTATTAATAAATAAAATAATTTTAAGAGATTTAAATTTTTTGACGCGTAATAAAGAAGATCTGAATAAAGACATAATGGTAAAAGTTCGTTCCACTGGAAAATTAGTAAATTGTAAGTTTAACCATACAGGAAATGAAATACAATTAGACAAAGGAGAGGAGGGTGTATCTCCGGGCCAAGCTTGTGTATTTTATAAAAAAGATAGTTATGGGACACGCGTCTTAGGAGGCGGATGGATTAAAAAAACAGCGAATTAATTATTTCTTTTTATTTTTTCTTCTATTTCTTCTTCTTTTAGAGCCAATTTTTCTTCTTCCCCTATGTTTTTTTGGATATCCCATATGTTATATTTGTATGTTGAAAGATACCAAAAATTACTGTTTAATCAATTAATTTTTAAAATATGCCGCCAAAAAAAAACATGAATTTTGTATCTGAAACCAGCGAGGACAGCAAATCAATAGATATTTTTAAATTACAATCAGAAAGAAAATTAGAGGAAAAAAAAGAAAAAAAATCTAATACAATCTACGTAGTTTCAATTGCAATCTTAGTAGTTTGCATCATTTCTCTTGTATATATTTAATTTTTTTAAATGATAGATGTTGAATTAACTATTGGGTTAATTACTTTCTATTTTATTATGTTTGTAACCCCAGGACCAAACAATGTGATGTTAACAGCCTCTGGCATAAAGTTTGGATTTAAAAGAACAATTCCTCATTTGCTTGGAATACCATTAGGCCATACTATTCAAATTACTTTAGTCACTCTTGGTTTAGGTGTAATTTTTGAGAAGTATCCCGCAGTACAAATCGTACTAAAATTTTTAGGATGTGGTTATTTGTTTTTTTTAGCATATAAAATGTTCGGCTCGCTAGATATTAAGAACATTAAAAATTCAGGAAGACCATTGAAATTTTATGAAGCATCTATTTTTCAATTTTTAAATCCAAAAGCATGGTTAGTAGCAACTACGGCAGCATCTGTTTTTTTTCCAGATAATATTAATTTCATAACTGGATTAATTTTTATTGTGTTTCTAGCGCCAATTGTTTGTTTGCCATCAATAACTATTTGGGCGGTATTTGGTAGTACTATTAAAAACTTTATATCAAATTATAAAACAAAAAAAATCATTGAATTAATTTTGGCAATTTCATTAGTAATAACAGGATTGTTAATATTGATATGATTCAAGAAACAAATGAAATATTCCTAGAGACAAAAGGACAGAAACTTTTTAATATTACAAATTTAATTGAAAATGTTATTAAACTATCAAAATTAAATACAGGATTAATAAATATAAGTATTTTGCATACTAGCGCTTCATTACTAATTCAAGAAAATGCAGATTCAAATGTGCAAAAAGATCTGTTAAACTTTTTTGACAAAATCGCTCCGATGAAAGAGAATTTGTACATACATAATGACGAAGGAAAAGATGACATGCCAGCCCATATTAAATCAGCTCTTACACAAACAAACCTATCTCTTAGTTTTCAAAATAAGCAGTTAAAATTGGGTACTTGGCAAGGTATTTATTTGTTTGAACATAGAATAAACCCTCAAAAAAGAACAGTTTTAGTACATTTGATTGGCGAATAGCTTTGACAAAAAAAAAACTTTAAATTAAAAGCTAAACTTATGGTGAAAAAAAGAAAAACTCGTAGATCAAAAAAAAGCAAATCAAATAATATGTTGTTAATCGGCGGTGCAGCAGTGTTACTGGCTGCAGTTGCATTATCTCAAATTAACACAGGACCAGTTGTCAAAGTCAAGGACAGTAATGTATCTGATATAAAAAAAACAAAAGAGGCTTCTAAGCCGCTAAATATACCAAAAAAAGAAAAGGCAATTAATAAAAAAAGCATAAACGAGAGAGAGTTAATGATTCGATTTGCCGAACTTGATTGGAACAGTAATAAAAAAGTTTCTAAATCAGAGTATTTATATTACTTCAAAAATAAATCGACTGGAAAAAAACAATTCAAGATTATTGATAAAGATAAATCTGGATCCATAAGCTATAAAGAATACAAAGCTTATAGAACAAGATAACCAAGTTGTTTTAATATCTAAACTGTTGTAAATTAATTTTCGTGGCGGGATAGCTCAGATGGTTAGAGCACGGGACTCATAAGCCCGGGGTCGGCAGTTCAACTCTGCCTCCCGCTACCATTTGACAAGTAGCGGTAAGATTCAAGAAAACTATATTTTTTTTTAAGGAGATTTATGAAAAAATTAATTTTTTTAGTTATATTTGTGCAGTTATCTTTTAATGTATTTGCAGTACCAATGAAAATGATTGGTGCAAAAGGCAAAGTTTCAGAAGTAAATAAAACGATTAAAATTTCAATGTACGATAACCATTACGAACCCAAAATTATTAACGTTAAGAAAAATGAAACGGTAAAATTTATTGTAGAAAATAAAGGTATGCTTGTGCATGAATTTAATATTGCTACAATGAAAATGCATAAAAAACATGGTCCCGAAATGCTTGAAATGATGAAAAAAGGTATTTTGCTTCCTACTAAAATTAATAAATTAAAAATGAAAGAAATGTCTAAGCACGACAAAAAAATGGCACATAGTCATTCGAATAGCGTTTTGCTTGAACCAAATAAATCTGGAGAGTTAATCTGGAAATTCTCAACAAGCGCTGAGTTATACGTAGGATGTAATGTACCGGGTCATTTAGAGGCTGGGATGATTTCAAAAATTAATATTATTAAATAATGGATTTAGCATTAAAAAACTTTCACTGGAAATGTAAAAATACTTGGATTAAAAGTGCAAAGAATACACTTTGGTGCGTTTTTGGATGTTCAATAGGTGATTTTGGAACAATTCTTTTTTTCCAACTCACAAAAATACCTTTCCCTATACTTGGTATTATGACTTTGGCTATAATTAATGGTTTAATTACTAGCATTTTATTAGAAACTTTTATTCTTTTAAGACAAAATTTTAGTCTCAAAGATGCAATTAAAACTGCATTTGGAATGAGTTTTATATCTATGTTATCAATGGAAATTGCGATGAATTTGACTGACTATCTCTTAACTGGAGGAGCAATTTTGACATGGTGGGTGATACCTATCATGCTATTAGTGGGTTTTTTAACACCTTGGCCATATAATTATTGGAGATTGAAAAAATTTAATGAGTCTTGTCATTAACAATATTTAATGCCCAGGAAATTTTATTAAACTAAAAGACTTATAATCTTTTTTTTCTAATTTTTCATTACCAGGTAAATCGAATAAATTTATTAAAAATATATATCCCGCGACCTTCCCTTTGCATTTTTCAATTAGTTTCGCAGCTGCAAGAGCTGTACCTCCTGTTGCGATCAAGTCATCAACAATTAATATTTTATCATTTTTTTTTACTGATCTTTTATGTACCTCAATTGTTGCCTTTCCATATTCTAAGGTAAATTTTTGCGAAATTCTTTTATCTGGTAGTTTATTCTTTTTTCTTAGCAATATTAAAGGTTTTTTTTCTAAATACGCAAGTACAGAAGCAAAAATAAAACCTCTAGACTCAATAGCAGCAAGCTTATTATGTGGTATTTTTTTTGTAATTTTATACATTCTTTTAATAGTTGTATTAAAAGCTTTCTTATTTTCTAATAGAGACGTGATATCTCTAAAAAGAATACCTTTTTTAGGATAATCAGGAATTGATTTAATTGTTTTTTCTAATTTCATTATAAGAATAATTAATATAATTAATTTAATTAGTCATGAGTAAATTAGGAATAATTGGTGGCAGTGGGCTATATAATATAGAGGGTTTATCTAACGAAAAGTGGATAAAAGTTAAAACTCCATGGGGTGAACCATCTGACCAAATTCTAGAGGCAAAATTTGCAAAACAAAGCTTTTGTTTTATTCCAAGACATGGAAGAGGACATTTGATATCCCCATCTAATATAAACTTCCGAGCTAATATAGATGCACTAAAACAACGGGGAGTGACCGATATAATTTCAGTATCTGCAGTTGGTTCTTTGAAAGAAGAACTTGAACCTGGTAAATTTGTTATAATCGATCAATTTATTGATAGAACCTTCGCGAGAAAGAAAACTTTTTTTGATAATGAAATAGTTGCGCATGTTTCAATGGCTCATCCAACGTCGAAATCTTTGATGGACGCCTGCGAGTCATCTATTAAAAAATTAAAAATTCCCTTTCAACGAGGAGGTACATATGTAGCTATGGAGGGACCGCAATTTTCCTCATTAGCTGAGTCACAACTATATAGGTCGTGGAAAGCTGACGTTATAGGCATGACAAATATGCCAGAAGCAAAACTAGCAAGAGAGGCAGAAATTCGTTATGCCTCAATATCAATGGTAACAGATTACGATTGCTGGCATCCAGACCACGAGAATGTAGATGTTCAACAAGTTATTAAAGTGTTGCTAGAAAACGCATCGAAAGCAAAAGAAATGATAAAAGATATTATAGAAAATTACACAAAATATGTTGATGATAAAGATCCTACAACAAATTGTTTAGATATTGCAATCATTACGGATCCAAAAAAAAGAACAAAAAAAACAATAAAAAAGTTAGCAACTATTGCAGGTAGGGTTTTAAAAAAATGAAAATTGCAGGTGAGAATTATAGAACTATATGGTTTGAACCTGCAGAAAAAGAAGTCAAAATTATTGATCAAACAAAATTACCTTTCAATTTCGAAATTATTTCTCTAAATAATTTTATTGATGCATTTAATGCTATTAAGGAAATGAAAGTAAGAGGAGCGCCACTTATTGGAGCTACAGCTGCATATGCTTTATATCTAGCCTCTAAAGAAAAAGAAGATATTAATTTTGTGAAGGAAAAGGCCAAAGAGATAAAAAAAGCAAGACCGACAGCTGTAAATTTATCTTGGGCTGTTAATAGAATTTTAAATAAAGTGAATGCTCAAAATATTACACAGTCCATACTGGAAGAGTGTATGAAAATATGTGACGAGGATATAAAGATCTGTGAAAAAATTGGAGAATATGGATTACAAATATTACAAAAAATTAAAAAGAAACAAATTAATATCCTTACGCATTGTAATGCAGGATGGTTAGCTACTATTGATTGGGGAACTGCTACAGCACCAATTTATAAAGCAAGAGATGAAGGGATTGATCTTAATATTTGGGTAGATGAAACCAGACCTAGAAACCAGGGTTCATCTCTAACATCTTACGAATTAATTCACGAAAAAATAAATCATAAAGTGATAGCAGATAATACAGGAGGTTTATTAATGCAAAGAGGTGAGGTGGATTTATGTATAGTCGGTACAGATAGAGTTAGCAAAAATGGGGATGTTGCAAATAAAATTGGAACTTATTTAAAAGCTTTAGCAGCCAAAGATAACAACATCCCGTTTTATGTAGCTCTTCCTAGCACAACTTATGATCCAAATTTAGAGAATGGAGGACTCATTCCAATTGAAGAAAGATCTGATGATGAACTAAAACAAGTCGTTGGTGTCGATGAAGATAATACTATTAGAAAAGTAAATATTTATCCAAAAAATACAAAAGGTCTTAATTTGGGGTTTGATATTACTCCAGCAAATTTAATTAGTGGATTTATAACTGAAAAAGGAGTCTTTAAGCCCGAGGATATTAAAAAAATATTATAATGAATTCACTAAAAATTAAAAAGGAAATTATAAGATATTCTAAATTACTTAATGCCACTAATCTTTCCCCTCTTAGATCAGGTAATATATCAGTTAGATATAAAAATGGTTTTTTTATTACTCCTAGTGGCAAAAAATACTCTAGCTTAAGATCTAGTGATATTGTTTTTGTTTCTTTAGAAGGACACTACACAAAAAAACATACCCCTTCATCAGAATGGAGGTTCCACAGAGATATATATAAGGCAAAAAAATATTCAGGATCAATTGTTCATTGTCACTCACATAATGCTTTAATATTATCATGTTTAAGAAAAAAAATTCCGCCCTTTCACTATATGGTTGCAGTGGCAGGAGGTGAGGATATTAGATGTGCAAAATATGATACCTTCGGTACTTCAAAATTATCTAAAAATATTATTATATCGTTAAAAAACCGGAAGGCATGTCTAATAGAGAACCATGGGCAAGTGGTATTTGATATAAATTTATCAACAGCTTTTGAGCTAGCACAAGAGGTTGAGTATCTTGCGAGTCAGTATATAGATTGTCTAAGAGTTGGAAAACCAAAACTTTTGTCATATAGTTTAATGAGAAAAGTATTAAAAAAGGTTAAAAACTATAAAAAGGGAGATACCTAAATGATTAAAGTTGGAGATCATATAACTTTAGATTTTTTAGGAGTTAAAGAAAATTACACACCGGAATTTTACGAAAAAATAATAAATAAAATTGCAAAAGCCGCAAAAGTAGGAATTATCAATATATCAAAATACGAGTTTTCACCCCAAGGACTTACAATGGTAGCATTACTAAAAGAAAGCCACATGAGCATTCACACTTTTCCTGAACACGGCATTATAAGTTTTGATTTCTTTACATGCGGAAGTATAAATCCAAATATTTCTTTAAATATTCTAAAAAAAGAAATTAATCATTCTTGTGTTGTTAAAAAAGAGTTTTCAAGAGATACGATACATCATTATCATGATATTTATAGCTCTGATGGATATAAGAAATCTTACGTAGTTGAAAAAATAATTAAAGATTTTAAATCTAAAATGGGTCAGCATATTGAAATCTTAAAACTCAAAGAGTTTGGAAATGCATTATTTATTGACAACGAAATACAGGTTGCTGAAAAAGATGAAAAACTTTATTCGTCAACATTTGTAAACTCTGGTTTAAAGCTTTCAAAAAAAAATAATTCTGCTGCAATTATAGGAGGAGGAGATGGCGGAGTTGCAAGGGAATGCATCAATAATAACTTCAATTACATTGACTGGTTTGAATTAGATGAAGAAGTAGTGAAAGCATGCCAAATGTATTTACCCACTGTTTTTAAAAATGTTAATAAAAGTAATAAAGTTAATTGCATTTGGGGCGATGCTTTTAAAAACATTAAAAAATGTGAGAATGAAAAATACGATCATTTGTTCATAGATTTAAATGATGATCAGTATTGTATCAACCTTGCTGAAAAAAATCTTTCTGAGATCAAAAGAATTGTAAAACCTAATGGAGTTATAACAGCTCAAGTTGGCTCTAAAAATAAAAAACCGCGTCAAGTTGATAGTTGGTTAAAAACATTTGATAAAGCATGTGGTAATTGCGAAATATCTGAAATCTTTATTCCAAGTTTTGATTGTAGTTGGAATTTTATAAGCTCGATAAATAGGTAATTTTGAAATTTAAAGTAGCATGTATCCAATTATGTTCATCAGATAATGTAGATGAAAATCTCTCTAAAATTTTAAATTATTCAAAACAAGCAATCGAAGATAATGCTGAATTTGTAACCACTCCTGAAAATTCGTCATTATTTTCTTTAGATAAACAAGAACTTCTCTCAAAGGCGGAGAGTTTTGAAAATAATAATTTTATAAAAGCGATTTGTGACTTTGTAAAAAAAAATAAAATATGGTTTTTGATTGGTGGGATGCCAGTCAAAGATAAAAACAATAAATTATTTAATAGATCTATTTTAATAGATCAGAGTGGAAAAATTGTTAATTATTATGATAAAATTCACATGTTCGATGTAAAACTACCGAATGGCGAGATATATGAAGAGTCAAAAAAATTTCAAGCTGGTAACTGTTTGAAAATTCACAACTTGCCGTGGGGTAAAATTGGCTTAACAATATGCTATGACTTAAGATTTCCGTTAATGTATCGAAAACTTACTAAAGATGGTGCAATTTTTATTTCAGTTCCATCTGCATTCACTAAAAATACTGGAGAAAGACACTGGCATACTTTATTGAAAGCACGTGCAATAGAAAATATGTGTTATATTTTTGCGCCTGCACAAACTGGAATTCATCCAAACCAAAGAGAAACTTATGGTCACTCACTTATTATTTCACCAGATGGAGTAGTTCTAGCCGAAAAAAAAGATGGTGAAGGAATACTTTTGGCTGATGTCGATACAGACCTTGTTACAAGACTTAGAGCTCAAATACCAAGTCTAGATATAGATTAATATTTTTTATAACTTTTGACTTCAACAATATCAGAATTGGTAATTTGATTTAGCTTTTGTTTAAGAGAAGCCCGTTTATCATTTGTTAAATAAACATTCCGCGCCAATTCAATGAATTCTTTGTTAAATTCTTTAATAGACTCAAGATGCCTGATATCATCTTCAATTTTCCACAATTTACGATTTACAGTATTTAGTTCTTCTTTTAAGAAATTCACAGTTTTTTTTTGATCCTTGGAAAAATTTATATCTGCAAGTAATTTGTTAAGACTTTCTAACTCATGTTTTATAAATTTTTGTTTATTATTGTCCTTTATTTTTTCTATCTTTATCTCTAAAATTGTTATTTTATCAATTAATTCACCTACTGAAATTGGCGCTAAAATTTTATTAGAAGAATTCATAACTTGCTGATATTTAATATATTTTAATATGTCAAATATTCTAATAATCAAACATGGCTCTTTAGGTGATATAGTTCAAATTTCTGGTGTTTTAAAAGATATAAGAGAGCATCATAAATCAGATAAGATTTATTTCATGACAACTAATAAATTTTCAAAACTTTTTAAAAATTGTCCATATGTTGACAATATAATTTTAGATGAAAGAAAAGCCAGGATAAACGTTTTTTATTATTTTGGTTTATTTAGAGAACTAAACAACCTCAAATTTGCGAAAGTTTATGATCTTCAAAACTCTTCAAGAACATATTTTTACCAAAGATTTTTAAGATCTTATTGGTCTTCTACTAGAAATATACTTACATCTAATGAAACTAAAGAAAATTTTGATAAAGAGGGTGTTTTAAAAAGATTTCAAATACAATTAAGGCGATCAGGAATTCAAAAATGTGAAAATACTCTTTACCCAGATTTTAATTGGGCAGTTGATAAGGATTATAAAATTAAATTTCAAAAATATATTTATATTGCTCCATTTTCATCAAAAAATTTATTACATAAAAGGTGGCCGTATTTTAACGAATTAATAAATATTATAAAAAAAGAACATCATGATTTGAATTTAGTAACAGCTCCTGGAAATTATGACGAAATTAAATTAGCAAAAAAACTTGGTCTCGAGGTTATATTAAACAATAATAACCCTACATCAATTCAAAATCTTGCTAGTATCATTAAAAACTCAAAGTTCGTAATTTCAAATGATACAGGACCTGCACATATTGCTGCACATTTAAATTGTGAAGGCATTGTAATTTTTGGAACTCATACGAGTCCAAAAAAAGTTAGTATTGAAAGAAGTAATTTTAAATCCATATCCACTTCTCACTTAAAAGATTTAAGTGCAGAAGATGTTTATAAAAAAATTTCAGAAAAATTAATTAATATCTCAAAAGATTAAATTAAAAAATCCTATCCCAAAAAGAGGTATTTGAAGTCCAAAGTTTGTCAATACCGCTTTATCTTTAGATAAGAAACCAGCTAAAGTCCAAACACAAACCCCAAATCCATGAAAAAAAATATTTATAGGATAAAAATTTAAATTTGTTAAAAGTATTCCAACTAGTACGAAAAATGTCCCTAGCCATTTAAGAGTTTTTATATTCATTTCTATTTCCTTTCATTAATAAGATTTATTATTTTTTTTATTTGATTTTCCCATGAAAATTCTTTTGAATAAATTTCGGCAGATTTGCCCATCTCAATATATTTGTCGTCGTCAAGCATCTTCAATAAAGCATTGTAAATTTCAGATTGTTGTTCGCCATCGCATAAGAGACCAGTTTCACCATTTTTAATTATATCAGCCGCTCCTCCTTTTATTCCCCCAATTGATGGTACACCATATTTTGCAGCTTCTAAAAAAACTATTCCAAAACCTTCTACAGAACGCCCCTGTTTTATAGAGGGCATTACAAAAATATTTGAGGATTTTAAAATAGCATTTTTTAAACCTTGAGAAGCATCTTGTATAAAATCTACAGTGTCATTCAGATTCAAATTGCTGACAATTTTATTCAAATTTTTATATTCATCACCGTCGCCTAAAATAATATATTTTAAACTCTCATATTTAGATTTTAAATTTTTAATAGATAACAAAACCTTATCAATAGATTTTCTTTGTTCCAAACGAGCTATAGTTACTATTATCGGTGAATTATTTTTAATTATTTTTTTTGCATTTTTTAAATCTGACTCATGAATACTATTGTTTAAATCAATACCTGGATTTATTACCTCAATTTTATTAGAAGCGATTTTTTTTTCTATAGCTAAATTTTTTGTAAAATTAGAATTTGCAATTATTTTAAATGACTTATTTAATGAACTTATCATTCTAGTATGTATAGGAGAACCTACCGGGTGATTAATTTCCTTTCCATGAATTAAACACAAAATTTTTTGTTTATTGCAAAAATTTAAAGGTAGTTTTTCAATACTTTTCCAATGGTCTGAAATTATTGCTCTTGGATTATTTTTTAAGGATACAAAATTTTGGATTTGTGAAACTTTCCTATATTTTGCCAAAAATTTAATTCCTTTAATTCTTTTAACTGCGAAATCTAGTGAATTATCGAAATCACTAGAATTTTTAAAATCATCGGCAAATACCTGAACAGGTCCGTGTCTAACAAGATTTTTAGCAATACCAAACATTAAAAATTGCATCCCGCCCACGTCTGGGGGAAAATTCCTAGTTGTAATTAAAAACATATTATTTCCACTTTATATTGCATCCCATACTTGGGAATTGCATTTTTGGCCCAAAACCAGTTTTTGATATTTGTATCATGGCGTCTAATAATTCGTTTGGTTTATTTGGTGCTGGTTTTAATTCTTTCATTTCACGAAGTCTGCCTCGATATTGTAGTTCGTCTTTATTATTATATCCAAAAAAATCAGGAGTACATACAGCACCAAATTCTTTTGCTATAACTTGGCTCTCATCAATTACGTATGGAAAATTGAAGGAGTTATATTTTGCAAATACTTTCATATTTTCAAAACTATCTTCTTTATAATTTACCGTATCGTTAGACATAATAGCTACTGTTGAAATTCCGACATTCTGCAATTCTTTAGATGTCTCTACTATCTCCGAAATTACTGCCTTAACGTATGGACAATGATTACAGATAAAAATTATCAATGTTCCTGCTGAGCCTTTAATATTAGATAATTTAATATTCTTATTTTCAGTAGATTTTAAAGAAAAATTTATAATTTTTTCTCCAAACTTACATATAGGCGTTTTAGTTAAAGACATTTTAAAAATTTTTTATATAATTAATTTATATATTAAATGACAATTTATCAATTAGGTAATAAAAAAATTCAAAGACATGTTGAAACTTGGATAGCTAATAACGCTATAGTTATAGGAGATATTACTTTAAAAGAAAATTCCAGTGTTTGGTTTGGAGCCGTTTTAAGAGGCGATATTGAAAATATTGAGGTTGGAGCTGGATCAAATATACAGGACAATTGTGTTTTACATACAGATGCCGGCTTTCCTCTAACCATAGGCAAAGGAGTAACTGTTGGACACCTAGCTATGCTTCATGGATGCTCGATTGGTGACGACAGTTTAGTTGGAATTGGTGCAACTATACTAAATGGATCTAAGATAGGAAAAAATTGCATAATAGGTGCAAATTCATTAATTGCAGAAAATAAAATTATTCCTGACAGGTCTCTAGTTGTTGGTTCACCAGGGAAAGTTATTAGACAGGTTACAGATGAAGATATTATTGCTATAAAAAAAAATGCACTTAGATACGTAAATAATTGGAAAAACTTTAAACAAAATTTAAAAAATAATTAATTTAAACTGATCTTAGGGCGTTACCCATTCAGAAGTAAATTTATTTTCACTCACTAAGGATATTTTAGCTCTTCTATGGCCCTGGGAAGCTAAGTATAACCACTCATACTCACTTATTTTAGTATCGATTACACAAAAATTATTATAACCAATTTCAGTATTGTCAATTTTTGGATTTTTGCCTTCAAGCTCCTTTGATAAACCAGAGGTTGGACTCGCTGATGCTGTGCCTGGCGGGTTAGTAGCTAAATAACATTTTCTACTAATTATTTGAGTTTTTTCCCAGGCTTTTTGAGTAATATCATTTTTATAATTGATTATAGCTGTTCCTTTAACTCTAACCTGGATTTTTCTTTTTTTATTATAAAAAACAAAATAAATATTATTATTATTTTTTAATATTCTGATTTTATCTGAGCGATAATCAGTATGAAATCTTATTGTATTTATGTCTTTAAATGCTCCGCGCAAAACAACAACCCTTCCATCAGAAAGTTTGCCGTCATTAAGAATTACAGTTGGTAATCTAAAGTCTTCACCTCTATCAACAACACCTCTTGACAAAAGGTTCCATATTTCGTCATAGATCAAATCTTTGTTATCATAAAATTGAGGTATTTGTGTATTCACTATGATTTTTTTGGTAAGAGGGTTATTAAACTTGAGGTATCAAATCTATTTCCGCCATCTGTCTGTATTTGCTTGTAAAATTTGTCAATTATTTCTGTTACTGGTAATTTTGAACCATTTGAATTTGCTTCTTCTAAGGCAATTGCCAAATCTTTTCTCATCCAATCAACTGCAAAACCAAAATCAAATTTGTTATTAAGCATTGTATTAAACCTATTTTCCATTTGCCAGGATTGTGCGGCACCTTTAGAAATAACTTCAACAACTTCTTCAACATTTAAACCTGCGTTTTGGCCAAATCTTAGTCCCTCTGATAAACCCTGAACAAGTCCTGCAATACAAATTTGATTGACCATTTTAGCAAGTTGACCACTACCTGACGGACCGAGTAATTTCATTTTTTTGCTATAACAATCGATAATTGGCTGGGCTTTCAAAAAATCATTTTCATTTCCACCTATCATAACTGTTAATGCCCCATTTTCTGCTCCTGCTTGACCACCTGAGACAGGCGCATCTAAAAAACCAAATTTCTTTTCTTTAGCAATATTGAATAGTTCTCTTGCAACTTTTGCTGATGCTGTAGTATTATCAACGAATACGACACCTGGTTTTATATTTTGAAATGCACCATTTACACCCGTTGTTACTTCACGTAAATCATCATCATTTCCAACACATGAGAATATAAATTCACTATTGCTTGCACATTCTTTGGGTGTCTCAGCTAATTTACCATTAAATTCCTTTATCCACTTTTCGGCTTTGGATTTAGTTCTGTTATAAACAGTTACATCATGACCAGCTTTTGCTATATAACCTGCCATAGGATATCCCATGACACCCAAGCCTATAAATGATACTTTTGACATTAAATACTCCTTTTTTTCATGAATAATTATAGTTTTATTAGACTTAATTTTAAATACTTATTCTTTGGTTTTATTCTAACATTCTGCTCTAGTTTTGGGCAAACATTTTTTATTGGAATATTTAATCCTTTTTTTAGAGAAGAGATAAATTTAACAAATACAGAGTTTGGCACACTATATTCTTCAGCTACTTTGCTGAGTAGCTTAATTTTGATTTGGGCGGGCAAATTGATTGACGAAACATCTTTGCGTAAATTTACTTTATTTGTAGGTTTGTCACTAGCTAGCACATGTTTGTTTATTGGAATTTTGAATTCTATTATAATGCTTTTCATTGGTTTATTTTTTTTAAGATTATTTGGACAGGGATTAATGTGCCACATATCAAGCACTTCTATGGCTAAATTTTTTAATTTGAATAGAGGAAAAGCTTTAGGATTTTCATGGTTGGGCTTATCATTAGGAGAAGGAATTTTGCCAGGTTTTATGATTTTTTTATTAAGTTCTTTTTATTGGAAAAACATTTGGATTGGTATCTCGATTTTTTTATTTATAATTGTAATTCCATTATTATTATTTCTAATAAACAAAGAGAGAGTATCAGATACAATTTTTCAAGAAAAACAAATACGGCAAATCAAAAATTGGAAAAGAGGCGAGGTTATTAGAGATATTAAATTTTATTTTCTATTACCTGCAATATTGGCTCCGCCATTTTTAATTACAGGGATATTTTTAAATCAATCTTTTATTTTTGAAAGTAAAGATTGGGATATGTTTTATCTTGCAAGAGGTTTTGTTTTTTACGCAATTTTTAGTGTTATATCATTAGGTATATTTGGTATTTTAATTGATAAATTTAGTGCAAGAAAAATTTTGCCGTTTTACTTAATACCTATGATACTATCTTTTTTAATCGTAATTAATTCTAATTTAATTTTTTCGCCCATATTGTTTATGATAATGCTTTCAATCACAAATGGAGCCTCAAATGTTTTAATTACTTCTACCTGGTCTGAAATTTATGGTACAAAATACCTTGGATCGATAAGGGCTTTAACTGTTAGCTTAATGGTTTTTTCGACAGCTCTTGCACCGATAATTTTTGGCTATTTGATAGATATTGGCATGTCAGTAAACAGCATATTTAAATTAATGCTAGTTTACTTGATTTCTTCTATCGTTTTATTATTAATTAAATTTAAGACTTATAAACCAACTTTAATTACTTGATATTTTTTTATTAATTCTTTATAAGCACGTCCATGGCAAGAGTCACAGTTGAAGATTGTTTAGAGCAAGTCGACAATCAATATGATTTAGTTATCTTAGCAAAAGAGAGAACTTTGCAATTAGGTGCTGGGGATAAACCAATGGTACCTGAAGATAATGATAAAAAAACTGTAATATCACTCAGAGAAATTGGAGATAAATTAATTGAAAGAAAAGCTTTAGAAGACGCTACAATTGATAGGGCAAGAGATCATCCAGAAGATGCTGTTGAGAAAGAAGATTTTGACGCTCCAGAGGGTGATGCGTTTGAGGAGATTTACAAAGGCGAAGTTTCAAAATCTGGACAACCTATTTTGCCATCAAAAAGATCTAGAAAAGTTCCTCAAGCTTCAAGTTCGAACGAAGATCAAGTTAACGATGACGACGATGACGACTCGTTAGAAGACAATCCTGTAGACAATCCTGAAGAGCGAAAAGATTAATTAAATTCGTCTAAAATTTTTTTTCTATGTTGATCTAAATCAGGAATTTCGCCTCTTGTTGAGGGGTCTTCGTAAGGAGACATTTTTATTGGATTTCCCGCCATTTTAAAATTTCCAATTTTATTATGATTGGCTGAAACAATCATGTTTCTCTCGGCTATTTGAGGACTTTCGACGGCATCTTTTATATTATTAATTGGTCCACATGGGATTTTATTTTCCTCAAAGATTTTACACCATTCTGATGTAGATTTAGTTTGTAATTGTAATTCTAAAATTTTTTTTAAATCATCAATATTTTTACTTCTATTTCCGTTATTTTTAAATTTCTCGTCTGTGTGAAGATTAATTCTTAAAACTTTACACATATTTTCAAAAAGCTTATCATTACCGGCAGCAATAATTATATAACTATCTTTTGTTTTAAATGCTTCAAAAGGAGCTATTGAAGGATGCCTTGATCCTAAAGGACCAGGAATTTCTCCTTTTGATAAATATCTTGCAATAGCATTTTCTAAAATAGCAATTTGGCAATCAAGCATTGAAACATCAATATGCATACCTTTACCAGTTTTTTTTCTATCATATAGCGCCGCGTTTATAGCGATTGTAGTAAACAATCCAGCAGTAATATCACCAATTGAAGTACCAACTCTTGTTGGTTCTGAGTTTGGGTGACCAGTCACACTCATAAGCCCTCCCATTCCTTGCACTACCATATCGTAGGCTGGTAAAGATTTAAAAGGTCCTGTTTGTCCAAAACCGGAGGCAGATGCATAAATTAATTTTGGATATTTTTTACTTACTTCTTTATATCCGAAGCCCCACTTTTCAAGTGTGCCAGGTTTAAAATTCTCAACTAATATATCGGATTTACTTAAAATTTTTTCAAAAATTTTCTTATCATTTTCATTTTTTAGGTTTAATGCAATACTTTCTTTTCCTCTATTTAGTGACATAAAATATGCAGACTGATCATCAATAAATGGTCCAAAGCTTCTAGAGTCGTCTCCTACTTCAGGAGCCTCAACTTTTATCACTCTTGCGCCTAAATCAGATAAAATCATAGTGCAATAGGGGCCTACCAAAACTCTAGTAAGATCTAGTACTAATAATCCAGATAGTGGGCCAATTTTATTCATTATATAGAGTTGAATTTAATATCAAAATATAGTTGAATAACCAACAAACAATTTAACTAAAGAAGGGGATAGAAATGAATATAAAAAAAACATTCATTTACGCACTTACTACTGTCTTTCTTTTTACAGCAGTCGGAGAGTCATTTGCTAAAACGCTAAAAGCAAGTCACCAATGGCCTGGCACAAAGAGAAAAGATGGTAAATTTGATGTTCGTCATGAGATGGTTCAAATCATTGCTGATGAGATCAAAAAAGCAAATGTTGGTATAGATATTAGAATCTACCCAGCAAAATCACTTTATAAACCAAAAGAGCAGTGGAAACCAATGACTACTGGACAGCTAGATATTTCTGCTTTCCCATTAGCATACGCTGCAAAATTTCATCCGGAATTTGATATTACATTAATGCCTGGAATGGTAAAAAACCATAAACATGCACTAAGAGTAAACAAATCTCCAATGATGAAAGAAATAAGAAAAATAATCAATGATGCAGGAGTTATCGTGCTTTCAGATGCATGGTTAGCAGGTGGCTTTGTTTCTAAAAAAAATTGCATTACAAGTCCTGACACAGTAAAAGGTCAAGTATTCAGAGCAGCTGGTAAAGCATTTAACCAAATGTTAGCGGCAGCTGGAGCGGGTATTCAAAAAATGCCATCTTCTGAGATTTACAATGGACTACAAACTGGAGTATTAACTGGTGCAAATACTAGTTCAGGAAGTTTT
>CESP01166054.1_pt1 | contig 41658 bp, 40 predicted proteins | sample 531211 | NCBI WGS metagenome assembly CESP01 (sample SAMEA2622074, study PRJEB7988) | marine metagenome | biome: marine biome (ENVO:00000447); feature: surface water layer (ENVO:00002042); material: "saline water (ENVO:00002010), including plankton (ENVO:xxxxxxxx)" | depth 5 m | reverse complement strand
AGAAGATAATATTAATGAAAATAGAAAAGCTTTTTTAGTAAGTGGTGGCCTTGATTCACCTACTATCGCTACTCTTGCCTGCTTAAGAGGAAATGAAAAGAAAATTGGTTATTCAATTTGTTACAATTATAAAAAAAATAAGAATGAACTTTACTATGATGAAAGTAGTTTAATAAAAAAAATTATAAAAAAAAATAAAATGGAATGGAGACCGATTTATATTACTTCAAAAGATGTAAAATTAAGTATTGATGAAATTTTAGATCGTCATGATGAACCAATTTCTACTCCTACATGGGTGTCTCATTATATTTTGGCAAAAAAAATATCGAAGGATGGTATTAAGTTTCTTTTTGGAGGAGATGGTGGTGATCATGCGTTAGCGGGAATTTATGATGACTTTCCATATTATTTTGCAGACTTATTTAAAGCAAATAAAACTACAAAATTAAATAAAGAGTTAAAATATTGGAAGTTGAAACATAATCACCCGATTTTTAAAAAAAATAGAAAAATGTGGGAAGTTTATAAAAAAAAATGTTTTGATTTTAAAAAATCGGGAACGATATTAGACTTTTCATGGGATGAAGAAAAAATGAGAAATTTTAAAACTTATGAAAATTTACAAGGAAAGTTTTTTAAAAATATTAATTATCTAAATTTAAAATTTCCCTCAGTTTCAAAGTCATACCTGAAAAGTAAATTGTGGCAAGATTTAGTATATACTTCGTCACCACCCAGTTCTAGATCTGAAGCTATAAATTTTGGATCATTTAATATAAATTTGAGAAGTATTTTTTTAGACAAAAATTTTATGGAGTTTTGCTGGTCTTTACCAGGTGAAATAATGATAAAAAATGGTAATGCTAAATATCTTATGAGATATGCAATGAGAGATAAATTACCTAAGAATGTTTTAATGAATAATAAACATGTTGGTTTGAACTCTCCAGCAAATATATGGTTTAGGGGTTTTTTGAAAAAAAGACTAATTAGTTCAATAGAATTTTTAACAAACTCAAAATATCAATTATTAGATAAAGAGAAATCAAAATTATTATTGAATAATCATTTCATTAATAAAGATGATAATATGATGATTTTATGGAAATTTTATTCTGTAGCTAGTTGGATTAAAAAATGGAGATTTTAAATGGACTACATAAAAAATTATAAAAACAAGGGATACATTATCATCAAGAAATTTTTAAATAGAAATCAATTATGTAAAATAGAGGATGAAATAAAGGATATAGCAATTAATCAAATTGAAAAATTTAACTATAAAGTTAAAAAAAAAGATTTAAAAAATATTCTTTTTTTTGCAATGAAAAAAAATGTAAATTTAAGAAGAGAAATTTATAATCTATTAAGGTACTCATTTAGAATTAGGCAATTACAATCAGATATCAGAATTATAAAAATACTAAAAAAAATTGGTCTAAAAATCCCACTTTATACTGATATACCTTCTTTAAGAATTGATTTTTCCGATGAAGAAAAGTTTTTGAGAGGACCACATCAAGATGTTGGTTCTGTTATTTCAAAAAATTGTGCTACAATTTGGTTGCCGTTGACCAATGTTAATGAAAAAAGTGGTTCTATAGCTATTTATGAGAAAACTCACAAAAGAAAGCTTAGAAAACAATTATTTATTAAAAAGGATCGACTAGTAAATAACGAAGTTAGTCTAAATGGAGTACATCCTAAGCAAAAAAAAATAATAGATCTTAAAGCTGGTGATCTTATAATTTTTGATTCATTTGTAATTCATGAGTCCGTTAAGTCACAATTGAATGATAATTTAAAACTAAATATCCAATTTATAGCCAATGATGCAAATGAGGTAAATTTTAAAAACAAGTATTATTCTTTGAAAAGAAAATTTGACGGAATGAGAAAAAAACAAATAGAAAATAATGCCCAAAAATAAAAAAAGAATAGATTGTAGTTACTGCTTTAAAAAGAAATGTTCTGAATTTCAATTTTCTAATTTTAATGAGGACGACTCAAGATTTATAAATAAACCTAAGGATGTTTATTTATGTGAAAAATGCGGTATGATTTTTTTAGAACAAGGAATGAAACTTTATAAAAAGATTAATAAATATTATACTAATAGTAATCATTTTTTGAAACCAGGCTCTATAAGTGAAGATCAAAAATTAAGAAGAATAAATCAAGCTGAATGGACATTATCGAATATCTCAGCAGTTGATCAAATCAATTCGGTTATAGACTTTGGAAGTGGATCTGGATTTTTATTAAAAGTATTTAAAGATAAAGGGTTTAAACAATTATTGGGATTAGATTTTTCCGGAAAAATGTGTGAATTTGCCAAAAAAAACTATCGAATAGAGTTCTTAAGTGGTGATTTTTTAAAAAAAAAAATTCAAAAAAAGTATGATCTAGCAACATGTATCCAAACATTAGAGCATCTTATAAATCCTCAGAAATTTTTTATCAAAGTTAAAAAAATTCTTAACGCAAATGGGTATTTATTTATTGAAGTGCCAGACTCAGATTTTCCAAGATTTGATCAATTACCAGATTATTATGTGTTCGATCATTTATTTCACTTTACAGAAAAAAATTTATCAAACATGCTTGAAAATCATGGTTTTGAAATTATTTCTATTTCACATATCGATAATAAAAAAGATAGTGGAAATCCATTTAGAGTTTTACGAATTTTAGCTAGGAAGAGTCTTAAATTTAAAAAAAGATATTATATTGATCAATTGGATATTTTAAATCTTAAAAAAACATTAAAGAATTACAGAGTTAACCATAAGCATTATTTAAAAGAGTTTAAAAAAAAAATTATAAAGATTAAAAAAAAAATCAAAAGTCACAAATTTGCTATTATTTGCGGCGGTGAGCATACCAATTTATTATTAAAAAGATTTATGGGAAGTATAAAAAATCCATCTTTAATCTATGACAGCGATAAGTATATTTCTGGAAAAAAATTAAATAATGTGCTTATCGAGAATAGTTCAAATTTAGGAAAAGATAAAAGTATCAAAAATTTTATTATTTCTTCAACTAATCATGAGAAGGAATTATATAATCATTTAAAAAAAATAAATCCAAATTTTAATGTTTATACAATTTATGAAAATTATAATTAAAACTTTTAAAAGTTATATATCTATTAAAGAATAAATAAGATGAATTTTAAAAATATAGAAATTATCTATAAACCTTACCCATATTTAATCATTAATGATTTTATATCGGAAGAATATTCAGCAGATCTAAAAAAAGATATTCTTAGCTTCAATAACTTTGACGATAAAGTAATGGTCAATAGAAATAGAATAAACAAAGGTTCAAAAAACTTCACAAAAATATTATCTACTTCTAAAAGTATTAAGAAATTCTATAGTGATTTAAACTCTATGGAAACTTTTGATAAATTTTATAAATTATTCAACCTAAAAAATTCAAATTGGAAGATTGATGAAAAAGTAAAATATTTTTCAAAAAATAATTATGGTAAGCAGAAAGATGACTTTACTGAAAATTTAGTAAAGTTTTTAACTTCAAAAAATATTATAAGAACTAAACTCAATTTAGATATTGACTTTTCAGTGTCTGGAAAAGGTTATAATAGAGGCCCACATAGAGATAGAGAAACGAGAATATTGAATTTTTTACTTTATTTAAATAGTTTCGATGAAAAAGATGGGGGAGATTTTCGGATCTATGATTTTCAAAACAATGAATTTAAAAATCAGAATGATTATCCCCGGTTTCCTCATAAAAATTTAGTTTTTTCAGTGCGCTCTGTTCAGCCTAAAAAAAGTACATTGATAGTATTTTTATCAACTCCAAACTCTTATCATGCGGCAGGTGAATTTTTACCAGAAGATAAGAAAAGGGTTTTTATTTACGGAAGCTATTCTCTCAATAAAAAAGTAAATTGGATAAAAACTTGACAAAAAGGATTTTAATTTGATTAAAAAAATTTGTGTAGTTGGCCTAGGTTATGTTGGTATGCCATTAGCCTATGAATTTTCAAAATTTTATAAAGTCATAGGATTTGACTCTGATAAAGAAAGAACAAAACAACTATCTTTAGGGGAAGATAAAAATAATCAAATTAAAAAAAAAGATCTAATTAGTTCAAAAATACATATTATCTCTAATTTAGAAAAATTCATTGACGTAGATGTCTATATCGTGACTGTTCCAACGCCAATTAAAAAAAATAAAAAACCAGACTTAAATCCCTTGATAAAAGCCACTCAAAGTATTTCAGCAATTTTAAAAAAAAATGATGTTATAATTTATGAAAGTACAATGTATCCCGGATTAACTGAGGAAGTTTTAGTACCAATTATCGAGAAAAAATCCAAATTAAAACTTAATAAAGATTTTTCTGTTGGTTACAGCCCCGAAAGAATAAGTCCTGGATTGAAATCTAAGAGTTTAACAAAGATTACAAAAATTATCAGTGCATCTAATACTAAAACATTAATTTTTATGAGAGAGATATATGGTAAAATTATTAAAACAGGTTTACATGAGGCACCAAATATAAGAACAGCAGAGGCTGCTAAAATTCTAGAAAATATGCAAAGAGATTTAAATATTTCTTTGATTAATGAAGCAAGTATTATTTTTGATAAACTTAAAATCAAAACCTATGATGTATTAAAAGCTGCAAAAACAAAGTGGAATTTTATTGATATTGAACCCGGATTAGTTGGTGGACATTGCATAAGTATCGATCCTTATTATTTGAAATACAAAGCTGAAAAAATAGGCTATTCCCCCAAAATAATCACATCTGGAAGGTATATTAATGAAAAAATGGCATCATATGTTTCAAAAAAAATAATTAATCTTTTTAAAAGTAGGAAAAAAATTGAAAATAAAAATCTTAATATAGGTATTTTAGGCCTATCATTTAAAGAAAATTGCTCTGATATAAGAAATAGTCAAGTTTTTAAAATAATTAAATTTTTCTCAAAAAAAAAGGTTAAGTTACAACTTGTAGACCCATGGGTATTAAAAAAAGATTTAAAAGATACCAATTTTCAACATTTGTATGCTTCAAAATTTACAAAAAAACTAGATTGTTTAATTATTACAATAAAACATAGACAATTTCTTAAATTAAAGAGCGGTTACTTTAATAGAATAATGAAAAAAAATTCTTTTATTTTTGATTTAAAAAATATTCTTGAGAACATAAAACTAAAAAAAATAAAAGTTATTTCATTATAATGTATTGTGTAGTTCAAGCAAGGTGTGGATCAAAAAGATTAAATAGAAAAATTTTTAAAAAAATAAAAAATAAATCAATTATCGAAAGGGTCATAAGTAGACTTGAGAAATCTAAAAAAATATCTAAGATTATAATAGCGACATCAATTGATAAAAAAGACAACGACATTGAAAAATTTTGTAAAAAAAAGAAGATTTCTTATTATAGGGGAAGCCTTAATAATGTTGCTTTAAGATTTCTGCAAATTTCAAAAAAATATAATTTAAAAAGTCTTATACGTATATCTTGTGATAGCCCCTTTATTAACTATAAAATCTTAGATGAAGGTATTTCTTTTTTTAAAAAAAATGAGTTTGATATTATTACGAATGTTTTCCCCAGAACATATCCCAAGGGGCTGTCCTATGAAATATTTAAAACATCAATTTTAAAAAATAACATAAAATTTTTTTCAAATAAAGATAAAGAACATGTAACAACTTTCTTTTATAAAAATTTCAAAAATTATAAGATATATAATTTTTATTCTTTAAAAAGATTTAAGAATATTAATTTATGTGTTGATACTAAAAAGGATTTAGTTTTTTTAAGAAAAAATTATAATAAAATTTTAAAATTAAATTTTTATGAAAAAAATTAATTGCGCACTAATTGGATTTGGAAATGTTGGAAAACAACATGCTAATTTTTTAGAGAAGAATGTTAAAACAAAACTTAATTATGTTTGTGAAAAAAATTCAAAAATAAGAAAAATAAATAAGTATAAGTTTAAAAATGTTAAATGGATAAAAGATGAGAATATAATTTTTAAAGATAAGAATATTGATTTAGTTGTAATATCTTCGTATGATAATTACCATTTTAGGCAAATAAAAAAAAGTTTAAAAAATAAAAAAAATGTTTTTTGTGAAAAACCAATCTGTCAAAATTTAAGTGAATTAAAAAGAATCCATAATTTATTAATTAAATATAAATCAAGTAGGTTTTCATCAAACTTGATTTTAAGGTCAAATAAAGAGTTTAAATTTTTGAAAAAATTAATAATAAAAAAAAAAATTGGAAAAATTTATTACACAGAAGGAGATTATAATTATGGGAGATTAAGTAAAATTACAAAAGGTTGGAGGGGATTAATACCTTTCTACTCAGTTTTTAGCGGCGGGGGAATCCACTTAGTTGATATAATTTGTTATTTTTTAAATGATTACCCCAAATCTGTTTATGCATCAGCTAATAAAATTATCACAAAAAGAACGAAATTTAGATTTAATGACTTTGTAATTGCAATGTTAAAATTTAAAAACAAGAGTTTATCAAAAATAACTGCAAATTTTGGATGTGTTTCCTCTCACAATCATTCTTTAAAAATTTATGGATCTAAAGGCACTTTTTTAAAAGAATATGATAATTCGAAATTAATCCTCAATCGTGACAACAAAAAACAAAAAAAACCAAAGAGATTTAAGTTTGATAAAAGATATAAAAAGTTCGAGATCTTAAAAAATTTTGTTGATAGCTTTAATAATAAATCCAAAAAGATAGAATTGCCAGATACTTCATCAATACTAAAAACAATGTTAATTTGTTTTGCAGCTGAAAAATCTTTTAAAACTAATAAAGAAATTCAAATTAATTATAAAAAACTAAGTTTAGACTAATGAAATACCCCTTTGGAAAACCAATTTTTGATAATAAAAAATATTTAGCAAATATTAAATCTATACTTAATTCTGGAAAATTAGTTCACGGAATATTTATGACTAAATTTGAGGATAAATTTAGAAAATTTACTTCAGCAAAAGATGCTATTTCAGTTTCTTCCTGCACCACAGGAATGCAACTTTTTTATCATGTTTTAGGAATTTCAAACGGAGATGAGGTAATTGTTTCTGCTCAAACTCATGTTGCCACTGCTCACGCTATTGAGTCCTCTGGAGCAAAACCTATATTTGTGGATAGTGAGCTTAATTCAGGAAATTTAAGAATAAGTGATATTGAAAAAAAAATTACAAAAAAAACTAAAGCTATAACAATTGTACATTACTTGGGTAATCCAGTTGATATGATTGAGATAAACAAATTAGCAAAAAAATATAATTTGTTTGTTCTTGAAGATTGTGCACTAGCTTTAGGAGCAAAAATTAACAAAAAACATGTAGGTTTGTCTGGCGATGCTGGTTTTTTTTCATTTTATCCAGTTAAGCACATAACAACAGGAGAAGGTGGAATGATAATCTTAAAAAATAGAAAATTTTCAAAAATGATACGAAAAATGAGAGCTTTTGGATATAACAAAAATTTAAATCAAAGAAAGATACCTGGAGAATATGATATTGATACGTTTGGTTTCAATTTTCGAATGAGTGAAATAAACGCCTCCATAGGGTGTTTACAAATGTCAAATATAAAAAAATTTTTGTCAATAAGAAAAAAAAATTATCAAATTTTATATTACGGTTTAAAAAAATTTAAAAGTTTTAATATAATTCAACATTTACAAAATAAGAAATTTCAAAGTTCTTACTATTGTTTATCTTTAATCTTAAATCCAAAGTTATTAAAAAGTAGAAGAACCATAATTAAAAAACTTAATCTGGAAGGTGTGGGAACAAGTATTTACTATCCAAAACCTGTGCCTCTATTAAAATATTATAAGCAAAAATATAAGAATAAAGAAAAAGATTTCAAAATATCTCACATTATCAGTCAAAATTCAATATGCTTGCCAATTGGTCAACATTTAACTATTACAGACACTAAAATTATTTTAAAAATTATCAAAAAAATATTTAGTCCTTATGAAAAGTAAAAAAATATTATTAGTTGGTGGATGTGGATTTATCGGCCACAATTTAGCACTCAATTTAAAAAGCCAAGGTCATGACGTTTATTTGATTGATAGTTTTGGTGTTAATAATTTTATTACCCTTTTAGACAATAAAGATAATGTCCCTCATCCAGAGTTGTCTAAAAAGGTTCTGGATGAAAGGATAAATTTAATTAAGTCTTCAAGTTGCAATTTGTTGGTGCAAGATGCAAGAGATTATCATGCAATAAGCAAAACAATTGATAGATTAAATCCTGAAATAGTAATACAGTTAGCAGCAGTATCACATGCTGATAGATCTAACAAATCTCCCTATAATACTTTTGATCACAGCTTAAGAACATTGGAAAATATTTTAGATGCTATAAAGTTTACTAAAAGTGTTGAGCAATTCATTTTTATCTCATCAAGTATGGTTTATGGAAATTTCGACGGTAAAGAAGTTGATGAGGAAGCTAATTGTTCTCCAATAGGTATTTATGGGGCTTTAAAGTTTGCAGCAGAAAAAATTATAATAGCATATAATCAAGTATTTGATCTAAATTATACTATTATTAGACCATCAGCATTATATGGGGAAAGGTGTATTAGTAGAAGAGTAGGGCAAATCTTTATTGAAAATGCATTATTTGGAAAAAAAATTTTAGTTAATGGATTAGGAGAAGAAAAATTAGACTTTACTTACATTCTTGATTTAATACAGGGTATTTCAAAATCCATTGGAAATAAGAAGGCCTACAATCAAATTTTCAATATAACCTTCGGGGAAGGTAGAGAAATTCTAAAATTAATAGATATCATAAAAAAAAATTTCAATAACATTGAAGTTGAATTTAAAGAAAGAGACAAATTAGTTCCTGTTAGAGGAACGCTATCCAATTCAAAATCAAAAGAACTCTTAGGATATAAATCTGAATGGCCACTAGAAAAAGGTTATCAAAAATATATTAGTTGGTACAAAGATTTTTTTAACAAAAAAATAAATGTTATTTAAAGATATCTGGCTTTCTAAAGTTTCCAATATAAATTGTTTTAATATCAAGTTTCCATTCTTAAGGAGAGATAAACTAAATATTAAAAAAAATATATTGATTTCCTGTAAAATATTAAAAATTAATTACTTACAGAAAAAAAACAATTTAAAATTTAGATTTGTAGGACAAAATATTATATTTTCTAAAGACATTGATTTTAAAAAAAAAAAATTTCAAAATAAATTAAGCCTAAATGTTTCAAAAAAAAAAGATAAAAAGAAAGTAATAAATATTTGCATAAAAAATCTGAAATCGAGTAGATTCGATTTAGATAAAAGGATACCTAGAGCAATAATTAAGAAAATAAGGTTTAGTTGGATCTCGTCTTATTTTTTAAAAAGAAGAAATAAGTTAGCTTATTCAGTGGTATATCAAAAAAAAATTGTTGGATTATTATGTATTATTAAAAAAAAAAAAAATTTAATAATAGATCTAATTGCAATTTCAAAAAACTATAATGGTAAAGGATTTGGATCTTATATAATTGATGATTTACAATCAAAATTCCCAAAATATAAAAAAATTATTGTGGGGACATATAGGCAAAATAGACAAGCAGTTATGTTTTATAAAAAATGTGGTTTTGAAATAATAAAGATTTACAATGTTTTCCATTATTATGAAAAATAATATAATCAAAAAAAATCAAACATTTATCATTGCAGAGATTGGAAATAATCATGAGGGTAATTTTAAATTAGCAAAAAAAATGATATCTTTAGCTTGGAGATGTGGAGTAAGTGCTGTTAAGCTTCAACATATTGTTCCTGAAAAGTTTTTTTTCAAAAAAAAACAAATTATAAAATACAAAAAATTTCAATTTTCAGATCAACAAATTAATAATTTAATAAATTTTGCAAAAAAAAAAAAAATTTTATTATTTTGGACATTCTTTGATTTTGAAAGTTTTGAAAAATTTAAATCAAAAATGAAATTGTTTAAAATTTCTTCTACAGATAATAATTTTTTTTATTTTATTGAAAAAGTAATTAAAGAAAAAAAACAAACATTTATTTCCCTTGGATTATATGATAAAAAACAAATAGAAAACTTAGTAAAATTTCTACTAAATTTAGATAAGAAATGTCACAAATATATTTCGTTGTTACATTGTAGCTCTTCATATCCACTTAAAAATAAAGAGGCAAACTTATCTCAAATAATATATTTAAAAAATAAATACCCTAAGTTTAAAATTGGTTATTCTGATCATACTACGGGAGTTGATGCATCAATAACCGCTCTGTCCTTGGGCGCAGATGTAATTGAGAAACATTTTACCATAAACAAAAAATATTCTAAGTTTAGAGATCATTCACTATCAGCTGATACAAATGAGATGAAAAAGATAGTAATTAAGTCAACAATAATTAGAGATTTGTTAAAAAAAGTAACATTTAAAAAAACAGAACAATATAAAAATATTAATTCATTAAGAAGATTTATTAGTTTTAAAAAACAAAAAAAAATTAAAAAAAAAATAGATATCAGTGACCTTTTATTTCTTAGATCAAAAGGAAAGATTCCTGTTAAAAATCTTCATAAAATATTAGGAGAAAAATTACATAACAAGAAATAATAAATGTGTGGAATTGCTGGATATTTCGGAAAACAAAAATTATCACCAAGGATAATTTCTTCTACTTTAAATTTAATGAAATCACGTGGGCCTGACCATTCTGAGAGCTTTACACATTTTAATAGGGAAAGAAGAGTAAATCTTTTACACTCAAGATTAAGTATAATAGATCTTAAACAAAGATCAAATCAACCATTTATTATAGGAAATTATGTTATTATTTTTAATGGAGAAATTTATAATTTTGAAGCGTTAAGAAAAAATTTAAATCTTGATTCTAGAAAATTTTCTACAAAATCGGATACAGAGATATTACTTAAATATTACATTAAATATGGGTCTAGGTGTCTAGAGTATTTTGAGGGTATGTGGAGTTTTGCAATTTACAATAAAGAAAATGGTGAACTTTTTTTAGCAAGGGATAGATTTGGAGAAAAACCACTATTTTATTTTAAAGATAGCAATAATTTTTATTTTGGATCTGAAATTAAATATTTAAAATCTTTAATAAATAAAAATTTAAAAATTAATAAAAACAAAATTAAAAGCTATCTCTCTTTTGGTTATAAATCTTTATGTAAAAATGAAAAAACTTTTTTTAAAGGTGTTTTCTCTTTAAATCCTGGAGAGTTTATAAAATTAAATAAACGACAGTTTATTAAAAAAAAATATTGGAACTTAAAACCAAAAATTGACCATAAAATATCTCAACAAGAAGCAATTGAGGAAAGTGGTAGGTTACTACAAAATTCAATCAAATTAAGAACTAGGTCAGATGTCCCGTTAACCATATGCTTAAGTGGTGGTGTAGACGCCTCAATCATTGCCTCCTATTGTATAAAAAAACTAAACTTAAATATTAAAACATTTTCAATTATTGACAATGATGAAAGATATAATGAGATAAATAATATAAAAATTTTACTTAAAGATTTAAAATGTAAAAATAAAATAATTAATATAAATAAAAAAAATTTTTTAGAGCAACTATCAGATTTAGTTAAATATCATGACTCTCCTTTAGCAAGTCTTGCACAATATTTACATTATCTACTAATGAAAAATATTAGGAGAGATAATTATAGAGTTGCCCTTTCTGGCACAGCTGCAGATGAAATATATTCTGGATATTATGAACATTTTTTGCTTAATTTTAATGAGATTAAAAAAACAAAAAAAACTTATCATTCAGAGTTAATTGAATGGAAAAATTCAATTTTACCAAACATTAGAAATCCATATTTTAGAAATTCAAATTTGTATATAAAAGACAAAAATTTTAGAGAACATGTATATGATAGATTTTTTGAGTTTAATAAATATTTAAATTCGCCATTAAAATGGAAATTTGATGAAAAAAAATATTCTAATAATTTGTACCAGAATAGAAAATTAAATGAATTGCTTAATGAAACTACACCTATAATTTTATCTAATGAGGATTTAAATGCAATGAAGTGTTCTATTGAAAATAGATCTCCTTTTTTAGATAGGAATTTAGTAGAATTTATGTTTTCAATAAACCCAAGTTATAAAATCAAAAAAGGAATTTCAAAGTTTTTGTTAAGAAAATCCTCAGAAAATTTTGTTAATAATGAAGTACTTTATGATAAAAAGAAAAAAGGTTTTAATTGTTCTATTGATTCTTTAATTGATTTTAGTGATAAATTATTTTTAAAAAAATTAATTCGTGATGAATATTTGAACGAATTTGTTAATACAAAAAAATTATATAATATAATAAACTCTAAAACAAAACCCAATTATTTAAGTAAATTTTTGTTTAATATTCTAAATGTCCAACTGTTTTTAAAACACAATGTTTAAACTATGAAATATTGCACAACTTGTTTGTTGCCAGACACCAGACCAAACCTTAAGATTGATATCAATGGTGTTTGTAGTGCATGTCGAAAAAATCCAAAAAAGACAAATTGGAAATTAAGACTAAATGAATTTAAAAAATTAGTTAAAAAAATAAAAAAAAAAAATAGAATATACGATTGCGTTATACCAGTCAGTGGTGGAAAAGATAGCACATGGCAGGTTATTGTTGCAAAAAAATATGGACTTAAACCTTTATGTGTTACATGGAGATCACCAGCTAGAAACAAATTAGGTAAAAAAAATCTGGACAATTTAGTCAAACTTGGAGTAGATCATGTTGATTTTTCCATCAATTTAGATATTGAGAAAAAATTTATTTATCAAACTTTTAAAGAATTTGGTAATCCACTTATACCAATGCATTTAGCAATTCATGCAATTCCTACACAAATTGCATTAGAAAAAAATATACCTTTAATTTTGTGGGGAGAAAATTCAGCTTATGAATATGGAGGTGCTAAATCATATAAGGGTAAATTTATGAGTAATAAATGGAGAAAAGTTTTTGGTGTGAATGAAGGAAAATCGATTGACTATTGGGCAAATAAGAATTTTAAAAAAAGAGACCTCTTTCCCTATAGTTTACCGAGCAGCAGCAGGTTAAACAGTAGTAAAATTATAGAGGTTTTTCTTGGATATTTTTTTGAGTGGTCACCTAAAAAAGTTTATAATATTTCTAAAAAATTTGGGTTTAAATCAGCCAAGATTCCAAAAACTGGCTTTTACAAATTTGCTGATATTGATGATGAATTTTTAATTACTATCCATCATTTTATGAAATGGTATAAATTTGGATTTACTAGGGAATGGGATAATTTATCAATAGAGATAAGAAACAAAAAGATAACAAGAAATAAAGCTCTAAATTTGATTAAAAGAAAAGGTTTTAAATTGCCGATTAAAGAAATTAATAAATTTTGTGATTTTATTGGTATAGATAAAAAAGAATTTTTTAATATAGCTAATCTACATAGAAATAAAAAAATTTGGAGTAAAAAAAACACAAAGTGGGTTATAAAAAATTTTTTGATTAAAAATTGGAAGTGGTAAAATTAGATGATTTTAAAAAAAATTAATAGATCGTGGACGGTAGGTTCCAATAGAGATATTATAATTACTGAAAAATTAAAGATTCAACTTAATGATGATGAGCAAGTTTCCTTTATTGGAAATAAAAGTAACACAAATTATGAAATATGTAAAAAAAATTGGGGATATTATATATCTCCCTCGCTTAATAAAAGATTAAAAAATTATGGCTTAAGAGTTTATATTACCAAAAATAAAAAAGGACAGAATTACTTAATGGCTGTTAAATTTAAAATGGTGAAAGAATTTAAGTTATATTGCAAAAAGGAAAAACTTAAATTTAAATTATTAAAATTAATTTAAATGATGAATTGCCAAATTTGTTATAATAAAAAATTTTCATTAAAATTCCATTATAAAACAAAACCAAAAAGAGAAACAGATTTTAACATTAAAAAAAAAAATTATGATAGATTCTACATTGAGTGTACAAATTGTTTTCACCTATATTCTATTATGTCTTTTGATTTAGATAATTTATATGCAAAAAATTACAGTAAATTTACTTATGGAAATAATATATTAAAAAATTTTTTAAAAATAAAAGATTTACCAAATATTAAATCAGATAATTTTTATAGAATAAAAAGATTTATTAAATTTTGTAAAAAGAAAAAATTATTAAATAAAAAATTTTTAGACATTGGATCTGGAACAGGAATTTTTCCATATAAACTAAAAGAAAAAAATATCGATATCTCATGTATCGAAAAAGATCAAAATTTAAAAAAACATTTGATTAAAAATTTATTCTTAAAAGTAATTAATGATGACTTTAAAAATATTAAATTAAAATCAAAATTCGATATGATATCCTTGAATAAAGTTTTGGAACATATAGAAAAACCTCATTTGTTTTTAAAAGATGCGTCTAGTCTACTGAAAAGAGGTGGTTATATTTATTTTGAGGTGCCTGATGCAAAAATTGCATCAAATATTAGCAGAAATAGAGAGGAGTTATTTATTGAGCATTTACAGGGATTTTCTATGAAATCAACGAAACTTTTTTTTGAATTTAATAATTTTAGAATTCTAAACATAAAATCAATACATGAGCCAAGTGGAAAGTACACAATTTACGGATTTGCAAAAAAAACATAATTCTACAATATTTAATTTGATTAAATGAAATATATTTACATAGATGATTATAATTACATCAAAAATAATTTATCTTTATTTAAAAGTAAAACAACATTCATAACAAGCAGTATTGCTGTTCATAATCTCATATCAAAAAAATTGAGAATAAAATCATTTCTTTTAGGAAACCAAAAGAATTTTGATAAGAATTTTAATTTATTAAAAAAAGAATTCCTTAATTTTCATAAAATTTTAAATATACTTGATAAAGATAAAAATATTAATAAACTTAAGATAAATAAAGATTTAAAAATTTTTTTCAACAGTCACAGATATTATACATCTCTAGAATACGCTTCTATCAAGAATATAATTTATAATTTAGATATTTTATGTAAAAAAATTAAGATTAAAAAAATTTATTTAATTGGAAACCTCAGATTTAGATTTTTTTCAAATAAAGTTTTTCAGGAAGAACTGAAGCTAAATAACATTAATCTAGAGATTTGTGAGAAAACTATTACATCAAATAATGTTAATTTAAAATTTTTAAATTTTTTAAATAAATTCAATTCGTTAACTGTATCTCAAATAATTTTATATTTTAAAAAAAATTTATCTAAAGCTTTGATATTTTCTCCAAAGAAGAATCTCATTTTTGAACCATTATGGGATTTTTTTTATTATCCTTATAAGTTAAGTCAGAATTATTTTATAAATCTTAATAAAATTAATTTTGAAACAACAAATAAAACATATGTAAATTTAGATTACCTAAAAATAATAAAAAAAAACAAATTTAAGTTTTCTTCATTTTTTTTAAAATTTTTAATTAATCAAACTTTTATAATTGATAAAAAAGTTTTTAATTCACTTTTTTTTTTAAATAAATTGAGGAGAAAATATAGAATTAAAAATATTTGTTGGTGTTGTGATCCAGATGCAATTCTTGCAAATATTGTAGAATATTTTAGAAAAGAAAATATACGAGTTTATGGGATTCAACATGGGGGGTCTTATAATTTACAAAATTATAATTTTTTACATAAATTTAGTGACTTCAGTTTTTGTGATAAATATTTATCTTATGGCATTAGTAATAAAACAAAAAATTCAAAAATAATTGATTCTGGTTCATTTAAAAGTGAATACTATAAAAATGAAATTAAAAAAATTCATATTACTGAATTAAAAAAAAATGTGGTCTTATTTATTGTTGGTGGGGTTAATGAAATCTATCCCAACAAAAATAATCCATATATTCAATTTAATTTCCAAAAGAATGCGTATAATTATCTAAAAAGCAATAAAGTGAAAACAATTATAAAAATTCCACAAGTAATTGAGCAAACTAAATATCCGATTTTAGATTATATAGACCAAAATCACAAAAAAACTTTGATTTCAAAAATCAAGACCTATAAAGCAATAAATTTATATAAACCAAAATTGATTATATTAGATAGATTAAGTACAACTTTATATGAATGTCTTTTTTATGAAATAGAAATAATTCTTTTTTTGGATAAAAAAGATTTACCATATTCTGATATTTTAAAAATTTTAAAAAAGCGTGTACACTTTGTTTACAATATTCATGAATTTAAAAATGTTTATAAAATGATTTTAGAAAAAAAAGTGAGTAAATTAGATAATGACTTTTTAAATAAATTTTACATTAGAAAGAAAAATAAAAAAATTAAAAACTTTATTGATACATTTTAAAATGTCCAAATATGAAGAGATATATTAATTCCCTGAAATTTATTATTGATTTTAAATATTTGACTTTTTTTTATTTGATTTTTCTTTTAGTTATACTTACTTTTTTAGAGGTTTTATCAATTTCAATCATTTATCCATTTATTAAGTTCATCTTATCAGGTGAATTGGTTTTTTTTGAAAAAATTTATTTTCAATTGGGTTTAGATAGAAATTATATAATTCCCTTTTTGTGTATTCTTTTAATATTTTGTTTTACTATTAAAAATTTATTTTCTTATTTCATAAAAATTGTAATTACTAATTACTGTTGGAAAAAGTTAGTTATTTTGAGAAAAAAAATTTCAGATTTTTATATTAAAATGCCATATGAGGAATTTTTAAATAAAGGAAAAGTAAATATTATAACTTCTATAAGAGATTATACTAGAAGTATCATGCAAGGTTTCGAGGCTTTGCTCAAACTAATTGGTGAAACAATAGTTTTATCCTCAATTTTAATTTATCTATTTTATTTAAATTATGAGGTAACAATAATAATTTCCTTTTTAATGTTAATTTTTGGTTATCTTTATTTTTCATTTTTTTCAAAAAAATTAATTTCTAATGGTAAGAAAAATTTAGATGGAGAAAAAATACTTAATTCAAATCTAATAACCTTATTTTCTGGTTTTCAAGAGATTAAAGCAATTCAAAAAGAAAATTTTTTTTTAAATAAATTAATTGATGGTTCCAAAAAGATTTCCAATGCAAATATAGATACCCAGAAAATAAATTTTCTTCCAAAACATTTCTTGGAAATTTTTATAATAAGTTTTGGGTTATTATATATTATGTATTCTTATCAAATTAATGTTAGTGGTGATGAAATAATAGCAACCTTATCTGTATATTCATTTGCAGCATTGAGGTTATTGCCAGGATTAATACAGATTAATCTATCATTAAATGAAATTAATTACTCCAAACCATCTATATCGTTTATATTTAGTGATTTAAATCAAATAAATAATGGAGAAAAAAAATTAAATAATGAAAGAATAAAAAACTTAAAAGAGCCATTTCAATTTTTAGAGCTTAAAAATATTAAATTTAAATATAAAAACTCAGAAAAATATATAATTAAAGATGTAAATCTAAAAATAAATAAAAACGAATTTATTGGTATTACAGGAGAGTCTGGGATAGGTAAGTCATCTTTAGTTGGAATAATTATTGGTTTATTAAAGCAAACTAGTGGTGAATATAGTTTGTATAGTTCAAAAAAAAATAAATTAATTCCTGAGAATTTAATTTCGTTTTTAGGTCAAGAGCCAATTGTAATAGATGGTTCATTGGAAGAAAATATTGTTTTTTCGGAAGATAAACAAGATTTTGATGATCAAAAAATAAAAGAGTCTATAAAATTTTCTGATTTAGAAAGTTTTGTTTTAAGCCTAAAAAGTAAAGAAAAAACTTTGATTGGGGAAAATGGAATTACTTTATCAATAGGTCAAAAACAAAGACTTGCACTAGCACGATGCCACTACGCAAATAGAGAAATAATGATATTAGATGAGCCATCAAGCGCTTTAGATGAAAAAACACAAGATAATATATTTAATAATTTGAAATTTTTAAAAGGGGAAAAAACGATAATTGTTATTACTCATAATAAAAAAACACTAAAATATTGTGATAAAGTTTACTTATTTTCGAAAGAAAAATTACAAATTTCTGATCTAAATGAGAAATATTAATAATTTTAATATTGATAGAAATTTATCTCCTGAAAAACAAAATAAAGCACTAACTGATTATATAAATGAATTTTATAATTTTGATCATTTCTTTAAATTAATTGAGTATTTAGAATCTAATTTTCAAATACCCAATGAAATTTTTGAACAAGATGTAAAAAGTTTTTTAATGAAAAATTTTAAAAATTCTGAGGGAAAATTCTTTCCAAAATTTGGCCTTTATTCAATTGTTAAAAGTTTTTTTAAAAATATTTTGATTTATTTTTGGATTTTAATTTTTGAGAAGAAAATAAAAGAAAAAAAATCTTTCTACGAAATTATTTTAGATGATGTAAGCCACCGAGATGAGGCATTTAGGTTTGAAGATTTTTTAAAATTATTTAAAAGCTACTTGATAATCTCAAGAGTAGATTTAAATCAAGATACAAACTATATCTTGTTTGATAAATATAAATATTTAAATTTAGAAAATTCATTAAAAGGAAAAAAAACTAAAATTTTTTATTTCCTATTCAAACTATTTTATGTGTCATTGATTAATAAATGTAATTTTCAGGATATTATTTTTTCTTTAATTAGAACTATAATTAAATATGAAAGTTTATTTTCCAAATCTTACAGTTATTATTTATTACAGGAAAGACAATTTACTACATCGTCACTTAAAAATTTCATTTTTAAAAAACATGGGGGTTTCAAATCTTTGTTATTTCAAAGAAATATTGCACAATTAAATGGTCCAGGTATGTATACATATTCTGATTATTTTTTTTCGTTAGGAAATAAAACTCATCTACAATATTTAAAGTGTCAAAGTTATTTTGAGAAGATTTATCCAGTAGGATCTCTTTTTATGAATTCAGTTAAGTTTAATAAAAAAAAAATGTCGAAAATTCCAAATTTTGATTTGTTACATATTGCAAGTAATATGAATTACTTCCAAAATACACATTCTAAATTTTTGGATGATTGGATAGAACAATTCAATTGGTTAAAATTTCTAAATGAAAAATATCCAAATATTAATATTTGTATTAAGGGTCGCAGAAAAGATGGTTTAAGACAAAACAAAAGGTTTACGAATTTTTTAGAAAGTTCAAAAATAAAATTTGTTGACGAACATCCTGAAGATTTGAATAATCAAAATTTTAAATATGACTCATCTCATTCATATGATTATGCATCAAATTCTAAAATAATATGCACTTGGCAATCAACAATGGGTTTTGAAATGATGAGTCTCAAAAAACCAACTATTTTTTTAGATCCTTACTCAAGGAATACCGCCCATTTACCTAACGAAAATTACTATAGAAATATTAAAGCAGTTACATATCAAGAATTTGAAAATTTTGTGATAAAAAATCTAAATCAAAAGATTTATAAAAGTAATTTAAATTCTGATGATTATTGTTTGAATAGTAATAATACTCTCAAAAAAACATACCAAATTTTAATGGATAATATTAAAAAAGAAAAAAATACTTGATCTCATAAAATACATTGATTTTTAACAGATAAAGTGATTTATGTTCATAAAATGAACAGCATTAATGAAAAACATTTCAAGATACTTAGAATAATTCAAAACAATTCTGACATTACTCAACGTAAATTAGCAAATGAGTTAAATTTGAGCTTAGGCAAAATTAATTACTGCATGAATGAGTTAAAAAAAAAAGGATTGATTAAATTTAATAGTTTTAAAAAAAAAAAAAATAAACTTGAAAACATAAGATATATTTTAACACCAGCTGGAATCAAAGAGAGAACAAATTTAACACTCAATTTCATGAAATTGAAAATGAAAGAATACGATGAATTAAAAAAAGAATTAAAATTATGAATGTAAATGTTTATTTACCATGTAGAAAAAAAAGTTCTAGAGTTAAAAATAAGAATATCAGAAGATTTGCAAATATTAATTTTGGTTTGCTGGAGATAAAGATTAATCAATTACTTAAATCAAAGGAAATAAACAAAATTTATATTTCAACAAATGACACAAAAATAATGAATTATTGTAAGAGATTAAATAAAAGAAAAATAGTTATACATCATAGACAAGACAGCTCATTGTCACTTAATAAAACAACAAATAATCAATTATTAAAACATGCTATAGATATAATGCCAGATGGGCATATCTTATGGACTCATGTTACGTCACCATTTGTAGATAGTAAAATTTATGATCAAGCGATTTTAAAATATAAAAAAATGATTACATCTAATAAAGCAGACTCTTTAATGTCAATAACAAAATTATTTGGTTACTTTTGGTTAAATAATAAACCAATAAATTATAGTTCTCCTAAATTGATGTGGCCTAGGACTCAAGACACAAAACCATTAAATCACATTAATAGTGCTATTTTTATTAGTTCAAAAAAAAATTATATAAAATTCAATAATAGAATAGGAAAAAAAGTTTTTTTATTCGATTTAAAAAAATTTGAAGGTATTGATATTGACGAAAAAGAAGATTTTTACTTTGCTGAGTATATTTTTAATAATAAAAAAAAATTCTTTTGATAAATGAAATTAAAAAAAAAAGATTTGATAAGCTTTAAAAAAATATATTTATTTGATTTAGATGGCGTAATTTTAAATTCAAAAAAGAACATGAATTTAGCATGGAATTCAGTAAGAAGGGAATTAGAAATAGACGTAAACTTCAGAAGTTATTTTTGTGAAATAGGTATTCCTTTTAAAGAAATTTTAAAAAAATTGAAAGTCGAAAAAAAAAAAGTTAAAAAAGCTGAAAAAATTTTTTCTTTTTATTCAAAAAAAAATTTTAATAAATTATTTCTTTATAACAATGTTGTTAAAACAATTAATTTGCTTAAAAAGAAAAAGAAGATAATCGGTATTTTAACATCTAAGGACAAATTAAGAACACTTGCAATTTTAAAAAAGTTTAAACTAAAATTTGATTTTGTTTTATGTCCGGTTTCGCTAAAATTTAGTAAACCTAATCCGCATCAAATATTTCAAATTTTAAATAGATATAAAGCTAAAGAAAAAGATCTTGTTTATGTAGGTGATACACTCATTGATAAATTAACGGCAAAAAATGCTGGTATAGATTTTATTTACTGTAATTACGGATATGGAAAAAAAAATTTTAAAAGAAAATCTATTTATAGATTTGATCAAATTTTGAAGATATGAAAAGGATTTTTAAAAAAAAAAAATTGTCTTCTTTTTCAAAAAGTAGTTTTAAAATAAAAAAAAACATTCAAGGAAATGTATATAAAATTTTAAATAAGGATAGTAAAATTTATCATGGTTTTGGAGAGCTATATATTACTACCTTAAACATTAATGTATCGAAAGGTTGGATATACCACAAAAAAATGACCTCAAACGTTTTTGTGGTAAAGGGTAAAGTAAAATTTTTTTTAAAAAATAACAATTATACCACAAAAAAAATTCTTTCAGAAAATAGAAATGAAATTTTAACAATAAAACCAAAAGTTTGGTTTAAAATAGTCAACTTAGTTAACAAGACGAGTAAAATAATTAATTTTGCAAGTTTGAAACATAATCCAAATGAAGTTATTAAAAAGGAAAATTTGTGAAGGTGGTAATTTTAGCTGGGGGGAAAGGTTCAAGAATTTCTGAGTATACAAAAAAAATACCAAAGCCAATGATCGAGATCGTTGGAAAAACAATTATAGAACATATAATTCAGATTTATTCTGATCAATTATACAATGAATTTTATATTTTGACTGGTAATAAAGGAAATATAATAAAAAAATTTTTTAATAAATATAAATTGAGGAACAATTTATATAAATTTAAAGATCAAGATAAAAAAATTAAAATTAATTTTATTCATACAGGAATTAATACTATGACTGGTGGAAGAATTAAAAAATTATCAAAAATAATAAAAAATGAAAATTTTATGGTCACTTATGGAGATGGTTTAGCAAATATTAATTTACAAAAGTTGGAGAAATTCCATTTAAAACACAAAAAAATTGCAACTGTAACTGCAGTAAGACCTTTATCAAGATATGGAATATTAGACATCAAAAAAAATACTGTTATGTCTTTTAAAGAAAAATTAAAACTAAATTATGGGTGGATTAATGGTGGTTATTTTGTTTTTAATAGCAATATATTTAAATATCTTAAATCCAATAATACAGTGCTTGAAAAATTTCCTTTAGAGAGCCTAGCAAAAAAAAGACAACTCAAAGCGTTTAAGCATGAGGGTTTTTGGTATAGTATTGATACTAAGAGAGATAAAGAGAATTTAGAGGCAATTATAAAAAATAACAAAATTCCCTGGAAAAACTAATTAAATGATTAAAGTTTCAAAATCTTCAATTTCAAACAGTGAGATAGATGCTGTAAAAAAAATTTTAAGAAATCAATACTTAGGAATGGGTCCAGAAGTGGAAAAATTTGAAAAGATGTTAAAAAAATTTTTTAAAAGAGAAGTTTGTTGTTTTAACTCCGGAACTGCAGCACTCCAAATTGCAATACAATCATGTGGTATTGGAAAAGGAGATGAAATATTAGTTCCGTGTATTACATATGTAGCAACATATCAAGCAATATCAGCTACAGGTGCAAAACCAGTATTATGTGATATTGATAAAGAAACTTTAGCAATAAGTTTAAAGGACGTAAAAAAAAAAATTACAAAAAAAACCAAAGCAATTGTACCTGTTCATTTTAGTGGACATCCATGCGATTTAAAAAATATATATAAATTTTCCAAGTCAAAAAAAATAAAAGTTATTGAAGATTCTGCACATGCTTTTGGCTCAATTTATAAAAATAAAAAAATTGGATCTCAAGGATTCATAAATTGTTTTAGTTTTGACGGCATAAAAAATATTACCAGTGGTGAGGGAGGATGTTTAGTTACTAAAGATAAAGAAATTATTAGGAAAGCCAGAGTATACAGATCTTTGGGTGTAATAAATGAAACAAAGTTAAGATATAAAAGAAAAAAAAGATGGGATTATAATGTAAAAGAGCAAGGCTGGAGATATCATATGAGTGATATTAATGCTGCAATAGGGATATCACAATTAAAAAGATTTAAAAAGTTATCATTTAAGAGAAAAGCGTTAGCCAAGAAATATGATCAATTTTTTAAAAAACATAAAAATCTTGTTACTACATTTGACAGAAACTATAAAAAAGAAGTTCCTCATATATATTGTTTAATAATAAACAAATCAATCGACAGAAATTACTTAATGAAAAAATTATTAAAAAATAAAATTGAAACTGGTGTCCATTATAAACCAGGTTATTATCTTGATTACTATAAATTAGATAAAAAATATTTTCCAAACTCTGAAAAAATCCAAAAAAAAATTATTACTTTACCGTTACACCCAGGAATAACAAATAATCATATAAAAAAAATTACAAATACTTTGATGAAAATTTTGTTAAAAAAAAAAGTTACTTAATATAAGAATATTATGAAAAAAGAATTTATTTTTAATCGTCTTAACTTGATAAATCGACTGAGAATTCTAGAAAATAGAGATTTAAAAAAAGGATTACGATTAAATAGAAATGAAAGAGTTGAGGATTTTCCAAGGGATATACTTCAGAAAATTTTTAAAAATACACCTAAATATAATTTAGGAAAATATCCTGATCATAGTGTTATTTATAAATATCTTTCGAAATATCTTAATTTAAAAGAGGAGAATATTTTATTATCTTCAGGAATTGATGGTAGTTTAAAAACTATTTTTGAAACTATGCTCAAACCAAAAGATAAAATATCTTATTTAGAACCTTCTTATGCAATGTATAGTGTTTTTTCAAAAATATATAAAATAAATGCATTTAAAATTACGTATAATCAGGATTTTAGATTAAACAAAAAAAAAATATATGAGTCTGTAAAAAAGGGATCAAAAATTATTTTTATACCCAATCCAAATCAACCTATTGAAGACAATTTAAGCATTAAAGATTTAAAAAAAATTTGTAACTTTTGTCGATATTACAAGTGTTTGGTAGTAATAGATGAGGCTTACCACATGTATGGAGCAGTATCAGCCAAGAGTTTATGTAAAATTTTTGATAACTTGATTGTTCTAAGAACATTCTCAAAATCTTTTGGTCTCCCCTCAATTAGATTAGGGTACATTATCTCAAATTCTAAAATCATAAATCTATTGGGATCTTATCGTTTGTCATACGAAAGTAATTTTCTGACAGACACTGTGGCAATTTATTTTTTAAAAAATATAAGAAAAGTAAAAAATTATATTAAAAAAGTAATTAGTGGCCGTGAATTTGTTAAAAAAAAATTAAGTGCTAAAGGAATTAAAGTTTACGGAAAATCTTCAAACTGTTTACTGATCAAGTTTAATAATCAAATCCAGTATCTTAGGATTACAAAAGCCCTATATAACAAAAAAATTTATGTCAAAAGTAATTATCAAGGATTATTAAAAAATTGTATTCTAATAACTTGTGGACCAATTATTTATATGAAAAAACTTTTGGAAGTTATTAATAAAAATATATGATTGTTGTTATAACAGGTGGAAATGGTTTTTTAGGCTCTAATTTAGCTAAAAAATTTTTAAACAAAGGTCATAAAGTCTTTATATTTGATAGATCAAAAAATAAGTTCAGTTTGAATAATAAAAAAGCAATACAAGTAAATTGTGATTTAACTAATTATAAAACTTTAGAAAAACTTGAAATAAATAAAGTTGATTTAATACTTCATTGTGCAGGACAACCATCTGCAGCTTTATCATTTAGTGACCCAGAGTTTGATTTAAAAGTAAATATATTAGGAACATTAAATATTTTAAGATGGGCAAAAACAAGAAAAGTTAAAAAAATATTATTCGCATCAACATTTAATGTTTATGAGGAAAATAACTTAAAGCCAAAATTATCTGAAAATAACCCTTGTAAGGCAAAATCTCTTTATGCGGTGTCAAAATTAGCATCTGAAAGCTATATACAATGTTATGCTAATCATTACAAAATTTCTTGGGTAATATTGAGGATGTTTAATATTTTCGGACCAGGGCAAGATCCAACAAATAAGTCTTTAGGTATGATAAATATTTTTTTAAATATGGCTTTAGAAAATAGTAAAGTTGAAGTCAAAGGTAGTCTTAAAAGATTTAGAGATTTTATTTTTATCGATGATGTAGTTGAAGCTTGGTATCAAACTGCAACAAAAAAAAATTTAAAAAATAAAATTTATAATATTGGTACTGGTAAAAAAACTTCAATAATAAAATTATTAAGAATAATTTCAAAAGTAATAAAAAGAAAAATTCAAATTAATGAGTTAGAAGGGACACCAGGAGATTTTAAAGGTTGTTACAGTGATATATCTAGAATTAAAAAGGATATTAATTTTCAACCAAAAGTAAGTTTAGAAAATGGGTTAAAAATATTTTACAGTTGGTCAAAAAAAATAAAATGAATTTAAAAATTTTAGATTGTACCCTAAGAGATGGAGGATATTATAATAATTGGAAATTTTCTAAATCTCAAATATTAGAATATTTAAAAAATATTTATCAGTCAAATATTGATTTTGTAGAAATTGGTTTTAGGTTTTTTCAAAAAAATCCAGATTTTGGTAAATTAGCATTTTCAGAGGATAATTTTATAAAAACACTAAGATTAAAAAATAAAGTTAAATATTCTGTAATGGTTAATAGTGCTGATTTAGTTAAAGACCAAAAATTAATATTAACCAAAAAAATTTTTTTAAAAAAAAAAAAATCAAAGATATCTACAATAAGAATAGCTGTAAATTACTCTCATATTTTTGATATTGTTGAGCATCTCAATTATTTAAAGACTCAGGGATATCAAATTATAATAAATTTAATGCAAGTTCATAAAGTTACAGAGTCTAAGTTAAAAGATTTTTTATTTTTTTTGAAAAAAGAAAATATCAAAACTTTTTATTTCGCAGACTCATTTGGCTCTTTAAAGCCAAATGATGTAAAAAAAATTTGTTCAAATATAAAAAAATATTGGAATAATGAATTTGGTATTCATGCGCATGATAATTGTGGTTATGCATTAGCAAACACTCTGGAAGCATTCAATAATGGTGCAACGTTTTTAGATTGTACAATTATGGGGATGGGAAGGGGTGCGGGAAATACATCTACTGAAAGTTTGATTACTGAGTTATCAAATTTAGGTTTTAAAAAATATAATACAAAACCAATTTACTCTCTTACTGATAGTTTTTTCAAAAAACTAAAGCAAAAATATAAATGGGGAAGTTCAATTTATTATCATTTAGCTGCTATTAAAAATATTCACCCGTCTTATATACAAGAGCTTTTATTTGATAACAGATATAAACATGATGAAATCATAAATATAATTTTCAATTTAAGTAAAATAAAAAAAATTTATTCTTACAACTCTGAAATAATAACAAAATTAAAACTAAAACCATTTAAATTGAAAAAAACCAAATTATTAAAATCTTGGTGTATAGATAGAAATATTATGATTTTAGGTCAAGGTAAAAGTGTTAATTCTAATTATGATCAAATATTTGAAATTATAAAAAAAAATAAATGTATAGTAATTAGTTTAAATATTAACCAATATGTTGAAAATAAATTTATAAATTTTCATGTTGTATCTGATGTTAAAAGGTATTCCTTAGATCAACATAATTATAAAGATTTAAATAAAATAATTTTACCATTAAATATTTTAGAAAAATTTTCTTATAAAAAAAACAAAAATTTTATTAATTATAATCTGGTAATTCAAAACAATACTTTTAAAATTAATGAGGATGGATGTATTTTACCTAATGAATTAGCAATTGGATATGCTATTGCTGCATGTAAATATGGTGGTGCAAAAAAGATATATCTAGCTGGTTTTGATGGTTATGATGACAATGATGAGCTAAATATCAAATTAAAAAATTATTTTAAATTTTTAGTTACTAAAACAAAATTTAAATTTAATTTTTTGGGTAAAAGTTTGTTTAAGTAAATGAGTAGTTTTATATTGGTTATACCCGCAAGATTAAAATCAACAAGATATCCTAATAAAGTAATAAAAAAGATTAATGATAAAGAAATTTTTGTTCATGTTTGGGAAAGATGTTTAAAAGCTTGTAATAAAAGCCAAATATTTGTTGCAACCCCTGACCTGAAAATAATTAATATTTGTAAAAAAAAAGGAATAAACTGGTTAAAAACCAGTCACAAATGTTTGACTGGCACAGATAGGATTTTAGAAATATCAAAGAAAATTAAAAAAGATTTTTATGTTAATGTTCAAGCAGATGAAATTTTTGTGTCACCAAGCTCAATTACAAAAGTTATAAAAGAATGTAAAAAAACTAAATTAAAATTTGTTATAAACGCTTTCACTAAAATAAAAAAAAAAAATGATTTTTTTTCACCATCAGTTCCAAAAATCGTTTTAGATAATAATAATTTTTTAAATTATATTTCAAGATCACCTATACCAGGCAATAAAAAGCGAAAATTTAAAAATGCTTTGAAACAGGTTTGTATTTATGCTTTTCCTTTGAAACATTTGTCAAAAATTGAATTTAATAAAAAAAGTTTGAATGAGAAACATGAGGATATAGAAATAATACGTTTTATAGATAATGGAATTAAAGTTAAGATGATAAAAGCACAAGGATCGAAAGTTGCAATTGACACCTTAGAGGATTTTAAAAATGCTGTCTCTTATTTAAAAAAAAACACATGAACATAAGTTGTAATATTTGTTTTGGTATAACCAGGAAAAGAAAAATTAAAACAAGAACAAAAAAAATCTCGTTAATTAATTATTGTAAGAAATGTGACTATGAATTTTTTTTAAGTGAAAAAAGAGAAAATCTTATTCAGAATAAACTTGATAAATTTAGATTAAAATCTGTTGGATTAAAATTAATTAATAAGAGCCAAGATTTTATTAATGGAATTAAACAAAGTGAAAATTACGTAAAAAAATATTTGCCTCAAAAAAAAATAAGAATTTTAGATGTAGGGTGTTCATGGGGATATTTTTTGCATTTGGCAAAAAAAAAGGGTCACAAATGCTACGGTTTAGAACTTAATCATACTAGAAGAAAATTTGTAAATGATAATCTTAAAATCAATTGTGTTATGAATATAAACGAATTAAAAAATTTGAATTTTGAAAAAATATTTCTATTTTATAGTCTTGAGTATATTCAAGATCCATTAAATTTTTTGGTAAAATTAAAATCAATTTTATCACCTGGTGGAGAAATCGTAATTTATACTCCAAATAAGAACGATCATATAAATAGTTTAATCAATATTAAAGAATATAAAAATTTTTTTTATGAAGAAAACTCAATAAATTATTTTAGCCCAAAGTCTATGAAAAATTTATGTAAAAAAATTTCAAAAAAATATAAAATAGAATTAGTACAAGGGTATAGTGTAATAAATTTTATCAATTGGTATTTTCATAAAAAACCATTTAGCACTGGATATGTTGGAGAAGATAGGTTTATTGAAGACTTAATCAAAAATGTAAATTTAAAAAAAATTAAGCTTAAAAAACAAGAGAATATACTAAAAAAGAAAATTTATAATTTTAACGAAAATTTTAAAAGATTTTTAGTACATAATGAAATAGCTAATATCATTGTTATAAGAGTCAAATGAAAAATGATATTGAAAATAATTTACAAAAAAAAATTATTTCTTTCGTAAATAAAAATAAAAAAAATAATTATAAACAATATAGTGATAACAATTATTTTAATACTTGGGTTTTGAATTTTGGAAATTATTTTTTAAGAAAGAAATTTTTAAATATTTCTTTTTTAAATGATATAAAATTATTATTCATCTTATTTTATAAGAAAAATATCTCAAAAAATTATAATTTTTTTTTTAACTTAAAAAATGAAAATTTATTAAAAAAAAAATTTCTTAATTTGATTATATCTTTTAAAACAAATAATACTGATTTTGATAATCATTTCTCATCAAATAGGTCTCAAACAAAAAACTCTCTGTGGATTTTAATCAATTTATCTGAAACTAGCTTTTTTGAAAAATCAGAAAACATAACTTTGTCAAAAAAAAAAAAATATAATCATTATTTTATAAAATTAAAAACCGTAATTCTATTTTTATTCTGGTTTTTTTTAAGTAATAAAAAACACGAAGATACTAATATTATAAAAACCCTAGAGGAAGTAATTAATAAAATAAATCTTCATTCGATTAAAAAAATTTTTTTACCTTATGAGGCGCAGCCCTATCAAAAATATCTAATAAATTTGATAAAGAAAAAAAATCCAACATGTAAAATTATAGCTTATTGTCATGGTGGATTGCCATCTTTACCCATTGAATATGTTGCTAATAATTTAATTGATAAAATTTATATTCACTCAAAAATTGAAAGAGATATTCTAATAAAATTTTTTAGATGGAAAAAATCAAAAGTATTTTTAACAAGATCATTTAGACATATTGATAATAAAAAAATTAAACCAAACAAAATCTATTTACCCTATAGTTTTACTTTTAATCAGAAACTCAAGGAGGACCTAAATTTTATATTTTCTAAATATAATTTAAGAATAATCAAAATTGCTTCACACCCATTTACAAAAAATTCATTTAGTGAAAGAAAGTTATTAGAGTATGTAAAGCAATTAAAATACAATAAGAATTTAAAGCAAAATAAAAAAGAAAAAGTAGCTATATTTTTAGGTGTTACAGGATCAATCCTAGAGGCTTTACAAAATAACTTTAAAGTAATTCATATCACAAATAACCCACAATTCGAGTCATATTCTAACTTTTTATGGAAAAACATAAACGTTATAAAAATTAGTCATAGAATATTCGTTTATAAATTAAAGAAAAAAAATAATTTAATTATGTATTCAAAAAAAAATTTTTTTATTAAAAAAAACAAACTATAACTTAATATGGATAATCTAAGTAGATATTTTAAAAATAAGAAAATTTTAATAACTGGTCATACAGGTTTTAAAGGAACTTGGCTTACACTTCTGATGTTAGTTTTAGGGGCTAAAGTAATGGGTATTTCATATGGAAAAAAAACAAAGCCCTCATTATTTAATATTTTAAATTTAGAAAAAAAAATTCTTAATAAAAATTTAGATATTAGTAATCTCAATAAACTAAAAAAAACAATAAACAAATTTCAGCCAAATTTTATATTTCATCTTGCTGCAGAAGCAATAATTTCCAGAGCATATTTAGATCCATTAAAAACATGGAAAACAAATACAATAGGTACAATAAATATTCTACAAATCTTAAAATCAATAAAATTTAATGTTGTAACTGTTTTTATTACAAGCGATAAAGTTTACAAAAACTTAGAGCTTAATAGAGCATACTGCGAAAATGATATTTTGGGAGATCATGATCCTTATAGTGCATCTAAAGCTTCTGCAGATTTAGCAATTCAATCTTATTTTAAGTCTTTTTTAAAAAAAAATAAAAATATAAAAATTGCAATTGCTAGAGCTGGTAATGTTATTGGTGGAGGTGATTGGTCTTTGAACAGAATCGTGCCTGATTGTATGTCGAAATGGTCACAAAAAAAAATATTAAAAATAAGAAACCCAAATTCAACACGACCATGGCAGCATGTTTTTGATGTAATTTTAGGGTATGTAATTTTAGCAATAAAACTTAAAAATAGTAAAAAGATCAATGGAGAACCTTTTAATTTTGGACCATCAAAATCATACAATTTCAAAGTAATTAGTCTTATAAAAAATTTTAAAAAATATTGGCCTTATGGTAAAATTTCAATTCAAAAAAATAAAAATTTTAAAGAAGCTACTTTACTTCAACTCAATAGTAAGAAATCGAAAAAAATTTTAAAATGGAAATCAAAGTTAAACCTTAAGGATACTATATATTTAACCGGAATTTGGTATAAAAGATTTTATGAAAAAAAAGTAGATATGTATAAATTTTCGTTACTTCAACTAGAAAATTTTTTAAGAAATAAAAAATTAAAATAATTAGTTTTGTTGTTAAAATGAATTATGAAAAAGATATATTTAATTACAAATGACAAAATTTGGCTTTCAGAAAAAAAATATACCTCAAATAATGATTTAAATAATATCATTTCATGCCTAAATACGAATTATGAATTAAATTTAGTGTGTAGAAAAAGTAAGAAAAAACTTAATTTTTCTTTAAATAGCAGATTCAATTATTTCAAGTTTAATCAAATTAAAGAAAAAAAAATAAATATTTTTCTTCTATCCATAACTCCTTTTAATTTTTTTGTATTATTTTACTTTTTATTAATAAAAAGAATAAATTTTAAGGGTTTTGTATATTTGAGGAGCGATGGTTTTCTAGAATACAAATATAAATACGGACTTCTCGGGTATTATATCTACTATTTAATGTTTTTTTTGATTAAAAAAAAATTAAAAATTTTGTCTTGTTCAAAAAATTTTACAAATGTTAATGTAAAAAATGTTCTTCATCCTTCAGAATTAGATTTGATTTGGCTAAAGGAATCTAATGTTATCCAGAAATATAAAACAGATTTTTTGTATGTTGGGAGGTTTAAAAAAGAAAAAGGATCACATTATCTTGTAAATATTTTTCAAACCTTTTTAAAAGATTATAATCTAACGATAGTAGGAAATGATAAAAAATCTATTCCATCAAAATTTTTTTCAGATAATATTAAATATAAAAATTCAATTACAGATATAAATGAATTAATTAAAGTTTATGATACTTCAAAAATTTTCATTTTACCTTCTTATACAGAGGGTTTTCCAAAAGTTATATCTGAAGCTCTCGCAAGACTAAAACCAGTAATTATTTTTGAAGAAATAAACTATGTTATCAACGGTAGAGAAGGAATTTTTGTTTGTAAAAGGGAGATGGAGAATTTAAGAAAAACAATAGATTTGATTTTAGGTGATTATGATAAAATTCAAAAAAAAATTAAACAAAACTTTTTTTATACTAAAGATAATTTCAAAAAAGAACTTTTAATATCAATTGAAAATGACCTTAAATAAAGACACTATAAAATTATTTTTTAATTATGGCATTGGGGTATTTCCATTGTTTCTCTTAATTGGGCCTGTAGTTGCTGAATTATTTTTAGTTTTAATTATTATATTTGCTTCAACTATAATATTTAATGATAAAGAGTTTAAATATATTAATAGATATTTTATTTTTTTCAGTCTTTTTTACTTATCAACATTATTTTCAACATTAATAAATTTTTATAATTTTGATTTTACAAAAGGTGCTTTATTTTATTTCAGAATCCCATTATTTGCATTTAGTATTTGGTTAATCCTCAGTCATAGTAATATATTTAATAAAAGAATAATTTTATTTTATACTTTTTTTTTTTCTATAATTATTTTTGACTCAATTTTTCAGTATTTTACTGGTTTTAATATAATTGGAAACGAACTATTAAGACATCGTGTTTCCAGTTTTTTTTCAGATGAGTTAATTTTAGGCGGTTTTTTTCAAAGATTACTACCAATTTTTTTAGTCTTTTTAATAATGAGTGGTTTAGTAGTCAGAGATAAAATTAACGTTTTTTACTCAATATTATTTTCATTTATTTGTTTAATAATTTATCTTTCAGGTGAGAGAACTTCTTTCTTTTTATTAGTTTTATTTTTTGTTTTAATTTTCATTTTAATTAAAGATATTAGAAAATTTATTATTGTTGTTAGTATGATTTCAGTTTTTTTATCAATAACCATCCCATATTTAAAAAATTCTGAAGAAACTAATCCTGCAACAAGAATGTTTAAAAAAACTTATGCACAAATAATTGGTAGGGGAGAGGAACAATATGAGGCGCATAAAAAAAAAATTTTTAATAAAGTCTATATTTTTTCACATGATCATCATGGCCACTATATGTTATCTCTACAAATTATTAAAGATTATCCTATCTTTGGAACAGGTATAAAAGGATTTAGATATCTTTGCGGAAATAAAATTTATATACTAGAAAATAATGATGGTTGTTCGACACATCCACACAACACTTATGTTCAAATTTTAACGTCGAATGGTTTTGTTGGTTTTACTTTCTTATTATTTGCACTTTTTTATGTCATAATGGAAATAATTAAATCAAGAAAAAAATTAAATTATGATCAAAATTTTAATAAAGATGAAGTTTCAAAAACAATTTTATTAGTAGCGATTTTTATTAATTTGTGGCCATTTATTCCAAGTGGTAATTTTTTTAATAATTGGTTATCCATGATGTATTTTTACCCTGTTGGCTTTTATTTATATTTTAAATTTAAAAATGAAAAATAAACTGATTAGCATTATAATTAATTGCCACAACGGTGAAAAATATCTATCTGCAACTCTTAATTCAATCTTGAGTCAAAAATATAGAAATTACGAGGTAATTTTTGTGAATAATTGTTCAGTAGATGCTAGTGAGAAGATTTATAAAAAAATAAAAGATAAAAGGTTTAGATATTTTAAAACAAAAAAAAAAATTAAATTATATGAAGCAAGAAATTTAGCATTAAAAAAATGTAAGGGCGATTTTATAGCTTTTATCGATACTGACGACTGGTGGGAAAAAAATTTTTTAAGTTCAAGAAATAAATTTTTTAATTCACCAAATATATATGGATTTTGTTACTCAAATTGTCTACATTATCACCAAAATACAAAACAATTTAAGATTTTTTCAAAACAAAAACTACCTTCCGGGTTTGTTTTAAACGACCTTTTGAAAAATTATTTTGTAAAATTAGGGACAATAATAATAAAGAAAAAATTAATCTCTTCACTAAAGTTTAACCCAAATTATAATATTATTGGAGATTATGACTTTATAATTAAATCAGCCAAAAAATTTAAAGGGATGGGTTTTCAAGATAAATTAGTAAATATTAGAATTCATCGTAACAATTTTTCACATCAAAATAGAAAAATGTTTTATCAAGAGTTTAGACATTGGCTAAAAAACCAAAATTTTGATAACAGGTTTTTTAAAAAAAATAGATCTCTTTTAGAGCAGAAAATGGAATATTTAAGATTAACACATTTACTAATTAATGAAAAAAAATTTTATTTAATAAACGATATCTTAAAAATTGATAATTTTGTCTCTAAAATTAAATTATTAGTAATTTTTTTTTCTCCATCTCTTTTAATTAAAATTAAATTAAAATATTTTTAAATGGATATTGTGATATTATTTATTATAACTTTATCAATAAACATATTATTTTTGTTAAACTTTGAGAATATTTCTAAATCATTAAGCATCATTGACAAACCTGATGGAAAATTAAAAAAACATGAAAAACCCGTATCATTATTGGGTGGTTTTGTAATTTTAGTAAACCTTTATTTAGTCTCCTTTTTAATTAATTTATTAAATCTTGATTATTTAATTTTTAAAAATAATTTTATAATGATTATTCTAATTTTAAGTACATTATTTTATTTGATTGGAATATTAGATGATATCAAGAATTTAGATCCAAATTTAAAATTATTTTTAATCATATTGTCTATTGGTTTTTCAACCTATTTATTTCCAGAATTAAATCTTAGATTAATCAAAATTTCTTTTTTAGATAAAAACTTCTATTTCAACAATTTTTCATTTTTTTTTACTGTCTTATCTTTTGCTCTATTACTCAACGCACTCAACATGTTTGATGGAATAAATTTACAACTAATCTTATTCACGTCTTTTATTTATTTTTTATTTATTTTTAAGGGATTTGTTCCTATTTTCTTTATCTTACTATTAATCCCAATGAGTGTTTTAGCTTTTTTAAATTTAAGAAATAAAATCTTTTTAGGAGACGGTGGTGCATATATTATTGGTGCGATAATTGGATCTACTTTTATATATCAATATAAATATTTTGAAAATTTTTTATATGGTGATGAAATTTTTTTAATACTTTTAATTCCTGCAATAGATATGCTTAGGTTATTCATTAAAAGATTGATTCAAAAAAAAAATCCTTTTAAAGGAGACTTGAATCATCTACACCATATTGTAAATAACTATACTAATAACAATAGTAAAACAATTTTTTTAACTTTGATGTTATGCATACTCCCCACAATATTTATAATTTTTAATGTAAATACTATAATAATATTAATAATAAATTTGTTGTTTTACTTATCTTTAATATTTTATTTAGAGTATAAAAATAAATGAATGCACTAATTACTGGTGGAGCTGGTTATATAGGAAGTACTGTCTCTAACTATTTAATAGACAGAGGACATAATGTTACAATTATCGATAATTTATCCACTGGATCTATAGGTAATCTTCCGAAAAAAGCAGTTTTTTTTAAAATTGATATTTCTGATACAAAAAAGTTAAATAAAATTTTTCATAAAAAAAAATTTGACATAGTTTTCCATTTTGCTGCACTTATTAATAATGAAGAGTCAATTAAATCTTCAAAAAAATATTATGAAAACAATTTTACAAAAGGAAAAATTTTTTTTGAAAATTGTATTAAAAATAAGATTACCAGATTTGTTTATTCATCTACTGCTGCTGTATATGGTAATAAAAATACAAAAGTGAGTGAAAAAAATAAATTAAAGCCAATGTCACCGTATCCAAAATCAAAATTGAAACTGGAAAATTTTTTAAAAAAAAAAAGAAAAAAAATTAGTTGTATAGTTTTGAGATATTTTAATGTTGCCGGCTCTGATTACAAATTAAGATGTGGTTTTAACATAAAAAAAGGATACAATCTAATTTTAAATTTATGTACTGCTGGAATAAAGCAAAAAAAATTTATTATAAATGGAAATGACTATGATACAAAAGATGGGACCCCAATAAGGGACTATATTCATGTTGAGGATTTAGCCCAAATACATTTAATTACTGCTAATTTAATTTTAAAAAAAAAATTATTTAAAATTTACAATTGCGGATATGGTAATGGTTTCTCTGTAAATCAAATTTTAAAAAAATTTAATAGATTATTGAATAAAAAAATTGATTTTAAGATTGGAAAAAGAAGAACTAGCGACATTGTAATTTCAATTGCAAATTCTGATAAATTAATAAGAGAGACTAATTGGAGGCCAAAATATAACAATTTAACCTATATCCTAAAATCATCCTTAAGTTGGTATAAAGAGAATATTTAATTTCTTTAAAAGTTAAATTATAATAAGTAAAATTAAGATTAGTGATGGCTAGTAAAATAATCTTCAAAAAAATCAGATTTAACAATATCGATGTTAAAAATTTTGATAAATGTATTACTAAAAAAGGATTATTTGTTTTCCCAGCTGGTCCAGGATTAGCTTCAATTCAAAAATCAAATGAATATTATAAATCAATTCAAAAAGCAGATTTAGTTTTCTTTGACAGCGGTTTTTTTGTTTTATTACTCAAAATTTTTAAAAACGTAAAAGTGAAAAAGTTTTCAGGTTATAAATTTTTAGGTTTATTTTTTGATTATTTAAAATTAAATAAGAATAAATCTATTTTTTCTATAGATCCTAATTTTGAATTTTCAAAATCAAATAAGTCTTTTTTAAAAAATTTAGGTTTAAAAAAAATATATAATTACATTGCTCCAAAGTATAATTCATCTGAATTAGCTGATAAAAAATTACTTACCTTGATCACTAAAGTAAAACCAAATTTTATTCTAATTAATATTGGAGGAGGAACTCAAGAGGTTTTAGGTCTGTATCTTAAGAAAAAATTAAAGTTTAAACCAACAATTTTGTGTACAGGAGCAGCAATTTCATTTTTTACAAAAGATCAAGCTCCAATTAATAACTTTATAGATAAATTTTATCTTGGTTGGCTCTTAAGACTTATATTTAATCCACTTATTTTTTTTAAAAGATATATTTTTGGTCTTAAATTGATACCCATGGTAATTTTTAATAAAGTTAAAATTTTAAATTAGAGTAATATTTTAAACTTGTGCGGATAAAATAATTATGATGTATAATTAAATTTGATCTAGATGAAAAAAAAAATAGCTTTAATTTTTGGAGTGACTGGCCAAGATGGTGCTTATTTATCTAAATTATTATTAAAAAAAAAATACAAAGTTTTTGGGGTTAAAAGAAGATCATCAATAATCAACACTGAAAGAGTAGATGATATTTATAAAGATATAAATTTTAAATCTGATTTTGTGCTTTTTTATGGAGATTTAACTGACTCCTCATCTATACTTAGCTTGATAAAAAAAACTAAACCAGATGAAATATATAATCTTGCAGCTCAATCTCATGTACAAGTTTCTTTTGAAGTTCCAGAATACTCTTCAGATGTAAATAGTCTAGGCACATTAAGAATTCTAGAGGCGATAAAAAATTTAAAATTAGAGAAAAAAATAAAATTTTATCAAGCAGGAACTTCAGAAATGTTTGGTAGAACAAAAGAAAAATTTCAAAATGAAAGGACACCTTTTTATCCAGCAAGTCCATACGGAGTTTCAAAATGTTTTGCATATTCCATAACTGTGAATTACAGAGAAGCGTATGGTATTTATGCTTGTAATGGAATTTTATTTAATCACGAGAGTCCAATTAGAGGAGAAACTTTCGTTACAAAAAAAATTATTCAAGGTTTAATGAGAATAAAAAATGGTTATCAAAAAAAACTTTTCTTAGGAAATCTGTACTCCAAAAGAGATTGGGGTCATGCTAAAGATTACGTAGAGGCAATGTGGAAAATGTTACAACAAAAAAAACCTGATGATTTTGTTATCGCAACGGGCAAAACATACACTATAAAAGAGTTTGTAAACAAAGCGGCAAAAAAAATTGGTTTTAAATTAAAATGGCAAGGTAAAGGTATTGATGAAAAAGCAATTAATATTGAAAATAACAAAATTATCATAGAGTGTAGAAAAAGATATTTCAGGCCAGTTGAAGTTGATTATTTAAAAGGTAATGCTCAAAAAGCTAAAAAGTTACTAAAATGGTATCCAAAAATATCCATAGATAATTTAATTGATGAAATGATACAGCACGAGCTAAAAAATTTTAATGATCAATATTAAAAGCAAAGTATTTATCGCTGGTCACAATGGAATGCTTGGGTCATCAATTTTTAGAAAACTTAAAAAGAAAGGCTATCAAAACATCATAACTGTTGATAAAAAAAAACTCGATCTTAGAAATCAAAATGCTGTAGAAAAATTTTTTAAAAAAAGAAAACCAGATGTTGTAATTATTGCGGCTGCAAAGGTTGGTGGAATAAAAGCTAATATCAAGTTTCCAGCAAAATTTATTAGTGATAATTTACAAATTCAAACAAATTTAATTTCAATAAGTCATACGCATAATGTGAAAAAATTAATTTTGTTTGGTTCGAGTTGTATTTATCCAAAATATTTAGATAAACCAATCAAAGAAAGTCAAATAATGACTGGAGTTTTGGAGAAAACTAATGAAAGTTATGCAGTGGCAAAAATTGCTGGCATTAAAATGATTGAGTCTGTTAATAGGCAATACAAAAAAAATTATATTTGTCTTATGCCTTGCAATTTGTTTGGTCCAAATGATAATTATGATTTAGAAAACTCACATTTTCTACCAGCTTTGATAAAGAAAATATATTTAGCAAGTAAAAGAAATAAAAAAAATAAAATTGTTAAATTATGGGGAACCGGAAAACCTTTGAGAGAAGTTCTGTATGTTGATGAAGTTGCTGATGCATGTGAATTTTTTTTAAGAAAAAAAGTTGAAAAAACTCTAATAAATATTGGCTCTACCACTGAAATGACAATCAATGAGTATGCAAATTTAATTAAAAAAAAAATTGATCCTGAGGTTTTGATTAAATTTAATAATGATAAAAAATTAGATGGTGTTATGAGAAAAAAATTAAATCTTTCATTAGCAAATCAATACGGATGGAAATCAAAAATGAATTTCTCAAAGGTAATAGATAAAATAATTGAGGAATTTAAAAATTCTCAAAAATAATCAATTATGTTTCTGCTACAATTACTTATATTTTTTGTAAGCGTTGTTTTTGTTTCAATTTCAATATCTGGTTATGGTAGTTTAATTAAATTAGGTGAAAAAAATTTTCTATTAAACATATTTATAGGTTTTGTGGTAATTTCATTCATCGTAACTTTTATTCATCTTTTTTTTAAAATAAATTTATTCATAAGTTTTTTTATTTTATTTACTGGTATCTTAATTTTTTTAATAAAAAAAAATTTAGATTTTTCCTACTTTTTTAATAAAAACTTGATCTATTATTGTTTTATTATTTTATTATTTATCCCCATTTTTTTATCTCAAAAATATCATGAGGACTTTGGATACTATCATCTTCCTTATGCAATTGGTTTGATAGAAGAAAAAATAATATTTGGATTTTCAAATATTGATTTAACTTACGTATATAATTCTCTATGGCTAAATATTTATTCAATCTTTTTTCTTGAAGATAAAAATTTTGACTTCCTTACATTACCAACCTTTATTTTGTATGTAAGTTTTATACTATTCTCGTTTAACCAAATCATTTCAAAAAAAAATCTCATTACAAGTGATTGTTATTTAGTAGTTACGCTATTTTACTTTCTTCTAAAATTTACTAGAATTTCTGAGTTTGGAGTTGATTTACCTGCAGTTATTTTTTCAATATTAGGAATTTATTATTTTTTTAAATTTTCTGAGACAGAGCTTGCTAATGAGAGAAAAAATTATTTTTTTTTGATTACTATTTTTTCAATATTTTCTATTCTTATTAAATTAAGTACACTTCCAATTATTTTGTTATCGTTTTATTTATATATCAAATATTTTAAAGATCTTAAATTTTCTATTTTCAATTTTAGATATATTTTAGTTTATTCTTTATTAATAACTTTTTTTATTCAACAATTTATCTACACTGGGTGTTTTTTTTTCCCTACAAATTTAACATGTTTGAATGTTTCTTGGTTTAATCAAGATTATTTAAATTTATCACAAAAACTTCAGTTGGTTAATAAAAGTTATAATTTAGCTAGAGATATTTACACGCCAGAGGAGTACCTCAAAAATTTTAATTGGATATATTTTTGGTTTAAGAGAAATTTTGTCGAAATATTAGAACATTTTTCAACAATCATATTTCCTTCAATATTGTTTTTATTTTTTTTAAAGAAAAGTGGGGAAAACAGATTTTTTTTTAAAGAGAAAATCTTTGTATATATTTTTTTATTAGCGGGGTTAATATTTTGGCTTAATTTTTCCCCAGTTTATAGGTTCGCTATTCATTTATTTCTGACATTTATATATATGTTATTATTGAATTTTTTTTATTTAAAACATTTTTCAAAAAAAGTTTTTATAATTTTTTTTTCAATCTTTATTTTATTTAATTTTTCAAAAAATGTTTTAAGACTTAATAAAGAAAATGATGTCTATTTTGGTATTCAGAAGATACATAATAAATATGTAAAGAATATTCGATATAGCAACAAGCACGCAAAAATTTTTGTTCCAGATATTGAAAATAATTCTCAGAATGGATGGCAGGGTAGACTTTGTTGGGATATACCTTTTATTTGCTCATATAAAAATTTGAATATATATAGAAAAAACAATTATTTGTTTTTGATAGAATGATTGTAACATTATGAAAAACAGAGATTTAATAAAAATATCAATCATTATTCCCTGTTTTAATGAAAAAGACACAATAATTAAAATTATCAATAAAATTATTTTAAGTTTAAAAATTCATAATTTTAAATCGTATGAAATTATAATTGTCGATGATGGATCATCCGATGGGACAAAAGAAATAATAAAAGAAAATTTTTCTATAAAGAATAATTTTAAAGTTTTTTTTCATGCTAAAAATTTAGGAAAAGGAGCAGCAATAAAAACTGCTAAAAAAAATTCATCTGGCGATATTATTATTATACAAGATGCAGACTTAGAATATGACCCTCATGATTACGATAAGTTATTGAAACCTATTATAGATGGAAATTTCAAAGTTGTTTATGGGTCAAGAGTTTTAAATCGAGAAAGATATAAGATTTCTGGATTTAATTCAAAAGTGAGAATTTTTGGTAATCATTTTTTAACAATAATCTCTAATCTTCTAAATAGACAAAATTTAACAGATGCTCATACATGCTATAAAGTTTTTCATAAAGATTTATTTGATTTAATCACACTTGAAGAAAATGATTTTGCTTTTTGTCCAGAAGTAACCTCTAAAATTTCCAACCTAGGTTTCAAAATTCATGAAGTTCCTATTAGTTATAATGGGAGAAGTTATAAAGAAGGAAAAAAAATTAAGACAACTGATGCTTTAAAAGCACTAAAAACGTTAATTAAATACAGATAAAATTGCTTGAAAACTTAAGCAATGAATGTATAAAAAGTGCGCCTGGTGATTATAGCGAAGAGGTAATACCCGATCCCATTCCGAAC
>CESP01076925.1_pt1 | contig 43947 bp, 40 predicted proteins | sample 531211 | NCBI WGS metagenome assembly CESP01 (sample SAMEA2622074, study PRJEB7988) | marine metagenome | biome: marine biome (ENVO:00000447); feature: surface water layer (ENVO:00002042); material: "saline water (ENVO:00002010), including plankton (ENVO:xxxxxxxx)" | depth 5 m | reverse complement strand
CTCATAACCTTGAGGTCGGCGGTTCAAATCCGTCCCCCGCAACCAAACATAAATAACTTAAATTTTAAAATCGGATTTTCTACTGTCAGAAAGAAAGCCTTTGACTGTATCGATTGTAAGATTTCTTGTACTTTTTCCAAATTTTTCAATCTTTTCTATAATTTTTGGTGGAATTGTAATTATATGACAACCTAAATTTTTAGCTTCAAGATAATTATATGCCTCTCTTGTACTAGCCCAAAGTATTTCAACATTTTTGAATTTTTTCGATAAATTTATACATTCTTTAAATACTGGCAATGGATCTTTTCCAGAATCAGCCATTCTACCTGCAAAAATAGAAATAATTACTTTTGAATTCATATTAATATTTTTTAATATCTTTTTTGTTTGGTCAATAGAGTAAACAGCCGTAATATTTAATTTAATTTTTTTATTATTCAGATATTTGATTGCTTTTCCTGTAAACACACCTTTAGAATTTACTATTGGAATTTTTACATAGACATTTTTGCTCCATTTTGAAATTATTAAACCTTGGGAAATCATTTCATCGATATTGTCCGCGAAAACCTCTAAAGAAACAGGTTTTTTTGTAGTTTTTAAGATTTTTTCGCTGTATTCCTTGTAGTCTTTTGCTCCAGCGCTTCTCATCAAACTTGGATTTGTAGTAAACCCTTTAACCAAATTTTTGGTATTAAATTTTTTAATTAATTTAAGATCTGCGATATCGCAATATATTTTTATCATTTGGGATACTCTACTATATAGATCTAATTATTCGAATATAAATTGTAAGTTTTTTTGAAATTTATTTATTCCATAATTGCTTAAATGACTACCATCTGCAAAATAAATACCATTTTCATCACCATAATAACAAAATTTTTCATCACACTGTAATTTACTTAAGTCAATAAAATTTGAACCTAATTTTTTTTCAAGAATCTCAACAACATTATTATAATTTTTATCAAATATAGTTCTATCAACCTTTAATCTTTGTTTGAGTTCATCCTCAGTAATATGTTTGAATTTTATCAATCTAGATAATTCTTGGGGCAATTCATATAACGGTACTTGGATTGGTCCAATTAAATAAACCTCTTTCCCATTTTTATTAATCTCAGTAATTAAATCTAACAAAGAATAAGTTAATTTGGTGTGGTAAACATCATCAATATATTTTTTTCCATCATACAAAGTTTCATGCCACCATGAAGTTGCGATAATAATTTTTTTAATTTTTTTATCATTGATGTAATTTTTGTAATAATCTTTTGCTAATTTCATACAGTTTTCATCGAGATTTATAGTCAAAGTTGGCAAACACCAATTCATTGGCAATAAGACACCTTCTTTATTATGTGATCTTAATTTAGGAATAAAAGAAGGCACATACATTTGAGCATGTGAATTTCCTAATAAAGCAAACTCATAATCTTTATTTTCGATTTTATTAATATAACATGCTCTTAGACCATGATAAATTGTATTGTCAGATAAATCACATCTATAATTTGTTAATGATGCAGATGAAATAAATTCGGCAGAATAAGGTTTATATTCAATAATTTTTTTATTTTCTAAAATCAAACCATAAGTAATGAAAAATAAATAAGTTGTAGATATGATAACAGCGAAACTTTTTGTATTTAACTTATACCTAAAATTTTGTTCTACAAAATGATAGGTAAAAGTAGATAAAAAAAAAACTGTAAAAATTAACGAAATTTTTAATGAATTAGTTAAGTCTTCTACAAAATAATATTTTAAAAATACAAGTAAGGGCCAATGCCATAAATATAATGAAAATGAAATTAAACCAATGTAAGCAATCAATTTATTTTCTATAATATTTTTTAAAATAAATTTTTTAGGAAATTTTTTTTTTAATATCATAAAACATGAAAATACAATCAATAAATTTTTTGGAATAAACTCAACTTCAATAAATAATGAAAGAAAAATTAAAGAAACATAAAATATAATTTCAAATTCTGAGTGAGTTTTATTGTTATTAATAAACAAAAGCATAGCTAATACCCCGAAGCATAGATTCCATATTCTTGTTGGCATTAAAAAAAAAGCAGGTATAGCACCTCCCAAATAAATTAATGTAATATTTAAAAGTAAGCTTATGCTTATAATTATTAATATCAAAAAAATTAAGTTACTATTTTTTTTAAAAAATTTTAAAAAAAATAAAAATACTAGTGGAAAAATTAAATAAAACTGTTCTTCAATCGCAAGTGACCAATAATGTAATAAAGGTTTTAATTCGTCATTTGGTCCAAAATATCCTCCATCAAACCAAAAGAAAAAGTTAGATGAAAAAAAAAGTGAATAAATTAAACTTTGATAAAATTTTAAAAAATCGTTATTAATTAATAAAAATTTTGAAATGATAAAAGCAGCTATTAAAACGAATATAGAAGCTGGTAATATACGTTTTAATCTTCTTATATAAAATTCCTTTAAAGAAAATTTTCTGTCTTTTATACTTATGAAAATTTGATATGAAATTAAAAATCCAGAGATTACAAAAAACATATCTACTCCTAGGTATCCATTTGGTAGAAAACTAGGATAGAAATGAAAAATTATTACAAAAGTAACAGCAAGTGCTCTTAAGAAATCTATTTCTTTTCGATAATTTAATTTCATTCAGTCTTATAATTAAAAATATTTTTAGAATAAAAAAATAATATAAAGTTAAAGGTTTTTTACTATTTCTTCAGTCATTTTTTTTGCATCAGCAAACAACATTAAAGTATTGTCACGATAAAAAAGGTCATTATCTATTCCAGCATATCCTGGAGAAAGACTTCTTTTTACAAATAGAACTGATTTACTTTTTTCAACATCTAAAACTGGCATTCCATAAATTGGACTTTGAGGATCAGATTTTGCTACAGGGTTTGTAACATCGTTTGCTCCAATTACATATGCTACATCACAATTCGCAAAATCATTGTTAATTTCTTCAAGTTCAAAAACCTCATCGTATGGAACATTAGCTTCAGCAAGAAGCACATTCATATGACCTGGCATTCTGCCTGCCACAGGATGAATTGCATAAGATACTTTGACCCCATTTTTTTTTAAACCATCTACCATTTCCCTTAATGCATGTTGCGCCTGAGCAACAGCCATACCATAACCAGGTACAATAATAACTGAAGATGCGTTCTTCATTAGAAAAGCAGCATCATCTGCATTTCCATTTTTAACAGGTTTTTGTTCTTTTCTTTCATCTCCTGTTACCTGCTCAGTTGCTCCCCATCCTCCAAGTATTACATTAAAAAAGGATCTATTCATTCCCTTACACATTATATATGAAAGAATTGCACCAGATGAACCAACCAATGCTCCAGTAATTATCAAAGCAGTATTTTCTAAAGTAAATCCAATTCCAGCAGCTGCCCAACCTGAATATGAGTTCAACATTGAAATGACTACTGGCATATCTGCACCACCAATAGGAATAATTAATAATACTCCAACAAGAAAAGATATTATTACCAAAGACCAAAATATATTTGATGATTGGGAAGAACATAAATAGTAAATCAAAAATAAGATAATTAATCCTAGTACTAAATTAAGTATATGTTGACCTTTGAAAGTTATTGGGGCTCCTGACATTATTCCTCTCAACTTTAGAAATGCAATTATAGAACCCGAAAATGTAATTGCTCCGATAGCAGCTCCTAGAGACATTTCAATTAAACTTGCAAGTTTTATATTGCCTACATAACCTAAATTAAATGCATCTGGTTTCAAAAAAGCAGATATAGCCACAAAAACTGCAGCAAGTCCCACAAGACTATGAAAGCCAGCAACAAGTTCTGGCATTGCAGTCATTGGTATTCTAAATGCTATAAATGCACCAATTGATCCTCCAACCAATAAAAAGATTAATACATAAATAAAACCAGGTCCAAAATTTCCTACTGATAAAAAAGTGACAATAATGGAAATCGCCATACCAGCTATTCCAAAGTAATTTCCTTGTCTAGATGTTTCAGGAGATGAAAGACCCCTTAGTGCTAATATAAACAAAATACCCGAAATTAAATAGAATGATGCTGACAAATTTGCTGACATATTTATTTCTTTTTCTTTTTATACATTTGAAGCATTCTTTGGGTAACAAGAAATCCACCAAATATGTTTACTGCAGCAAGAATGATAGCCATAAAACCAAAAATACTTGAGGTTTCAAAAACACTTTCTGTGGATCCAGCTAAAGCAGCAATAATTGCTCCAACTATAATTACAGAGGAAATTGCATTAGTTACTGACATTAATGGTGTATGTAATGATGGGGTAACACTCCACACAACATAATAACCCACAAAGATTGATAAAATAAATATACTTAATCTAAATATAAAAGGATCTATTTCCATTACTTAACCATTGTTTTTTCAATTATTTCATCATCTAAATTTATTTCAAATTTTTTTTCTTCTTTATTATATAGATTGCTTATAAAATTATAGATATTTTTAGCATAAAGATTTGATGATGAAACAGGTAATTTATTTAGAATATTAGCATCTCCCATTATTCTAACACCATTGTTTTCAATTATTTCATTTACTTTTGTTAATTCAGAGTTACCACCTTGAATAGCTGCTAAATCATAAATTACTGATCCATTCTGCATTACATCAATCATGTCTTTTTTAATTATAAGAGGCGCTTTTTTTCCAGGTATTAGGGCAGTACAGATAACTATATCTATCTTTTTCAAAGTTTCTTTTAGTAATTCTTCTTGTTTTTTCTTGAATTCCTCTGATGCTTCTTTTGCATAGCCTCCTTCTGTCTCTAAGTTCTCTGCTCCATCAACAATTAAAAACTTTCCTCCTAAACTCTCTACTTGTTCTTTCGATGCTATTCTTACATCTGTAGCAAAAACTATTGCCCCCATTCTTTTTGCTGTAGCGATTGCTTGCAAACCAGCAACACCTGCACCTACTACCAAAACCTTTGCTGCTGATATAGTGCCTGCAGCAGTCATCATCATTGGTATAGCTTTTTGAAAAGTAGCAAATGAGTCAACGACAGCTTTATATCCAGCTAAATTTGCTTGTGAAGATAATATATCCATTGACTGAGCTCTGGTAATTCTTGGCAATAATTCTAAAGAAAAACAATTTATATTTTGTTCCTTAAGATTTTTTAGTTTTTTTTCGTTTAAGTAGGGATTTAAAACACCAATTAAGATTTGGTTTGACCTAAGTTTTTTTAAATTTGCATCGTTTAATATACTCATTTGTAATATCGCATCAGATTTTGACAAAACATCGTCTTCATTTTCAAATAAAGTGGCCCCTTCAGCTTCATATTCTTTATCAAGTATTCCTAAATGGGTAGCGTAATTTTTTGTTAAATAAACTTCCAAACCTAACGATTTATATTTTTTTAAAATTTCAGGTGTTACGGCAACTCTTTTATCAATATTTATATCTTCCGGTATCGATCCAATTATCATTTTAAAATTTATAATAAGAAAACTGCCATTAAAACAAGTATTAATACAACAGCAATTGAACCCCAAAGCACAAATTTGGTGAAGTTGTTCCAAGTGTTTTTATGACCTTCATTATCCATTAAATTACTTTTGTCTTGCTTTAAATTTAGGATTTTTTTTATTTATTATGTAAATTCTGCCTCTACGTCTTACAAGTTTTGAATTTAAATCTCTTTTTTTTAACGACTTTAAAGAACTAGCAATTTTCATAATATTAAACCGAATAATAGCCTGGCAACGTCCTACTCTTCCATGTCTTAAGACAAAGTACCATCGGCGCAGAAAGGCTTGACTTCCGAGTTCGGAATGGGATCGGGTATTACCCTTTCGCAATAATCACCAGGCATGGCTTTATACAAAAATAATTTTAACATGTAAAGAACAAGAAATTTGGCAAATATAAATACCTAAACTGTATTTTGTGATATAATCCTCGAAATTTGACTATAAATATTGCTTTCAACAAAATAGCTTTTTAAATTTGATTTTTTACCTGCTTCAATATCCACAGAGGTATCTCCTATTAAAAATGAACCTTTTCTTTTAATTTTCCAATCATTAAAAGCTTTTATTATCATTCCATTTCCAGGTTTGCGCATATTTGTTTTCTTTCTATATTTTTTAATTTTTGCAATTGGATGATAAGGACAATAATAAACTTGATCAATAAATGATCCATATTTCATAAATTGTTTGAGCATCCATGAATTTAATATTTTAAATTTTTTTTCTGAATAAAACCCTTTTGCTATGCCAGCTTGATTTGTGATTATAAACACTCTGAAACCAGAGTCATTTAATAATTTAATAGCTTTAAAAATATTTTTTTTCCATACAAAATTTTTTTGCATATGAACATATTCGTAATCATGATTTACCACCCCATCTCTGTCTAAAAAAGCAGCTGGTCTATAATTTTTTTTTTCAATAAACTTTTTTGCTTTTTTTAAAAAATAAAACGTCCCTATATCTATAAAATCTTTATTGTAAATGACTGCAGTTATTTTTCTATTTTTTTTTGTATATTGGCTTACTATATCATGGTCTATATCTAAATTTTTTTTTTTTAACCTATCAAAAACTTTTTTTTTAAAATAATATATACCACCACAAACTAACTTATTTTTTTTATTATTTTTGTTATATCGTGTAACAAGATTATTTTTTATTTGATAACTTTTATAATCTTTGTGATTCAGGGAATACTTTAAACCTATACCTATTTTCGAAGTGTTATCGTTTGTTTTTTTTTCTAAATCTCTAATGTTGATGTCAAAAAAAGTATCTCCATTTACAACAAAAAAACTTTTTCCTAATTTATCTAATATATTTACAATACATCCTGCGGTTCCAAGTTTATTTTTTTCTTTAATAATAAATATCTTTGAATTTTTAAATTTCTTTGGAATTTTTTTCAGAAAAAATTGGTTTTTGTACCATGTTAAAATATAAAATTTTCTAATGCCTTGTCTGTATAAATTTTCAATAATGTAAATTATAAACGGCTTATTATTAACTTCTATTAGAGGTTTGGGTATTTTTTTTGTAATTTTGCCCAGTCTTGTTCCAAGTCCTCCTGCTAAAATTATACATTCTTCTGTCATTTATTAATTAATTACTAAATTTAAAATAATCTATTTTTCCATGTTTCAGGAGTTTTGTCGTTAATTATTTCTAAATCATAATTATAAAGAAATTTTCTTGTTCCTCTTTCTTTAATGTAATGAATAATTGTATCTATACTCTGCTCGACAGAATATTTTGTTTTATAACCTAAAAGTTTTTCTGCTTTTTTTGAAGAGCACAGTGGATATTTAACTTCATTAGTTCTATCGGGATAAAACTCTGGTTTCTTATTAAATTGTAATTTATTACTAATAATTTCAAATAGTCTATTAATCGTAATATAGTTTTCCTCGCCAGGTCCAATATTAATTATCTGACTTTTTATATCTTCATGTGTTACCATACTGTCTATGCAGTCAATGCAATCTCTTACATCCGAAAAAGATCTTTTTTGATTCCCGTCTCCATAGATTATTGGATTTCTATTCTGCAAAATTAAATTTATCATTATTGATGCTACATTTCTAAATGGATCATCATACTTTTGATTTGGACCAATAATATTATGTGGAATTGCAATATTATATTCAACATCATGAACTTCACACAAGTTTATCAATATTTTTTCCGAAGCAAGCTTTGCAATACCATAAGGATCAACAGGTTTAGGTTCATCCGTCTCTTTGAATGGTGGTTTTATTTCTCCGTATCTTGCCATTGAAGAACAATGAACAATTCTTTTAACATTTGATGATATTGCAGCACTAAATACTGAAACTGACCCACTTATAATATTTGATGTTATTGTGTAAGGTGAGAATATTGATAATCCCTCATGCGCAAAAGCAGCTGTATGAATAACTACATCAATACCTTTAAATAATTGTTTTAACTTTGAATTATCTTCGCACGGTATTTTGTAAAACTTGGCATCTTTTGGAATATTGTCTTCATATCCACCATCTAGTGTATCATTGCCAAAAACTTTATTACCTTTATTCAAATAAAATTTTGCCAAATGTGAACCTAAAAAACCAGCGATACCAGTGATAAATATATTCATTAGCAATAACTTATTTGTATTAAATACTTCTATTTTTTTAAAATAAAAAGATAATTATTTATTCTTTTTATATCTAAACCATCAAAAGTTCCAATCCTACATAGAAAAGGAGTATTCCAACAAAGCTCAGACTTATCAACGCCACTGATCTTTTTAGGTATGTTTAACTTTAAATCCAAACGATTTGAAACACTATATTCAATCTTTGGAATGTGAGGATATATAGTTAAGATATCATTATTTTTATATCTCAAAGTATTTTTAACAAAATTTCCAACTAGAGCAAAAAGTAAAAACAAAATAATTATTTTTGATGTAATTATTTTATTAAATTTATTTTTTAATAGTAGAATAATAATTATTAAAACTAATGTTTGAATGTATAATGTTGCAAAACGTATAACTGGAGCCTTAATGAACCATATAATTAGAATTATTAATGTAACAAGCAAAATATAGAAATTATTTTCTTGTTTTGCAAATTCAAAATCAGTAGTAAATTTATCTTTATAAATTAAAATAAAGATTATTATTGGAAATAAAAAAGTAAGGATATGTTCAAAAAGTTCAACATGATTTCGATCATACCAATTACTTACCCAATTAAAGTTTGATAAGTATTCGTCTCTGTTTAAATTGCCTGAATATGTTTGAAAACTTTTGTTTACTCTCGAGGTATCATTTTTAAAATTTTCAATTATATTTTGATCAAACCATGATAAGTTTTGAAAACAAGTCAACTCATTTGGAATAATAAAGCAACCAGTGTAAATTATTTGTTGTATTTGCCAAATTAAGAAGAATAGGGCAGAAAAAATAATTATTCTTGATTTGATGAGTTTAATAAATTCTATTTTGTATTTTAATATTAATATTAATGGTAAAATTAATATTATTAAGTTTAGTACTCGAAAACTAATCGAGAATAATGAAATTAAAATCAATATTTCTAAATATTGAAAGAATTTTTTTTGCGAATTTTGATTATAAAGACAAAATAAAAAAAGTATAAAGACATATATAGCTAGAAAATTTGCAGGAACATCTAAGCCATAAGAATTCAGTCTAGCAAATTTTAAATTTAAAAAAATAAAAAAGAAAAATGAGAAGAAAAAAATTGATTTTGATTTAAATTGATTAAAATAAAAGTAATTTAAAAATACAAAAGATATTAATATATAAAAAATTACATTAGATACGAAAACTCCATTAATTCCAATAAACTTTATATTATATATACTTTTAATTAATAACCAGGACGAATTCCAACCTTGATTTAATTGCAAGTTTGATAATCCAAAAATAATTTTTTCGGAATTTAAATTGATAATATATGGAAGGTGGTAGTAACCAAAGTCTTCATTTGGATTATATCCCAAAAACATTAACAAAGATGTTAGAAAAATTATTAAGGATATTTTATAATATTTTAAAGATATTTTAATTTGAGACGAAAATATTTGATAGATTAGAAATAGGATGCCAACTAGTATAATGATAAGGTTTAAATTTTGACCTAAAGGGAAAAAAAAATGTAAACTTAATCCAATAAATGTTAAGAAAAATAAACCTAATATTCCGGTTTCACCAAAAGATAAGTTTAGATCATCAAGTCTATTAATCCTAAGAAACAATCTACCATATCCAAAAGTTGCAGATAAAAACAAAAATATTGAAAATAACAAAATTATCATTTTTGCAATTTAGGTAAAAAAAATATATTTCTTTGTCCAAGGTAAAAGTTGTTTTTCATTTTTCCGTTAATTAATGATTTTATTTGTTTTTTATTTAACATAATTAATTTATTTAAGTTTATATCGTAAAGATATGAATTATAAATTTTCTTTAAAAGTTTATATATTTCAAAAAAATTTTCTTTATTATATTCAATTAAAATAACTGGTAAATTTTTTTTAATTGAAATCATCATCCCTTTAATTACTTCATGATCATGTCCCTCAACATCTATTTTTATAAATTTAGGATTTATTTTTTTTTTTAAGCTATCAAATTTCTTTAGCTTTATTTTCTGAACTGAAAGTTTAAAGTTTTGATATTTTTCATGATAATGATATTTTAATTTTGATGTTACATAAGATTTGTCAGAACTTGAAAGGAAGTGAAAACTTTTTTTCTTATAAATTGGTGTGTATAAATTTATATTTTTATTTTTTGAAGATAATCCAAAATTTAGAATAAATATTTTTTTATCTTTCTTTTTTAATAGTGATAGTTTGTTTTGGCAATTCTTAGTATTCGGTTCAAATATATATATTTTATTTTTTTTAAAACCTAAAGACCTGAAACCTATAGTCGATAACCCAATATTTCCTCCAATATCCAAGAAATCACCTTGGAAATTCGAGTTAAAGATTAATTTAAGTCCTAAGTAATCTTTTTCATGAGGAAATAGAAATTTAAATTTATCTATGTTGTTATAAATTAGAGTGTGAAATATGGGGTACTTTTCAATAATTCTTACTAAGGAATATTTAATAACTTTTATCATTTAAGAAAACGATATTTTATTAATGTTATTATAGCTCTCAAACCATCTGATGATTTAATTTTTTTTCCTTCTGAATATCTCCTACCCGTATAGCTGATTGGTTTCTCAATTATTTTTATTTTCAATTTTGATATTTTTGTTGTTACTTCTGGGCAAAAATTAAAATTTTTTTCTTCTAAGTTAATTTTACTAAAAATTTTTCTATTGAAAACTTTATAACATGTGTGTGCATCAGTTAAACTTTGTTTGTTTATTAAATTTGATAGTTTTGTCAGAAATATATTACCTATTATTCTAAACCAGTGACTAAAATTTTGTATATTTTCAAAGTATTTTTTTCCCAGGACTCTAGATCCATAAACTACTTGAGTTTCAGAATTAATTATTGGTTCCATCAACTTTGGAAGATCGTTTGGATCATATTCTAAATCTGCATCTTGAATTGCAACAATATCACCTTCGATATATTTTTTAGCTACATTTATTGATCCACCTTTTCCTAAATTTTTTTCATTTTTTAATATTAAAAGATCTTTGCTTTTAAAAGAATTAATAATATTAAAAGAATTATCTGTTGAGCAATCATCTACTACTATTATCTGTTTTTTTATTGAACGAAGTGCTAAAATTTTATTGATTAATTGTTTAATAGTTTTTTCCTCATTATAACATGGAATAATTATAGTTAATTTCATCTCAATAAATCAATTTTATACAAGGATGGATCCTCTTCAGTTACCAAGAAGATTAAGCCATTGTCTAAAATCTCAATATCTCTGATCCTATCATCAAGAAATATTTTTTCTGAATACAAAATTTTTTCATGTTTCTTGTCGAACTTTAATCTGTAAAGTGAAAGTCCAGGATTCAATTGTCTTATCATTCCTGTGTTATTTTTCATCGAAGCCACCAATAAATCTCCTGTCCATCTATCTAAATAATCAGAAGTATAGAACTCAATATCTGATATTCCTATTGAAGGAGAGAAGACAAAAACAGGCTCTTCATATTCTAAATGGTTTTTTAAATAATATTTTTTATAGTCTTTTTTGTAAGTTGGACCATATGCAACTAATGGCCATCCATAATTTTTATTTAAAGTAATAAGATTTATTTCATCACCTCCTCTAGGTCCGTGCTCTGACGCAAATATTTTATCTTCATAAAGAGTTAATCCTTGTTGGTTTCTATGGCCTGAAGAAAAAACCACATAATCATAATTTTTTCTACCTATCTTTAATACTTTTCCATAATCACGTTTTAAGTCTTGTGAGATATTTTCTTGCCAAAAGTCTCCTATGGTGAAAAGTAAGTAATTATCATTAAGCGCAATTATTTTTCCACCTGAGCTCATCTCATTGAAGTCAGTAAAATTTTTATATTCAATACATTTTGTTTTAAATTTACTTATGAAATTTAAATTTTGAAAGTTATTAATATTTGAAGTAACCAATTCCAGACCTACACATTTAGTTTTTGGTTCATGATAAGTAAACGAGATGAAAATTTCATTACTCTTATCGTCTATAAATAATGACCTCACACTCATTGATTTTACAAAATTCTCTTTTTTTAAAACTTGATCTAAATTGCTCTCAATTTTTTTGAATTCTGAGTTTTCATAATTTTTCAATTCATATAAGCTACCTTGTCCAGATATAAAAAATAATCTATTTTTATAACTTTCGATATAACCAACTGGTGAATTATTTTCATAATAGTCATAATTATAAAGTAAATTATCTATAGATTTTTTTGAAATTCTCAGATCATATAGGACTGTATCAATTTGATAAGTGTTTCTAAATAGATTTAGTTTTTTAATTGTATAAAATTTTGTGAGATTTAATATGCTTTTTAATTCATTTTTAAAATAAAAAGAGATAGAAACTAAGGGAAAGAAAAATATTATTAAAATAATAAATATTCTTGATTTTTTAAACATAATCAATGCGAAAAAAACTTTGTTTTGTTATTGGAACTAGACCTGAAATTATCAAACTTGGTCCTGTTTATAATTATTTTAGAAAAAAAAGAAAATTTCATGTTTCAAGTTACTTTACTTATCAACATACTGAAATCGGTCAAGATGTAATTGAACATTTTAATTTCAAAATTCAAAAGAAAAAAGCCAGAATAATTAAAAAAACTGATTTAAATCAGAAAATGAGTTCAATAATTATTGATCTAAAAAATTATCTTATTAAAAATAATATCTCAGGTATATTTGTTTTGGGAGACACTTTAACTGCAATGATAGCTTCGATAGTTGCATTTAATCTTAAGGTTAAAATTTTCTATGTAGAAAGTGGACTTAGAACTTATGATCATTTAGAGCCCTGGCCTGAAGAAGGATATAGAAGATTAATATCAAGTGTAGCTGATTATCATTTTTGTCCAACCGTAGATAACAAGAAAAATTTATTAAACGAAAATATAAATAATAAGAAAATTTGTGTGTCAGGAAATCCCGCTATTGATGCGATACATAATGAAATTAAAAAATACAATAAGAAATATGAATTAAAATTAATTAATAAAATTAGAAAAAAAGGATATCAAGTTTCAAATAAAAAATTAATATTAGTTACAATACATAGAAGAGAAAATTTTGGCAAAAGATTTGAAAATATTTGCAATACAATCAAATATCTTTCTAAAGTCTACAAAAATTACGACTTTGTTATTACTATTCATCCAAATCCATATGTAAAAAAAACATTGATGAATTATTTAGCAAATAAAAAAAATATTTTTTTAATTAAACCACTATTTTATCCAGAATTTATATTTGCTCTGAAAAAATCAATATTTGTAATGAGTGACAGTGGAGGTATTCAAGAAGAATTGCCAACACTAAAAAAATATTTAATTTTATTAAGAGAAAAAACCGAAAGAGAAGAAACTATTAAACTTGGCTACTCTTTTATTTGTGGATCTTCAAAAAAAAAGATAATTAATGTTTTTAGAAAACTAATAATTAAAAGCGATTATGATAATAAATTTAAATATAATCCCTTTGGAGATGGAAAATCTTCTGCGAGAATTTATAATTTTGTAAAACGAAATTTCTAAAATGACAAGTATTTATATTATAGGAATGGGCTACATTGGATTTCCTTTAGCTTGTCTTCTATCAAATAATATGAAAGTTAATTGTATTGATAAAGATAAAAGAAAAATTAAGAAACTTAAAAATAGACAAACAATTTTTAAAGAAAAAAATTTAAATAATCTATTTAAAAAAAACTTTAAGAATTTAAATTTCGATAACAAGATTGACAAAAATAGGGGTAAATCCATATTTTTTATATGTGTGCCCACACCATTAAAAAATGGAAAACCTTATCTGAGTTATGTTTATAACGTGCTTAGTAGATTGAATAAATTTATTAAAAGAGGAGATTTAATTATTATAGAGTCGACAATCCCTCCGGGGACAACTGAAAAAATAAAGAAGAAATACTTTTATTTAAAAAGACATATAAACTTGGCTTATTGTCCAGAAAAAGCAATACCTGGAAATACATTAAAAGAAATGAAGAATAATTTTAGAGTTATTGGGGGAATTAATAAAGAATCAAGCTTATTAGCAAAGAATATATACTCAATATTCTCGAAAAAAATTTTTTTAACAGATCCTAAAACTGCAGAAATTTCCAAACTTGCAGAAAATACGTTTAGACTAGTCAATATATCATTAGCAAATGAAATGAATGAAATTTGTAAAAAATACAATACAAGTTCTTCTGAACTTTTTAAAATTACCAATATGCATCCAAGAGTAAAATACTTAAAACCTGGAATAGGAATTGGAGGACATTGTATTCCAATTGATCCACTATTTTTTGATAAAAAAATGAATTTAAAAATGATTAAAACATCTATAAATATAAATCATTCAGTAATAAATAATACATCGAAAGAAATTCTGTCACAAATCAGACGACTTCAAAAAAAAGATATTTTAATTTTAGGTATAACGTACAAAGAAAATATAGATGACTTAAGAGAGTCAGCCGCAATTAAGATTATAAATAAAATCAAAAAAAATGTAGAAAATATTGATATTTACGATCCATACAATTTGTCTTTGAATACCTTAAAAGTTTCTGATTTTAAAAAAAGAAAATTTGATTTAAAAGTTTATCTTGTTAACCATGATAAGTTTAAAATTCTTAAAATTAAAGCTAGAAAGTGTTTAGATTATAGATAAATGAAAATTTTAGTTACAGGTGGACTAGGTTCAATTGGATATGTTTTAGTTAATAAATTAAAAACTATATGTGATGTATTTTTTTGTGATATTGGCCATTTTAATGAAAGCAATTATTATAGATGTGATGTATCTAGCTTCAACCAATTACAAAACTTATTAAAGAAACATAAATTTGACTATGTTTTTCATCTTGGTGGAGAATTTGGAAGATGGAATGGTGAAGATTTTTATGAAAATATGTGGAGAACAAATGTTATAGGGACCAAAAATTTAATTAGACTACAAGAAGAATTGGGTTTCAAAATGATTTTTGCCAGTTCATCCGAAGTTTATGGGGATTACGAAGGAGTAATGTATGAAGATGTAATGGAAAAACAATTTATAAAGCAGAAAAATGATTATGCTTTAAGTAAATGGGTCTCTGAAATTCAAATAATGAATTCAAAAGAAATGTTTAATACTGACACTGTAAGAGTAAGAATTTTTAACACATATGGACCAGGGGAATATTATAGCTATTATCGTAGTGTGGCTTGTAGATTTATTTATAAGGCATTGATGAAAGAAAATTATACGGTTTACCTAGGTCATACCAGAACATCTACTTATATAACAGATCTTGTTGATACTTTTACAAATATTCCAGAAAATTTTAGATCTGGTGAAGTTTATAATATTGCAGGCAACGATTATCATACCATTAAAGAAATGTCAGACGAAATTTTGGAACTCACAGGTGGAGATAAAAAATTAGTTAAGTATGAAGAAAATGAAAAATACACAACGCTTCATAAAAAAGTTTCATGCGAAAAAGCAGTGAAAGATTTAAAACATGCACCTAAGGTTAATTTAAAAGAAGGACTCAAAAAAACAGTTAATTGGATGAAAGAAGTTTATTTAAAAAAAAATAATAAAAGTAAAATATTAGATTATTTATGATAAAAATTCTTTGTCTAGGAGATAGTTTAACAAATGGTGCTAGAAATGAATATTATAGAGATTACACTCAAGAACTAAACTATCTGATTAAATATAAAAATAAAAAAGATAATATTTGTATAAATGAAAGTGTAAATGGTGAGACCTCTTCTGAAATTCTTAAAAGATCAATTAAAATATTAAATAATAATAATTTTGATTATGTTTTACTTCTGGCAGGAACAAATGATACTAAAATCCCAATTCCTTTTAATATTTATGAAAAAAATATTTTACAAATAATAGATAATTGCAAATGGGCAGGTTCAAAAATAATATTGAGTACACTTCCTCCAATTTACACTGGATTACCTTGTTATTCAAAAGTTGAGGGTAATAAAATTATAAAAAAATATAATGAAATAATAATAAAGATTTCAAAAAATAAGAAATTGAGATTTGCTGACTTCAGAAATTTTAAAGAGAAATACTATTCAGACGGTGTACATTTAAATTATAAAGGTTATTTAGAAATGGCATATAAATGGCTTGGAGCTCTTGAAAATGAGCTTTAACATTCAATCAGATAAGTCCATAAAAATATTTGTTAAAATTAATGTTATTACAAATATAAAATTAGATTACGATATATCATTAGATCTTAATGATATGAATATTAAGAAAAATTTAAATTATGTTTTCAAAACAAAATTTTTGGATAGTTCATTAATAGATGTAAGTGATAGAATTTACTCTGTTTGTGTGGAAGATAATTATCTAAATATTATTTATATTAAAAATGATGGGAAAAAAAATTTTCGAAAATTATTAAACTGTCTAAAAAAATTTCATTATATCACAGGAAAAAAAATAATACTTATTGCAGATAAAAATCACTTCAATTCAGAGAAATTAAAAGAATTTATTTTTTTTATTAATAAAAAAAATTTAAACAAAAAACAAATTTTAAGTAAAATAAAAGAAATGCTACTTACAATTTAACTATTAAATATTAGAAATGAGTAATAGCAAGCGATAAGCATTTTTAAAAATCTAATAAAACGATTATTCATTTTTGACTCTCCTGATGATCTAGCAAAATACCTTACTGGAAATTCTTGAACTTTAAGAGCGTGAAAATATGATCCGAAGATTAAATTGAAATCTCCCCATTGATCATAATTATTAGTTTTATTTCCAAATTGCTCAAATAAATCCCAGTCTTTACGAAAAAAAGCTTTTGTACCACACAATGTATCGGTCACATTATCCTTCACAATCAAAGAAAATAAGAATGCGAAAAATTTATTTCCAAAAAAATTCAAAAACCGCATGGAAAATTTTTTTTGTCTGTAAATAAATCTTGAACAATTAACAAAATCTAAATTGTACTTCTGCATTAAGTTAATACATTTGTCAATTTCACTGGCCTTAACTGCCAAATCAGCATCTAAAATAATACAAATATCTTTGTTTGAATTTTTTACACCCATTCTAACAGCTCTATATTTATTAATACCCTCTCCTTCAATTAACCTGATATTTTTATTTGTGTCTATAAGGTTCAAAATTTTTTCTTTAGTTTTATCTGTAGACTTATCATTTACAAAAATTGCTTCGTAATCAGAATTTATTTTTTTTAGTTCCTCAAATATCAATGGAATATTACTAACCTCATTTCTACAAGGGATAATTATTGATACTGAGAATTTTTCATCATTTATTCTATTTTTTGAAGATACACACTGAATTTTACAAAATGAAAAAATATCTAAAAATGGAATTAATGTATTTATTAAATTTAATAAATAATTAAAGTATTTTGATTTAGATAAGAAGTTAATTGAATTTATATTTGTGTTAATTGAATAATCACATAGATTTAAAAAAAGATTTATTTTACTCTTATCAATGTATGAAAATTCATCATGATCAAGTTTTTTCGTAATATTAAGTAAATTTAATATTTTAAAAACGGGAAACCAACGTTTGGAAAAATAAAAGAAAAATATTTTACAATTACTTTTTGTATTTATTTTTAGTTTATTAAAAAAATCCACCAAATCAAACGTATGATTAAGAGGTTGCAATAGTATAATTGCATCATAATTATTTAAATCATTTGAGAAAATATCTTCATTTTTTTTTGCAAATAATATTTTATCATTATTAATATAGGATATTCTTTTTAGGCAACTACTTTTATAATAATTATTCCATTTTTCTCTTAAATTCATTATAGTTTTTTTATCAGATTGATTTTAATTTGTACAAGATGAAAATAAATAATCTAAATAAAAGGGATTATAAAGAATTAATAAAATTAGTAAGAAATAATTTAAAAAATTCAGTATTATTTTACCTTTCAGACAAATTCATAAAATTTTCATTTTTTGAGGAAGTTTTAAATAATAAATCATTTTTTACATTAGTGGCTAAAAAGAAACATGAAACATTGGGATTTATAATTATTAAAAAAAAATTTGGAAGTTTTTCAATTAAATTTATTTTAAAAATGATTGTTGACGCCTTTTTATCAACTTTCACTAGAGATATATTTGTATTTTTCAAACTTTTTGGAGTTAAATTTGCCACCAGGAAAATTTTTAAAAAATTCGAAGATAATTATATAGATAGCGCGGAAATAATTTATATAGCAGTAGAACACAAATACAGAAAAAAAGGAATAGGAAGAAAACTAATCATCGAAGCTTCAAAAAAATTAGACAAATATCATAAATTTATAATAACTAGTTCAGAAAACTCCAAACCAGTTATCAATTTTTACAAACGAAATAATTTTAATATCATAGGTTATGAAACACGATTTAAAAAAAAAAATATACTTATGGTAAAAGTACTATAATTTTTTTATTATAATACAGCAATATAAACCTAAATATCTTTTCATAAATTTTTTTAATAGCTTTTCAAAAAAATTTATAATTTTTAATATTAATTTTGGTATTTTAAAATTATAATTAATTCCTCCACTTATTAAATAATTTAAAAAAGAAAAATAACTTTTGTGTATAATCTTAAAGTTCGGAAATTTTTTATTAAATTTACTTAAATCACGTTCGAATACTATCCAACTCATAGCTTGGTTTGAATCACTTTGAGGATCATTTGATAAAAATTTCCAGTTGCCTTTAAGATCAAATTGTTCATGATGAAAATACTTATATATAAAATGTGAAAATATTGAATTGTGGGGATCTATAATATAGATAATCCCATTTTTTTTTAAACATCTATCTGCTTCGGTTAAAAAATTACTTATATCAGGTATATGATGAAAAACATTTTGTAAAAAGAAAGCATCAATACTATTATTCTCAAAAGGGATTATTTGAGCATCAACAACGAGATCACAGTTTTCATGATTTTCAATATCTGTATAAATAGTATCTTTATAAAATTCTTTTAAAAAGCTTGGACCAGAACCTAGTTCAATCACTTTTGGATTGGATATTCCAAGTTTATTTAATTTTTTTACAAATAATTCGTAATTATTTTTGTAAAACTCAAAGAGTGCAAAATTTTGTTTTATTATCTTTGAATAATGATTAATTTGCTCTTTGTAAGTAATTTTATTTTTGTTTGTCTTCATTCTTTATGAAAAATAACTTTCTATCTAATAATTATATAATCCTATTAATAATCATTATTCTTCCGTTATTTTTTATATTTATTAACCATATTTTGCTTAAAGTTTATCTTCACCATGACTCTTTATTAATGTATTTAAATTATAAATTTATATACAATTATTTCCTAACATATAATAATTTTCCCCAATGGCTAGACTACATTCACTCTGGATTAGATACATCGTCTTTATATTTATATGACATCTCAAAGTTTTTTTTTCCATCAATAATAATTGGTAAAATATTTGAATTTAACTCATATAATATTTATTTAGTAAATTTAAGCATTTTAAACTCTATATTTATTTATGGTGTATATAAAAACATTAGAAATCATAGCTATTCAAAATATACTTTAATTATATTAGTTTTAATTACTTTATCGTCAAATTTTCTATTTAAAGCTTTCTCTGCAAATTTTGAAATTTTTTTAAGTTTTCCATTTGTATTTTATTATTTGAAGCAATTTTATCTTAAAAATAAATTTATTAATTTAATTAAAATTTTTTTAATAATTTTTTTAGTATATTTAAATTCCATTCAATACTTTTCAATATTTTATATATATTTCATATTTTTTTTTATCTCTGTGATTTTAATTTTTAAATTTAATTTTAAAAATAAAATTTATTATAAAAAAAATCATATTATATTATTTTTAATATTACTGATAAGTTCCTTTATATATTTTTATTTAATAAATTTTATTATTAGTAAAAACTATTACTTACCAGCAAGAGCAGATGATTTAACAATAACTGATACAAAAATATTTGCGCTATACGGATATCATTCTATTTTATTAAAAGGTCTAACATATTTAAGTAATTTTTACTGGTGGGATGTTCCATTAATAACCACCAATATAGGTATTTTTTTTACTGTTTTATTTTTTTTTTCCAGTGTAAATATTTATGACTATAAATTTAGAATATCTATTTTAGTTTTCTGCATTATTATTCTTTTACTATCTGAAACTTTAATATTTTATGATATTGTTAAGTTCCTCTTCAAATTACCTTTGTTAGATCATTTTAGACATTTTTCTTTTATTTCAATTTATTTAAAGCCAGTTTTGATATTAACTAGTGTTTTTGGGGTAATGATATATTTTAAAATCTTAAAAAATAATAATTTAAAGTATTTATTGAAAATTAAAATTTATTTTATTTTAGTTTATTTAGTAATGTTTTTAATATTTTACAACTTTACTAATTTTTTTAATAATCAAATTAATTTATTACAAAATGGAGATGAAAAAATATTTTTAAGCAAATTATTTAACGATCTTTCTTTTTTTAATATTCAAGACAAATCTTATTTAATTGACTTATTTAGGGGATTAAAAAAACAAATATTAATAAGTTTCATTATTAGTATATCTAGTTTATCGATAGTTTTTATTTTAATCCTGTATTATCTAAAGAATTCAAATAATTTTAAACTAATTTATATTGTTTTACTTTTTTCATTAAGTTTATTACCAAATTATATTTATAATTATCTAAATTATTCAATGGATTATAAATTAAATCAATATTCTTTAAATAAAGATGAAATTAAAAATTTAGAAAATATTTATTCAGAATTGATAATTTCTGATGAATTTTTCAGAGATAATAATTCTATAAAATTTTGCAATTCACTTAAAGAGATTCATCCTTTAGAAAAATTATCTGAAATTATTCCAAAACATGCAGTTTTGTATGAAAATATATATCTGTTTCAAAAAGAAAAATACTGCATGCCAATACAACGATGGGATTTTTATATAAAAAAAAGTAATAATGATTTTTTTAATAAGAGTAAAAATTATCTACATTTCCCCAAAAACATTGACTATTTAAAAATTTCTAATGAACAATTTCAGATTAATAATTTAGATACGGAGCTAATAACTAATATTAATTTTTCAGATAATTGGTCGTTAGATGAAAATAGTAAAAAAGCACTTAAAATTGAAAATTATAATGGAAAAATAAAAATTAGCATAAAAGAGGAAGTGCTGCAAATACCTAAGGAGATAAAATTAATCTATTTTAATAAACTCACTTATTATCTGCCTTACATTTGCACATTTATAGGGTTATCATTATTTATAATTATTTTATTAAATATTATTAGACTTTTTATGAAGAATATTTCTAATTGATGCATTTAATAATGATAAATTTAGCCAAAAATAAAAACCAAATGAGGTAGAGAAAAATCTTCCTGAGCTCTTAATAGGGAATATTAATATTAATAAAAGTGAAAAAGTTGCAATGAAGAGTATAAAGTTATTATCTTTATCATACGATTTTTCATTAAAAATTATTTTTAAACTTTTTATAAAAATAGATAAAATCAAAGTTAAAAAAATTAAGTAACCAATAATTCCTGTTTCAGATAAAATTTCTAAATGTAAGTTGTGAGGATGTGTCGAACACCTTTTAGATTTGTTGACACTATTAATTATTTGTTGAGAACATTTATCTCTAAAAGATTTTACTCCGTGACCAAACAGGGGTTTTTTCTTAAACATTTCAAAAGCTGTTAAATAATGAGCGCCCCATGTTGTATCAAAAAAGTTTACTTTATTAATCATTTTAGAAACCAAAATATTTTTGTCAGTTTCTTTTTTTTCTTTATTTTTCAAAATATCAATTTCTTTTTTATAATCATCTATTTCATCTTGATTAAAAACTTTAGTATCTAATGATGGATTAAGAGTAGAAAAAAAGCTACTATATCTACTATTGAGATAATCATCTTCAATTATAATAAAAATGCTTAAAAAAATAATTAAACTTGTAAATATAAAATGCTTAAATTTACTCTTTATTAAAAAAAATATAATTGAAAGTAATAAAATTGATGAGATAAAATTTATTCTTTCCCCAGTTATCAAGATTGCTATTATAAAACCTGATAATAAAAGAAATGAAAGAAAATTATTAAAATAATTTTCACTATTAATTAATTTATAATAATAGAAAAAAACAAAATAAAAACCAATATATAATAATACTGAGCCAGGTATCATTTCATCTTTAAATGGTCCAGTTAGTCTTCCTCCAGCTAAACTTTCAAAACCAAATATATCTAGGCCAGTAGTTTTCTGATAAAATAGATCTATTATTAAAAATAATAGTAATATCATAGATGAAAATACAACATTGTGGAAAGTTTTTTTATTTATTTTTAGAATAATAAATTTTACTGATAAAAATAAAATTGCATATTTTAGAAAAAAGATTGAGTTAATTAAATATCCTGATTTATTTAAAGAAGAGATTATTAAATAAACAGAAAAAAATATTAAAATTTTTTCTGTATAATCTAACTTTATTTCTTTAATGAAAGAAACTGAATAAATAAATACTGATAATATTGAAATATGGATTATTAAGTTTCCAAAATAGATAGAATTAAATAATATAAATGTTAAAAAAAATAGTAATTTATCTTTATTATATAAATTGATTAAAATCATATAAGTTTATTATAATGGAATTTTATAAAAAAAATTAAATAATGATTGAATTAAATACAAAGAAAAATATAAAAGTCAGAGTTCCCGAGAGCTTAGAAGAAGATGACACTCCAAAATTTAGCATTAATGATGATGGTATAAGAGAATACTACATTGAACACGGGTATGTAGTGATAAAAAATTTGATTAATTATATAACATGCGAGGAATTTAAGGATATATGGGATAGAGAGGTCAAAACATCAAAGTCTTTTATTTATAGACAAGCTTCTGCGAAACCAGAAAAACATTTTTTTAACTCAAATAAATGGGTTATGAACCCAATACTTAATTTACAAAGCCTAGATCCTAAAAAGTTCAAGAAATTGAGAGAAAAAAGTTTGGAATTATTCTCTGATCAAAAACTTTGTAAAATATTTAAAACACTTTTTAAAGATAAGCCAAAAATTGTTCAATCTATGTATTTTGAAGGAAATTCTGAAACTTGGGAACACCAAGATACGTATTATTTAGACTCTAGTGTTTTGGGAACTATGGCTGGTGCATGGATTGCATTAGAGAAGATTCATGCAGATGCAGGAAGATTTTTTATTTGTCCGAAGTCTCATAATTTTGAAAATTTGCACACAAAAGAAAATAATATTGTAGAAAATCACGATAGATACATAAATGAAATCATAAAATTGATTAAACAAAAAAATATAAAAGTAAAAGCTCCTTTTATGGATATTGGTGATGTTCTCTTCTGGAATTCAAAAACTATACATGGGTCACTTGCAAGTCAAAGCAAAAAATATTCAAGATCGTCAATAACTTGTCATGCGATTGCTAAATCACATCAACTCATACAATATCAAAAAAACATAAAAAAAACTAATTTCAGCGAAAATGAAAATAGTATAATTAATTTTCCAAAAGATTTATCTTTGATCAAAAATAAGATGATTTTCAATTTTGAAGTAAATTTTCCAAAAATATCTAATTTAATAAAAAATAAATTAATAAAAAATAAATTAATATAATTTTCTTATATCTTGTTTAAAAAAAGATTTTAAAATTTCTTTAATATTTGCATTAGTATTATTTTTATTTTCAAACCTATCGATTATTGTTTTAAATTCTTTAGAATATGACGAATAAATAAAATTTGTATATTCATCAAAAACTACATCATATTCTTTTAAACCAGTTTTATAAAAGTTACTAAATAACATTTTAAATGAATGAAAATGATAAATAATCAATTCATTATTATCTAAATATAATTTATTGTTAATAATTTCACATTTATATTTTTTAAAGTTCCAAGGTGCTGTATTTATTCCTGGATTATTTAAAACTTTTATACTTTTGGTCAATAAATGGAATTTATTTAGGTATTTTTGATCAGCATATACATTTTCTGATACTGAGAGAGAACAATCTTCAATGCATTTTCTCTTCCACCAATCTAAAACTTTTAGTCCGTCATCATCTTTTTTAAATATGAGAAGACCAGCATTAAAATCTCCATAAATACTTCTGAATGAATTTTTTTCATCAAAATTGTGTGGTGATATATGAATAGAAGATTTAGTTATATTTTGCTCAAATTTTTTCACATCAGAAAAAAGATAAAGATCACTATCTAAATATACTAAATATTCGTCTTTTTGAATATCGTCCATTAAGTAAGTTAAAAAAAAAGATTTAAGTGTAAATACATACGATCTCCACTCCCTTTTTAATTTTAGATTTGCCAAATTAAATTTATTTTCAATTTTTTTAATATTATGTGTTGTTATACTTTTAAAGTTTAAATTAAAAAATTTTTCTGTATAGTCGTCGAGACATAAAATGTTAATATTTTGTCGATCTATTTTATTTGTAAGACAAATAGTGCTGTTAATATAATTTCTATCAGTTATAAGACAGTAGCTAAACATTAATATTTAATAGGTAAATTAATAATAAATGAAAAAAAAGAAAATTGCATTAATAACTGGTATTACAGGTCAGGATGGTGCTTATTTAGCAAAATTTTTGTTAAAAAAAAATTATAAAGTATTTGGAATTAAAAGAAGAACCTCAACAATTAATACTTCAAGAATTGACGACATATATCAGGAGGACACTTCAAATAAAAAAAACAATTTTATTTTAAAATATGGTGACGTCACAGATCCAGCAAATATCAATAGTCTAATTAATGAAATACTACCGGATGAGGTTTATAATCTTGCTGCCCAATCACATGTTCAAGTAAGTTTTGCAACTCCTTTATACACAAGTATGACAAATTCTCTTGGGGTAATAAATATTTTAGAAAGTATAAAAGAATTAAGATCAAGAAAAAAAATTAAATTTTATCAAGCATCAACTTCTGAAATGTTTGGTAACCATACACAAAAAATACTTAACGAAAAATCAAATTTTAAACCTGTAAGCCCATATGGATCCTCAAAGGTTTTTGCTTATTGGTTGACTAAAAATTATCGTGATTCATATGATATATTTGCTGTGAATGGTATATTGTTCAATCACGAAAGTCCTTTAAGAGGTGAAACATTTATATCTAGAAAAGTTTCAATCCATGTTGCTAAAAAATTTTTAGGAGAAAAAAAAATACTTAGGGTCGGTAACTTATATTCTAAAAGAGATTGGGGGCACGCAGAAGAATATGTTGAGGGTATGTGGAAAATGATGCAGCATAAAGAACCACAAGATCTAATTTTAGCAACAAATAAAAGTTATACTGTAAAAGAATTTATTGAAAGAGCTTTTAAAGAGATAAATATAAAACTAAAATGGGTCGGTAAAGGGTTAAAGGAAAAGGCACTGAACAGCAAAACTGGAGAAATATGTGTAATGGTTGATGAAAAATATTATCGTCCAAACGAGTTACATTACTTAAAAGGTAATCCTCAAAAAGCATTTAAAAACCTTAAATGGAAACCAAAAATAAATTTTAATACTTTAATAAAGGAAATGGTTCATTCTGATATAGCAAAATTTGAGGATGATAAATTATAATATTTATTTTCTAATTTTTTCAATTTTTATTTTTACTATTTGTTTTTATAATTTAAATAAATTTGGTAAGTATTTAAATATATTTGATTTACCAGATAATAGAAGGAAAATACATAGTAAACCAATACCAAAAATTGGAGGAATATTTTTTTTTATTATTTTTTTAGTATCCTTTATTCAAATATTTAATTTTGCAAATTTTAAAGAAACTAACAATTTAAATAATTTACTAATACCCTCATTTTTTTTTATTTTAGGATTAATTGATGATAAGTTTGATTTATCTCCTAATTATAGATTATTTATTCTAACTATTGGCTTAGTATTTCTTATTAAGTTTTTTTCATTACCGCAAATAGAACTTCTGTCGATAGAAAATTATGGGATTATAAATGTGAAATCATTTAGCCTATTTTTTACAATTTTATGTTATTTGTTATTTTTAAATGCTTTTAATATGATTGATGGTATCAATGGATTAGCAATTTCAATATTTACTATTTATATTATTTTATTTTATTTAGTTTTTGATTTTGCGTACTCATTATTTTTAAATTTATTTTTTTGCTGTATTATTTTTTTTTACTTTAATATTAAAGAAAAAATATTTTTAGGTAATGCAGGATCATATTTATTAGCTGGAATTATAAGTAGTTTTCTAATTAGTCAAAATATGGATTTAGAGAATTCTTTTTTTGCAGAAGAAATATTTTTAATTCTAATGATACCTGGTATAGACATGCTAAGATTATTTATACTTAGAATATCCAAAAAAAAACATCCTTTTAAGGCAGACAAATTCCATATTCACCATTTATTGTTACTTAATTTTAAAAATAAATATGTCCTATTTATTATTTTAAATTTAGTTTTTATTCCTACTTTTGCTAGGTTTTATTTTAATATAAATACTCTTTTTTTGATTGTGTTAACTTTAATTGTTTATTCTTTCATTGTAATAAAATATTATCAATCAAACTATAATTCATAATAATCATCACATAATTTTTTTAAAGATTTTCTATGAGAAACTATAATTACTGTTAAATCTTTAAAATTTTTTTTTAAGGATAAAATTAATTTTTCTTCTAACTTCTCATCCATAGCATTAGTGGATTCATCTAAAATCAATAATTCCGGCTTGTTAATTAACGATCTAGCTATAGCTATTCTTTGCAGTTGTCCTCCAGAAAAATTACTACCACCTTCTTTCAAAACATATTTATCAATATTTTTATCCAATTCGGGTAAAAACTCATTTAAATAAACATTTTCGCATATATTTAGAACTTCCTCGATTTTAAAATTATTGTCTCCATATATTAAATTATTTAAAATCGTGTCCTCTGTGAAAAAAATCTCTTGTGTCACATAGCCTATTTGACTACTCCAATTATTCGGCTGTAAGTTTTTAGTATCATTATTATCAATTAATAATGAGCCGCTAGTAGGAGATGTAACTCCAGAAATTATATCACAAATTGTTGATTTACCTTTCCCGGTATCTCCGTCTAAATAAAAAAAAGTTCCTTTTTTTATTTTTAAATTAATATTTTTTAAAATATTTTTATCACCATGATTTAATGAAATATTCTTTAACTCTAAATTATCTTTAAAATTAATTTTAATTTTTTTATTTTTTAAGTTTTCATTTTTAATTTTTGAATTATATTTTTCAATCTCATTAGATATTTTATCAAATAAATAAAACCATGATTTTAGCTGTGATACTGAGTAAAATAATTGCTGCATAGCAGGAAATAATCTATAAAAAGCAAATAAATAAAAGCTAATTATTGATAAAAAAGCTTGAAGAGTATTGTTAATTATAAGAGTAAGAATTAATGATATAATTATTAAAAACCCAAGACTTTCAATCAATATCCTTGAAAAGAAAGTATAAACTTCTATCTTTTTATTAGAATTAGTAAAAGGGTTTATTTTGCTGTTTATATATAAATCTATATATTTTTTTTTTTTATCTGAAATAGAAATAATTTTAAAGTTTTGAAAAGTTTCTTTAATATTTTTTAATATACTTTTATTTGAATCGGAAGCTAACTTACCTAAATTAAAGATTTTTTTTTTAATTAAATAAAAGCCAAAGAAAAATATAATCATTAATAGAATCGTTAAGATCAATGCGTTTTTAAAATCAAAGAAAAAAATTGATAAACCAATAAATATTAATGAGTAAAATTTAGTATTTGCTTTAAATGTTAACCTATATATTTTTTCAATAACCAATTGTAAATTGTAAGTTAAGTTATTTGTTATATCTGCACTATGTTTTTTTGACATTTCTATGTACTCTTGATTTAAGTAAAATTTAAATAATTGAGCAAATTTCGATGAATGTATCTTTTCTACTAATGTTTCAAATTTATAAAAACATAACAAATTTATTAAATTATAAAAAATAAGTAATCCTAAAAAAGATATTGAGAAAAAAAGCTGAAATTGCCTTATATCAGAAAAATTCACATAATCCTTTAATATAGGATAATTACTATAAACCTGATTTGTATTTTCAGCACTAATTACAAATACAAGAGGTATTATAGAGATTATCCCAAATACTTCAATTAAAGCGAGGAATATAAAGTAAACTTGCAATGAAAAGAATTTTTTCTTTTCAGTCTTATTTAATAGTTTAAATATTTTTAAAAACACTTATTTGATAATTATTAGTTAAATTGCTTATAGAATATGAAAGAGAAAATTTCAATAATTACAGTAGTCAAAAATGGAATGCCTTACTTAGTTGATTGCATTAAAAGCTTTCAAAACCAAAAATATGAAAATAAAGAGCATATTATTTTAGTATCTAAATGTAATGATAATACTGTAGATTATTTAAGAAAAAATAAATTTAAGAATACAAAAATTTTTTTTTTTAAAAAAGATATTGGTCTTTATAAATCTTTAAATGAAGCCGTAAAATTTTGCAAAGGATACATTATTGGATATCTTCACTCAGATGATGTCTTCTTTAACAATGAAATTCTAAATGTAATATCAAATAATATCTCAGAATATGACTATACATACGGTAATATTTTATTTGTAAGAAGAAATAATACAAATATTAAAGTTAGATCATGGAATTATGGAGTAATGAATCCTTTAAAAAAAAAAAATTTTTTAGTTCCTCCCCATACATCCATGTTTTTTCGAAGAAAAATTTTAATAAGTTCAAAATATAATCAAAATTATAAAATATCTTCGGATTTTGATTTTCTAATACGAATAATGAATAATAAAAAATTGGATGGTAAATATATTAACAAGTATATTTGCAAGATGCGATATGGTGGCAAAAGTACAAAAATCAAATTTTTATTAACAAAAATTATAGAAGATCATATGATTTTAAAAAAATATAACAAATTTCCAATTTATATAATTTTATTAAAATATTTTATTAAATTTAAACAATTTATTTTCTAAAAAAGATAAATCTTATAAATGAATATATAATTCTATAAATATTGAATTTATATTTATACTTCATATTAAGTTCATTATAATATTCAGTCTGATTTGAACTTAATTGGTTTTTTAAAACTCTAAAGATTCCAATTTTTTTATTTATTGTAACTAGTTTTGCGTATTTTGAAAATTCAACCCATAATAAAAAATCTGAAGATAGTCTTTTTTTTAAATTTAAGCCTCCAGATTTAACATATAGTGACTTTTTAAATAAGACAGATTCCTGTGGAATACAACCATAATTCATTTTGTTACATTCTTTATTTGAAATTTTTTTTTGAGGATAATAAAATGGAAAAGGGTAAGTAAAAGTTCTATCTCCAATTTTTTTAGATACTTTTCCTACAATCCACTCACAATCATAATATTTAAATGCTTTAACCGCATTTTCTATTGCATTAGGAAAGTATAGATCATCTGAATTTAACCAAGATACAATTTCACCATTTGCAATTTTTATACCTTTATTAATTGCTTGGTACATATTTTCATCTTTTTCGATAATTACTTTTGAGACTTTATTTTTATATTTTTCAATTATTTTTTCTGAACCATCTGTTGATCCACCATCAACTATAATGTATTCAATATTTTTGTAAGTTTGGTTCAGTACAGATAAGATAGTTTGTTCAAGATGTATGCCAGAATTAAGGTTTGGTGTAATTATTGAAACTTTCAAATCGCACATATTAGTATATAAAATTTATTATTATGATGCACTTTCTTAGAAAAATTATTTACAAAATTTATCATCATAAAATAATATTTATAAATTACCCTCTTGAATTAGTACACAATATATTGTCAAGAAATTTAAAAATTTTAAGTGTCAATCAAGCATTAAAAAAGCTGAATATAAAAAGTGAAAATTTTGAAATCTACAAAAAAGAATTAATTGAAAACTTATACTTAAACGAAATTTTTTCTAAATTTGAAGATGATGTTTCAAAGTATTCTGATTATAAAAATAAGATTGAAAATAATGTCCAGTATCAGATCATTTATTCAGTTATAAGGGATAAAGGTTTAGAAAATATTTTAACAACTGGAGTAGCAGAAGGTAATCAAGAAGCAATTATTCTTGCAGCATTAAATAAAAATAAAAATGGAAAACTTTATTCTGTTGATTTGCCAGGTAAAAAAGGACATTTAACATATGATAAAAATTTGAGACAAGAAGAAATAGGTATAAAAATTCCAATTGTATTTAAAAATAGATTTCAATTGATTTTAGATGACTCTAGATTAATTCTTCCACAATTGTTTAAAGACTTGAAATTTAATTTATTTATTCATGATTCAAATCATACTAAAATCCATATGAATTTAGAATATTATTTGGCAAGATCATTTTTAACAAATAATAGTCTGATTTTTTCTGATGACATATTGATTTACAATAATTCATTCGAGAATTTTTTGACTCATAATAATATTTATGGATTTTGCATTAAACCAAAATTGAACTTTGGGTTTATCGCAAATAATTTAAAAAGTGATTACGAAATTGATAATTCGTTAGAACGTTATTATAAAGGTGATTAAGAATTATATTAATTTTTTACAACAAAAATTCTCTAGAAATAGTTTTTTTTCTAAAATTATTTTATCAATATTTAAATTAAGAGTATTAATTTTTTTGTCAAAAAGGGACAAAAAAATAATTAATCAGTGGACAAAATATAAAAATATTAAAAACAAAAAGTTTAAGGGCTATCTAATATACAATTGTACTATTGATCAAGCTTGGATGGGATTTCATCTGCAACAAATATTTTTTTTACAAGTATTTTATTCTCTAGGGTATATTCCAATAATTCTTAATTCTTATAATTTAGAGAAAGTTTACAAAAATTTAGGTTATATTTGTCTAAAAAATATTTTTACATACATTCCAACAAACACTAATTTTAAATTAATAAGAAAAAGAGTAACAAATATTAAAAATACTAATTTTTTATGGAATGGAATAAATTGCGGTAAACTTGCAAAAAACTCTGCATTAAGAGAACTAAAATTATCAAATTTGGATTTTAAAAACATTAATCATTTAAAGGTTTTTCGATTTTATTTAATTAAATCGATATTGTATATTGAGAGTTTTAATAATTTAAAGAAGATATACAAAATAAATAATGGCTTATTTAATGATCATGATATGTGTGGGGAAGGCGAAATTTTTCAATCTCTTATAAGTTCAAAATTTCCTCAATTCTCAATCACAGCTGGATATAAGAATAATACTTTCTATCTAAAAAAATATTTTAAAAAAAACAAATTTAACCACCCTAGATCTCTTTCTAAAAAAACATTAAAAATGATGAGTAAGGAAATATTTAATTATAAAAAAAGAAAAAAATTGAATAATGAAATATTCAATACATATAAAAAAAAGGAGTGGGAAATTTTTGCAAAAACACAGACTAAAACAAAATTTAAAAATATTGAAGAAGTAAAAAAAATTCTAAATCTGGATGAAAATAAGAAGAATGTAGTAATATTTTCACATATTTTTTATGATGCTACTTTTTCATGGGGAATTAATGTATTTAGAGATTATGAGGAATGGCTTATCGAGAGTGTAAGCGCTTTGTGTAAAAATAGTTACGTAAATCCAATACTTAAAATACATCCAGCTAATATTAGTAAAAGTAATAACAAATTTACTAATAATGAAATTAAAGCCTTAAAAAAATTAAATAAAGGTGTACCAAAAAACTTAAAAATAATAAATCCAAATTCCACAATAAGCACACATTCAATAATAAAAATGATGGATGCTTGTATTACTGTAAGAGGAACTGTTGGAATAGAAGCGGCGGCGAAAGAAAAATTATTAATCACTTGTGGATCTGGAAGATATGATAGACTTGGTTTTAGCCTTGATTTTAACAATAAAGTTAAATACTTAAAATATTTAAAAAATTCAAAATTTGAAGTTACAAAAAAAATAAATTTTACAAATGGACAAAAATTCGCCTACTATACCTTATTTAAAAGACCTTTTTTTCCAAAGACCAAAATATCTCATTACGATAAATCTAATAGAAATTTCCCAATAAATAACTTTAAACCGAGTGATATGCGCTCAATTAAATTTAACAATGATAAATTAAGAATAAAAAAATGGATAAAAGACAATAATGAAGATTTTATTGATAATTAAAATTTAGTAATTTTTTGAAGGTCTAAATTGATCACTAAGGTAGTATTTGTAAAGTTCAGATATTCCATTTTCTAAAGAAAATTCAGCTTTGAAACCTTTACTTTCAATTTTTTTATTAGAAACAAAATAATCTCTTTTATCAGGATCTTCTCCCTCTGGGACAATTACATACTTAAAATCCTTAATTACTTCTTGGATTTTGATGCATAACTGTTCTTTTGTTAAGTTTGCATTACTGAGACCTAAATTAAATATTTCACCTTTTAGTGAATCAAAATTATCTAAAGCAAAGATAAATGCTCTCGAAATGTCACTTATATGAATATAATTTCTTCTAAAATGAGGTTCAAATATATTTAGTTTTTTTTCAAAACACGCAATATAAGTAAAATTGTTAACTAAAAGATCTATCCTCATTCTATCTGAGACTCCAAATACTGTCGCAAGTCTAAAGCTTATACTATTTTCTCTTTGCATTATAATGTCTTCTGCCATTACTTTTGTTTTGCCATACAGACTAAGAGGTTTCAGAGGCGAAGTTTCATCACAAAACTTATCTTTTTCGCCTATGCCATATCCACTATTTGTTACTGGCATCAAAACTTTTTGATCTTTTGATAAATTTTCACACATAAATTTTACAGCCTCAAAGTTAATTTCTTGCGTTTCTTTTGGAAATTTTTTACATAAGGGCGCTCCTACAAATGCTGCTAGAGGTATAAAAACATCGTTTTTTTTTATTTGCTCTAAGATTAATTTTTGATCTCTTACATCTCCTCGTAAATAAGTTACATTTTTTGTATCCTTTTTTACTTTCTGATCAAACATATAAGTATCAATAGATGCTATTTGAATTCCAGGTGTTAAACTAAGTTGATTTATTAACCTTGATCCAATATAACCTGCACCACCAGTGATTAATATTTTAAGCATAACACCAAATATTATATGTTTTAACTAATATCAACCTTAATCATGATAAGTTTAATAGTTAATAGTGTACCAAATCTATCTTCGGAGCAAGCAAATGCAGATCCAATCATATTTGCAAAGTATTTAAAGAGCAAGGGAATAAAAGTTAACATTATATCATTGTTTAATAAGAATTATTTTAGCTCAGATAAAAGCTTAGAGAAATACAAAGAAAATATCAAAGAAAATTATAAAATTGATGTTATACCAATTTATTATTCTAAAGAAAAAAAATTAAAGAAATTTATAAATAAATTTAATAATTTATTTAATTATGGACAAGTCCTAGATGAAAATATTGATGAAATCCAAAAAAAAATAAGTTTTAATCTTACTAAATTTAAATCTAAAGCAGTTATCAATTTTTTTGATATTCCAATACTTTTAGCTGGTAAAAGAATAACAAATAAAAAAATTAAAATTATCAATTATATAGGAGTATATAAGACAAAATTGGAAATTTTAAGAAGAGAAATATATAAAAAAAATATTAAACTATGGTGGAGAATTCCTCTTGCTTATATTTACGAAAAAAAATCAAAACTATTTTATTCTAATCGATTTATATGCTCAGACTTAAATCTTTGCCCTGCTCTTGATACATATGAGGAATTGGAGAGGAAAAATAATATAAAAAATTTAAAATTAACGAAGCCACTTTCGCAGATAAGAGAAGCAAAATCAAACAATTCGAAAATTCAAAAAAAAATAAAAATTTTTATGATTGGAAATCTAAGGTCTTCGTTCATGGAAGAGGCTTTAGAGGATATATATAAAAATAGACTAATATACGAAAATTTATTTAACAAATATAAATTTAAAATTGATGTAGTTGGGAAGTTTAAACCAAGGAATAATTTTTTTAAAAAAAAAAATAATTGGATTAAATTTCATGGTTGGAAGGAAAAGGTTGATTCTTTTTACAAAAATTGTGATATTTTACTTGTTCCAAACAAATACCAACTTGCTCCAAGAACTAAAATACTAGAGGCAATGAGTGCGGGAAAATGTGTAGTAACTTATTCAAGTAACATATACTCACATAAAGAATTTAAAAATTTTAAAAATATTGTTTATGGAAATAATACTGAAGAATTTTTTTACAATTTAGAATACGTAATTAAGAATCATAATGAAAGAAATAAAATAGGAAATAACGCTAGAAAAATCTATAATCAACAATATAATCCATTAAAAATCATGAATTATAATTATAAACTTATAAAAGCTATTTTATGAAAAAAGTTTGGATTGCTGGGCACAACGGAATGGTGGGATCAGCGTTGGTTAAAGTTTTTTTAAAAAAAAAAAATTATAAGATTCTAAAAATAAACAAAAAAAAATTAGATTTAAGAAATCAAAATGATGTTAATAAATGGGTAAAAAAAAATCAACCTGATATAATTATTAATGCTGCGGCAAAAGTAGGTGGAATAAAACATAATGCAAATTTTCCAGCACACTTTATTTATGATAATCTGATGATATCAATCAATATTATAAATGCAGCATATATAAACAAAGTAAAAAAACTTTTTAATTTAGGTTCTGCATGTATTTATCCTAAGCATTGCAAACAACCAATTAAGGAAGACTATTTATTAACTGGGGAGCTTGAAAAAACTAACGAAGCTTACGCAATTGCCAAGATTGCTTCTTTAAAAGCATGTGAATATTATAATAAACAACTTGGAACTAAATATTACTCGTTACAACCTACAAATTTATATGGAGAGAATGATAATTTTGATCTAAATTCATCACATGTGATACCGGCTTTAATAAATAAATTTTATCATGCTAAAATTAATAGCAAGGAAACTGTAGAAATATGGGGATCTGGAAAAGCAACAAGAGAATTTATGCATGTTGATGATCTAGCTGAAGCTATTTTTTTTCTTTCACAAAAAAAAATTAGTAATAATGTATTAAATATAGGGACTGGAGAAGAAATTAGTATAAAGGACTTAGCAAAAAAAATTTGTAAAATATCAAACTTTAAAGGAAAAATTAAATTCAACACAAAATTACCTGATGGAACTCCAAGAAGAATAGTTGACAGTTATAGGTTAAAAAAAATGGGCTGGAGACCAAAGATTTATTTAGATGAGGGTCTTGTAAAAACTTACAAATACTTTGTGAGTCAAAAGGTAAAATAATGGATATTGACGTAGTTTTTATAATTCCAAATAATTCAAATAAAATATATCAAAATTTATCAATCACGTATTCGGCTATTGAAACTCCAACATGGGCTCTTTTACTAGCAGAGTCATGTAGAAGCAAAGGCTTTAATGTAAAAATAATTGATACATCGGCTGAAAATCTAGATGATAAAGATACCTATCAAAGACTAAAAAGTTTATCTCCGAGACTTATAAATTTTGTGGTATACGGGCAAAATGTAAACTCTGGAACTACTAATATGTCAGGAGCGACAAGGCTTTCGAAGTATTTAAAATTAAAAAATAAAAATTTTCTAATATCTTTTACTGGATCGCATATTCAGGCATTGCCAATTGAAACTCTAAATAAAGAGCAAAGTATAGATATTGGTTTCACAAATGAAGGTGTCTATGCGCTTCATAATGTTTTGAGAACGAACTTGAAAATTAGTGAATTAAAAAAAGTAAAAGGTATTGTTTTTCGAGATAATAATAAAATTACAATAAATGACCCAGAAATTATTGTTCCACAAGAAAATATGGATAAAGATCTACCTGGGTACGCTTGGGATTTATTGCCTTATAAAGAGAAACCATTTGATTTATATAGATCTCCTTTATGGCATGCTGAGTACAATGAAAAATTTAGATCACCTTACGCAGCAATACAAACATCACTTGGTTGTATGTTCAGATGTGAATTTTGTATGATTAATATAATTAATAGAAACGATAATAGCGAAATTGGTGTTGCTAGTAATTACAGTAAAATGAGATATTGGTCTACAGAATTTATACTAAATGAGTTTAAAAAATTATTGGAATATGGAGTCAAAACTATAAAAATTACTGACGAAATGTTTTTATTGAACCCTAAGTTCTACATACCTTTATGTGAAAAACTTGCTGAACTTAATAAAAATGATGAACTAAAACTTTGGGCATATTCAAGAATTGATACAGTAAAAAGACCCGAAATATTACAAAAAGTAAGAAAGGCAGGCATTAAATGGCTATGTTTAGGAATAGAAAGTGCTGAAAAAAAGATAAGACTTGAAGTTTCAAAAGGTAAATTTGATGATGTAGACGTTGGTGAAGTTATAAATAAAATCCACGGTGCGGATATTGAAGTTATGGCAAATTATATATTTGGACTTCCTACTGATGACTTGAATTCAATGCAGAGAACATTTGATTTATCTTTAAAATTGTGTACGTCTGGATGGAATGCTTATGCTGCAATGGCATTACCTGGCAGTATGCTTTATAAACAAGCTGTTGAAAATAATTTAAAGATACCTGAAAATTATGAAGCATTTTCTTTTCATTCATATGAATGTTCGCCATTACCAACCAAAAAATTAAAAGCTTATGAAATACTTCAGTTTAGAGATGATGCGTTTCACTTATATCACTCAAATAATAATTTTTTGAATAGAGTTGAGAAAAAATTTGGCTCAGAAGCAAAGAAAAACATAGTAAATAAATTAAAAATAAGGTTAAAAAGAAGAATTATAGAAGAAAAATCTTTTTAATAAAATTTTTCTGAATACTCTATAAAAACTGTGCTTTTTTTTTTTAAAAATGCTTTTTTATATTCTTTAAAAATATTTTTTTTCTCTTCTAATTTTACAACATCAATAAACTTAAGCATTGATTTAATTTCTTTTGAATAATCTTGTGTATGTTGTAGTCCTGCATCAATAGGTTTTTTTGCACCCACCATGACTCTTATTATAACAAAAGGATTAAATTCATGTGATGATATCTTATTCATTTTGTCTAAATGATTTACCAATTGATTGAATGACAGAATAAAAAAGTCAAATCTTGGATAACATGAAACAGGAATATAACCTTGTAGCGAAAGACCAATACTAAGACCTAGTTGAGTTTCCTCAAAAACTGGTAATTCTATTTTTTTTTGTTCACTTATACCTTCTAGAGTTTTAAATATTAAGTTTCCAGGAACAGATACTGACTGACCTAAAAAAAGAGTTTTTTTAGATTTTGAAATTAATTTCATTGATCTTTTGATTTCATCAAAATAATTCATTAAAAACTAACCCATTTTCCAGTTCCATGATGTGGGTATCCTTGTCTATACTTATAATAGAATACATCTTTAGGAAATTTAAGTTTTTTTATGTTCCAAACTTTCTTTGTATCTGTGTAAACGCTTTTACCGTTATCCTCAATTACAATCTCTAAAGGTAAATTAAAATTTCTTGAATAATTATATGCTTCATAAAAAACTCCCATAGTAGATGTCATGTCACCAATAAATAGCCAAACTTTATTTTTCTTTTTATTTTTTTTTATTCCCAGAGCTGTTCCTAACGCTATTGGTATTATTCCCCCTGCGATAGATGAGCAAAAAAATTTATTTTTTTTTGATGAAATATACATACTCTTGCCACTTACTACTTGATCAAATAATTTTTTTTCTGGAAATCCATGCAATAATGCATGAGCATGATTTCTCCAGCTGCAAAAAACCCAATCATCTCTACCAATATATTTAAATATTTCATTAAGCTGACTCTCATTACCTTTTGTTAAATGAATTGGATATTTAATTTTTCCTTCATTATAAATTTTAAAAATTTTTTTTTCGAATTTAATGATTTTCGATATATCAAAATCTTTCTTTTTTATTTTTTTTTTATTTTTTGGAATAAAAATTTTCATGGTAAGTTAAGATTGTAAAACTTATAATATATATTTGCTCCCGACAAAAGGATGAAATAAAATAAAAAGTATGTGTTTATGTACTTTCTTTTATTAATAATTATGTATTTTTCAAAATTAAAATAAAAGAAAATAAGTACAAACATTAAAGGATCAAAATATTCGTTGTAAGTTTTTTCTACAATTAGGGAAACTAAAATCAAAGTTAAAAATGGAAGTAAATTTTTTATATTTTTTTTTAAAATAAAAAATATTAATAATGACCCAAACTGTATGTAAAAAAAATAAATAATTTTTAATAGTAAAAGATTTATTCCTAATGTATTTTTTAAAAAATAGAAAACTTTTGAAATTACACCGTTTCCCCATGTTTCATCAAAATTTGGTATAAATAGAATATTAATAGTTAAAATTACAATAAAAAAAAAATAAGATTTTTTATCAAAAATTATATCTTTTAAAATTTTTTTTTTTATTGTGTGTATCAAAATAGGTAAAAAATAAAAAATGATTATTGATATGGCATATGATAAATTTTCAAAATAGATACCTAAACGAAATTGTGACTCAATTGGTAATATTCCTTTCCAAATATAAAATAAATATAGTGCTGGAATACTTGTAATAAAAAAAATAAGAAAAACCTTAATTTGATGACTTATAGAATTTAGACTAATTACTAAAACTAAAAAAAACGAAAAAGACAAAAATATAAATTTCTGATCAGAATAAAAAGAAAGCGAAGATAATATAGCTAAAGTTAAAACTTTATAAAAATAATTTTGTTTTTCAAATGTGTTTAATTTAAAGTAATTAAAGAAAAATATAGATAAAAAAAGAAATAAAAAAGGAAGATTTTCTTGATGCGCCCAATAAGAGGAGGTTCTAAAATAGGGACTGAACATAAAAATTGAGGTAAGAATAATTGCATCATTGTTACTAAACTGTTTGAAACTCCTAATTGAAATATAAAAAGCAATTAATATTAAAAAATTAAATATAAAATTTGATAATCTGTAGAAATATTGGTTATAATCGAAAGGATTAAAAGCATTTATTATTAAAAACAGGGGCATTCTAGATGATTCATATTCAATGCTTGTAAGAGAGTCGATTATACCAGATTTAAATTTTAGAAAATTACCCCATTCATGAAGTTCGAAATCTAGCTTTCCTCCACCTGAAGAATCTTCATTGAAAATAAAACCAATGATAAAGAGGGAAATACTGATTATAAATACAAATAAACGTTTATTATCAATTTTCATTTTTTTCAAATCCTACTTCATACTCAATAAATGCAGATGGATTTTGATAATTTTTATCTAAAATTCGTTTTATGTATAAACCTAAAAAACCTATAGATAATTGTAAAATTGATAAGAAGAATAAAATTAAAAAGCTTTCAAAGTTAAATTCAAAAAATATTAAATAAAAAAACGTGATAAAGAAGAAAAATATACCAAGAAAAAAAATTAAATAGATTGGCCTAAATGAATTAAAAACAATTCCTCTAATAAGTTCTTTATATGGATTTGTCGAGCTGAGAAGAGAATAATGTGTATTTCCAAAGTTTCTCTTATCTCTATTATATTTGAGTGTCATTTGTTTAAAACCTACCAAAACTGGAAATCCTCTAGTAAATGGATCATTATCCTTGTACAATAATATTGCATTCAAAGCATTTCTTGATAACATTTTGAAATCCCCACTATCTTCTAAAATTTTGTCCTTATTAAAAACATTAACGACTTTGTATGCAACATTAGTTACAAATTTTTTTGTTATTGTTTCTCCTTCTCTAGATATTCTCTGAGTATTAATAATATCAATTTTTTTGTCTATTATTAGTTTATACATATCCTCTATCAATTCAGGAGGATCCTGTAGATCACAATCTAAATAAACTATATAATCTCCTCTTGATTTAGATAATCCATATACAAGTGATCTTCCATTTCCAATATTTTTTGAGGTCTTAATTATCTTAATTTGATTATTTTTTAACCTCTCCTCAATTAAAATTTTGTTAGAATTATCAGTAGAATAATCATCAACAAAAATTATTTCATATTTCTGTTGTATTCTAGTCAAGACATTTTCTAATCTTGTTATCAATTCCTTTAAACAGTCCTCTTCATTTCTGAATGTGATTACAACTGAAATCATTAAAAATTATTAATTATTTTTGCTATTTTTTTTATTTTATTCTTTGTTAAGTCTGGATAGTTACCAATATAATATCCAAAAAAGTGAACCATCTCAACATTTGAAAAATTTTTCAAATTTATTTTTTTAAGAATATTTCTTAAATATGGCTGTCTTAATTGATTGCCTCCCCCAGCATTCCCTCTTCTAAACTCTATACCATTTTTTGCTAACAATTTTTCAAATATGTCTCTTTTTAATATTGATTTAGTTTTTATAATTATTGGAAATGCATAGTTGGATATTCCTGAAAGATTGAAATCTTTAAAAAATTTTTTATCATCTAATACTTTTAGAAAAAAACGTAAATTTTGGTTTCTTTTAATTATATTTTTATTCAATCTTTTTAACTGACTGATACCTATTATTGCACCTATTTCATTATTTCTAAAATTAAATCCTGGGTTTAAAAAAATGAAACTTTTATTTAAATCCTTATATTTTTTATGTTGTTTTTTTATATCATCAAACTTACTTTCTCTAAGCATCCCATGACCTCTGAATCTTACACAAAAATCATAAATTTCTTTATTATTTGTGCATATCATTCCCCCTTCAATTGTACTCATGTGATGCGCATAATAAAAAGAGAAATTTGATATCGATCCAAATGTTCCTAATTTTTTGTTATTATACTTTGCACCGTGCGACTCACAAACATCTTCTATAATTTCAATTTTTTTTTTTCTACAAATTTTAATAAGATCATTTGAAATTCCACAAAAACCTTGGGCATGTGTAATAAATATTGCCTTAGTATTCTTATTAATATTTTTGATCACTTTTTTATTATCAAGTGATAGTGTTTTTAAAGAAATATCTACAAATTTAGGCTGAAAACCGTTATTTATTACAGCCATAATATCTGATGGCCAGGTAAGTGGAGGTACAATAACTTCACCACCATTTGGATACTTACTTTTAAGATATGCAAATGTAATAAAATTAGAGGAAGATCCAGAATTCACATAAACAGAATATTTAACACCAAGCCATCTAGACCATTTTTTCTCAAACTCCTCTACTTTTTTGTTTTGTGTAAGTATAATATTTTTTTTCAATGCAGTAGTAACTTTTGATAAGTCGTCACGCGTAATATTGTTGGACATCAGGGGGTGTAAAAAATTACTTTTCATTTATTTGTTTAATATAATTTGACTTCCCTCTTTCTCAAATTTGAACTTTAGATAGGTTAATTTGCTAAATCTTTTTTTAAGCCTATTTTGTACTGATTTATTTCCATAAAACATTATAAAGCCACCACCGCCTGCTCCAAGAATTTTTCCACCAAGAGATCCACAAAATTTAGCTTCAGAATACAATTCATCAATTAATATATTAGATACACCTTTAGACAGTTTTTTCTTTAAAAACCAATATTCTTCCAATAATCTTCCAAAATTATCAAACTCGTTATTTTTTAGTAATCGCTCACATTCATCCACGTAAGTTTTAATTTTATGATAATGTTCAATTTTTTTATCTATATTTTTGATTTTCGTTTTTTCTATATTATTTGCAATCCTTGTTTTTCCTGTAAAAAAAAGAATTAAATTTTTTTCTAATTCGACTAATTTTTCATCATTTAAAATATTTTTTTTTACCTTGATATTATTTTTATTAAAACTAATTTTGTTAAATCCACCAAATGAACTCCATACTTGATCTTGACTTCCTACTTGCTCTTTCAAAATTTTTTGTTCTAAAAATATACCTTGTTCAGACAATTTTTTTTTATTTTTTTTTTTATTTAAATGTAAATTTAAACAATTAATTAATCCTATTGTGAAAGAAGAGCTTGATCCAATTCCAGATCTACTGGGTAAATCACCATCATAATGAATTTCCATACCAGTTTTTATTTTAAAATATTTAAATATAGCTTTAAAGGCAGGGTGAGAAGATTGAGCTGTAGAACTCAGATTTTCAATTTTTGACCAAACAAATCTATATTTATGATTAAAGAATGGTGGTAGTTCTCTTATTGATATGTAACAATACTTATCAATTGAACCTCCAATAACCTTACCACCATATTTATTATAGTAGTCTGGAAAGTCGGTACCTCCTCCAAAAAACGATATTCTGAATGGTGTTTTTGAAATTATCATTATTTTCCAATTGTTTCGATATTATCTAATTAATGATATTTTTATAATCTTTTAATATCGTATTTATCATGAAGTTTGCAATTTTTTTATAATTATAATGTTTTTTTATAGTTTTAAAACCAGCTTGAGATAGTCTTCTTCCAATTTTATCATCCTTCAGAAGTTTTGCTAATTCATTTACAATTGATCTAGGATCGTCTGCAAATAAGACGTTTTTATTATACTTAAATTCTTTATTGTTCAACACATTTGATTTATAGGTGACAACAGGAACTCCTGCTTGCATACAATTCAAAATTCTAATACGAGTGCCTAAAGGTGTTGGATTTGATACTAGTATACAATTTGCAATTTTATAATACTTATTTATATTCTGGACCCATCCAGTAAATTTAATCCATTTATATTTATATAATAATTTAACTGACTTTGGAGGATCAAATTTTCCAATAATATATAATTTAAATTTAATTTTTTTTCTTAATTCAACAAGGTAAGGCAAAATCTTTTCTGAAAGTTCATATAAGCCTTCTTTGGTAAAAGTAGCTTTTAAATTTCCAACCATAATAATAATTTTTTTTTTATTTTTAAAAGGAAAAAATATTTGATTTTGATTTTTGGTAAAATTTTTTAAAGTAATTAATTTTTTTCCTTTAATAATTTTTTTATAATAGGACAGACTATCAGGTGAAGCTAAAAAACCAATTCTTGTATTATTAAAAATTTTTTTATAGGTTTTTTCAATATTTTTGTAATAAATATAAGAATTTAACATTAGAAAAAGATTTTGAAACTTAAAATCTTTTTTATAAATTTCAAATCTTAATTTCTCAACTTGATGTGGTGGCATATTAATATAATTATATGTCGGTATAAATTTTAATTTATAATTTGATGAACAAGGTATATTAAGCATATTAATTATTAAATCTGGATTGTATTGATAAATTGAACTTTCCATTTTTTGCCTAGTTTTACGGTCTATAAAAAATAAATCTGGATTATCGGAAAATATTCTTAGTGTATTTCTTAAAGTTTTTTGGAAAAAAGAAATTTCATTTTCTTTGATAATATCATAATCGTAATTTTTTATGCTTTTTAGTAATTTATTTCTACTTGATGAAGAAGCAAAGATTTTTGAATAATTCAAAATAAATAATTTAGTAGAAATTTTTTTTTTTTTTA
>CESP01054505.1_pt1 | contig 48146 bp, 43 predicted proteins | sample 531211 | NCBI WGS metagenome assembly CESP01 (sample SAMEA2622074, study PRJEB7988) | marine metagenome | biome: marine biome (ENVO:00000447); feature: surface water layer (ENVO:00002042); material: "saline water (ENVO:00002010), including plankton (ENVO:xxxxxxxx)" | depth 5 m | reverse complement strand
TATTTTCATTTAATGGACCTGAATTTCCGATACATGTTGTACAACCATAACCAACTAAATTAAAACCCAGTTCATCTAAATATTTAGTTAAACCAGCTTTATCCAAATAATCAGTCACCACTTGCGAACCAGGTGCTAATGATGTTTTAACCCAAGGTTTTACTTTTAATCCTTTATCAATTGCTTTTTTTGCTACTAGACCAGCTCCGATTAGTACATTTGGGTTTGAAGTATTTGTGCATGATGTGATTGCGGCTATAACAATATTGCCGTCTCTTAGTTTATAACTTTCATTATCAACTTTACTTTCTTTGAATTTGTCTCTTTTTGTATTTAGTTTAAATGACTCAGAAAAAGATTTCGCAGCAGATGTTAATTCTACTTTGTCTTGAGGGCGCTTTGGTCCTGATATACATGGAACTACGTCTGTCATATTAAGTTTAAGTGTATCTGTAAATTCTAAATTATTACTTGACCACATACCTTGTTCTTTAGCATACTCCTCTACCAGGTTTATTGTTTCGTTGTTACGACCAGAAAATTTTAAATATTTAAGAGTTTCTTCATCTATTGGAAAAAAGCCGCAAGTCGCACCATATTCTGGTGCCATGTTACCGATTGTTGCCCTGTCTGCTAATGATAAATTTTTTAATCCCGATCCGTAAAATTCTACAAATTTACCTACAACCCCTTTTGCTCTTAACATTTGCACTATTGTTAAAACTAAATCAGTTGCTGTAGTTCCCTCTTTTAATTTTCCTGTTAGTTCAAAGCCAATTACCTCAGGTATTAACATAGAAATAGGTTGTCCTAACATTGCGGCTTCAGCTTCAATTCCACCAACACCCCAACCTAAAACGGAAAGACCATTTACCATAGTCGTATGGCTATCAGTTCCAACAAGTGTATCTGGATAAGCGAATATATCATTGCCAACCTTGTTTGACCAAACAACTTTAGCTAAATATTCTAAGTTAACCTGATGACATATTCCAGTTCCTGGAGGTACAACATTAAAATTATCAAACGCTTGTTGCCCCCATTTTAAAAAAGAATATCGTTCCCCGTTTCTTGAAAATTCTATTTCTACATTTTTTTTAAATGAGTCTTTGCCTGCGTATTTATCAACCATAACTGAATGATCAATTACAAGGTCAACCTTTGATAAAGGATTTACTTTGCTTGGATCCTTTTTTTTAGATGCCACGGCATCACGCATTGCTGCAAGGTCAGCTACTGCAGGAATGCCTGTGTAATCTTGCATTAAAACTCTTGCAGGCGTAAAGGCAATCTCGGTTTTTGAACTTTTGTTTTTTAACCAGTCTTTTATCGCAATGATTTGGTTTTTATTTACTGCTACCCCATCTTCATTCCTCAATAGATTTTCCAATAAAACTTTTAATGAATTAGGAAGTTTGCTTACCCCTTTTAAACCGTTATTTTCTGCCTCTTTTATATTAAAATATTTATAAACTTTTTCGCCAACTTTTAGACTTTTTATTGCATTAAAACTATTTAAATTTTTTTTCATTTGACTAACTGCGTATCCTTTATAAAAAAAGGATATAATTATCAACTATGAAAAAAAGCAAATTAGAGTGGCAAAAACAGCTAGATACTGAACAATATATGATACTTAGGGAGGAAAGCACTGAAAGAGCTGGAAGTAGTGAACTAAATTCAGAAAAAAGACAAGGATCGTATTATTGTGCCGGTTGTAATACAAAGCTTTTTGATTCTTCAATGAAATTTGATAGCGGAACTGGTTGGCCATCTTTTTTTAAAAGCTGTAAAGATGTTTTTGAAACTAAGACCGATCATTTAATAGGATATGCTCGAACTGAATACCACTGTATGAAATGCGGTGGACATCACGGTCATATTTTCGATGACGGGCCAGCACCAACGGGAAAAAGATATTGCAATAATGGAAAGGCTTTAATATTTAAACCAGAATAATGGAAAAAGAATTTAGAAATATCTCCAAGGTAGGTTTCATGAAGCATAACGGAGGGTTAGTCTTCAGAAAGTTGTCAGAGAGTGAATATGAGTACAAGACAACCATACAAGACTTTCATATGAACGCTGGAGGGGTTACGCATGGAGGATATGTGATGTCAATGTTAGATTCAGGAATGGGCACTGCTGCTCATCAAAATATTGAAGGCGGAGCTGTTACAATATCTATGAGTATAAATTTTATAGGTGGCTCAAAACCAGGTGATAAAATTGTAGGATATGCAAAAATTAAGAAGCAAACAAGATCTCTGATATTTATGTATGGCGAATTAAAATGTAACGAAAAATTGCTTGCTACTGCTGAAGGAATTTGGAAAATTTTAAAATAAATTTTATAAACCTGAAACCCAATTCATTATAGAGGCCGCTAACTCTTTCTCAGTATTTTCAAATCCATGTCTATGTAACGGACCGCAATCTCTACCTGTTGTACCTCCACCATCAATGGTGACCAATTTTTTACTTTTTGCTTTAAGTTTTTTTACTAATTTAGGTATTGGTCCATAAGGTGTGACCATACATGTATCTTTCTTTGGATGTATAATTAGAACGTGAGTATCAACTCCTTTTTTCAAAATATTTGTAATAAGGTATCCAGACGATACTTTGCTTGAAGTTGCAGTCATAGCAGCAGCATTCACTATACCGTCTAATTTTGATCCATGTATTACAGCTGCATTTGAAACCGATGTACCTCCCCTGCTATGACCAACCAAAATCGTTGGTAAATTATTTCTTTTTTTTAAAAGTTTTGAAACTTTTAAAATATTATCTGCATGAGTTTTACTTTTTCTATATTTAAGACTTATTTTTTTTCCTTTTTTTGGGTTTGGAAAAAAATATATATTAAATCCTGCTTTGATAAAATTTGATCTAGCTCTTATTAAAGGATTTTTAACTTTACCAAGCTTTCCGTGTTTTAAACCTCCTCCTCCAACAAACATGATTAAGTTTGCTTTCGAATTTTCTTTTTCTAAAGCTTTCATTGGCATTTCGCTTGCAAAGCTAATTCTTATTTTTGTAATTTCAGCACTAGCATCTGTAAAAAGAATTAAAGAAAAAATTATAATTAAATATCTCATTATTTTTTACTAAATTTCTTACCATAATTAGTAATAGATAAATATAGCCAATTTGGTAACAATTGTATTATTTTCATTAAGTAAGTAAAACTTTTCGGAAAGTGAATTTCAAAAGTATTTTTATTTACAATGCCATCATAAATTTTATCGGCTGCATATTCTGCTGACTGTATCATTGGCATTGGAAATTCGTTTTGATCTGTCATTGGAGTTTTTATAAAACCAGGACAAATCAGTGAAACTCTTACATTATGATCTTTTAGTTGGAAATATAAGCTCTCTGTAAAACTATTTAAAGCTGACTTTGATGCGCAGTATGCCCCTGCATTTGGCAAACCTCTATAACCTGCAACAGACGATACTATTGAAATATGTCCATTTTTTTTATTTTTAAAGTACTCATAGACAGAATTAATAGAATTAATTGTTCCCATATAATTCACATCATTGATTTCTTTAATTTTAGCCAAATTAAAAGTTTTTTCAGACTGAGGGTCGTGAATACCAGTGCAAAAAACTGCAACACTTATATCTCCAAAATTTGAGCGTATTTTTGAAAAAACGTCTTTGCATTCTTCAGCGTTTTTTATATCAAGTTTGAAAGATTTTATATTTTGGCTAGATTTTTCAATATCTTTTAATAATTCTTCTCTTCGAGCCGAAATAGCAACCTTCCAATTATTTTTAGCAAATTTTAAAGCAAGAGCTTTGCCAATTCCACTGCTAGCTCCTGTTATCCAAATTAAATTTTCCATTATTAAGAATATAGCAAAAAAAAAGCGTCTTTGAATATGTCAAAGACGCTTTTTATTATTATGTTTTAAATATTAAAATTTCTTACCAAAAGAAAACATCAACATTGTAAGATCAACGTCTGCCTTCAAATCCTTACCAGTATCGTTACTGGCTGCAGTATTTGAAGAACCTTGTTTTCCGTCTGAACTTGACGTTACTTCATCATATTGGGTGTGATTTAACTCGACACGGAAAAATGTGTCATTCGCACCTTCTCTTTCATATCCAATACCTATTGTTGGACCTATTAGAGTATCTTCATCATCAGTTAATGATGAACCAGATGCTGTTGCTAAATCTGTAATTTTAACAGTTCCTCTTGATAGACCAGCTTTAAAGTAAACTTCACCACCTTGTGGTATTTCTGCACCACCTTTTAGATAAAGAGTTACGTGACCTCTCACTTCAACTGAAGCATCAGTCACTGTTCCATCCGCATCTGCAATTTCTGCTAATGGCATAAATGCCAATCCAACAGATATTGGAGCATTTGGTACTTGACCTTCTAAGAAAGCTTGAACTAATGGTCTAGTATCGCTGTCACTTCCAGTGCTTTGAACAGTACCACCTTCAGTAACTGTAGCGTCACCTTCTGCGAGTGCCAATGCGATTGAACCACCAACTTTCATTTCTGCATGCGCAGAGTAAGTAAGTGTTATCAAAGAAACGAAAACAGTTAAAAACTTTTTAAGCATGTTTTATCCTTTATTAATTAATTAATTAATGTTTTTAAGAATCTCCCTTAAAAACAAGAATTTTATATTCTATTTAACCTCCAATTATAACCCCAAATATCGGACTTTCTTAAGTTATCCTGAAGTGTGACCTATTTGCAACAATAAAAAATGCTTTAAAATTATAGGTTTATTTGTCTTTTAATGTATTCCACACTTGATTGAGTCTTTTCTCTCTACCACACCCAGACTTATAAGCTTTGTAGTGATCTGGATTTTTTTGATAAAAATTTTGATGATACTCTTCAGCTCTATAAAATTTTTTAAATGGCAAAATATGAGTTTGGATATTTCCAGTATTTATTTTAAGTCTATTTTTTGATTTGCTTATCTCTTTTTTTTCCTCGTCATTTTTAAAAAATATAGCTGATAGATAACTAGAACCTAAGTCACAAAATTGACCTCTATTATTAAATGGGTCTATATTTTTCCAAAAGAAATCTAATAATTGTGAGTATTGTATTTTTTCACTGTCATATGTTACTTCTATAGCTTCAAAATGGCCAGTATTACCTTTTGTTACTTCTTCGTAAGATGGATTTTTTAAATCGCCCCCAGTGTAGCCGGAAATTACATTTTTTACCCCTTCAAGCTTGTCAAAGGCTTCTTCCATGCACCAGAAGCAACCACCTGCAAAAATCGCTTTTTTTTCAATCGCCATACTGATCCTTGGTAAAATAATAATTATAGCTAATATTAATGTAATTTTTAAGCATTTAAAAATCATATTTTTATGTTTATATACGCATCTAAAATTAAGGAAAAATACAAAATGTCGCCTTATTTGAAACTTAAGAAAGGTTAGATTAATGATAATATGATTAATAAATTTTTAATAACTATATTTGCTATATTAATAAGCGCTACATTTGCAAATGCTGGTTCATGCCCGCTATTAGTAAAAAAAATTGATAATTTGCTATCTCAAACAAAACAATTAAGCAAAGAGCAGCTTTCAGAAATAAAAAAACTAAGAGATGGTGGTCATAAAGCTCATAAAGAAGGAGATCATGCTGAGTCTGTTAAAATTCTCAAGCAAGCTCTCAAACTATTAGAAAGTTAAAACCGAATGTCCCTAAAAATAAACGATACCGCTCCAAATTTCAACGCAGATACAACTCATGGTAAAATTAATTTTTATGACTGGTCTGAACAAAAATGGGTAGTAATATTTTCACACCCAAAAAATTTTACTCCTGTTTGTACGACAGAACTAGGAAGTCTTCAAAAAATTAAGAAGTCTTTTGATGAAAGAAATGTAAAAATATTAGGATTAAGTGTGGACCCTGTAGAGGATCACGAAAAATGGAGCAAAGATATTGAAGATGTTACAGGTTACAAACCAGATTACCCTTTGATTGGAGATAAAAACTTAGAGATATCTAAAATCTATGGCATGCTCCCTGCAACTACTTCAGGTGATTACAAAAACAGAACTGCCATTGATAATCAAACAGTAAGAAATGTTTTTATTATAAGTCCAGATAAAAAAATAAAACTTATTTTGTCTTATCCAATGTCCACTGGAAGAAATTTTGATGAGATAGTAAGAGTAATAGATTCATTAAAATTAACAGCTTCTCATAAAGTTGCAACCCCGGCAAATTGGAAAAAGGGAGACAACGTAATTATCGTTCCTGCAGTTAAAGATGATGAAGCAAAAAAATTATTTCCTGATGGTTGGAAATCAGTAAAACCTTATATCAGAGAAGTAAAACATCAAGATCTAGAGAAATAATGAAAAAATTTCAAGATTTAATGAAAATTTCTAATGAAATAGAAAATATTTCAGTAGAGGATGCAAAGAAAAAATTAAACGACCCAAATGTTCAATTTATAGATGTTAGGGATAAAAGTTCTTTTGAAAAAGGAACGATAGGTAATGCTATTCATTTAGAAAGAGGTTTACTAGAATTCTTTTTAGCTGAGGGTAGTCCTCTAGAGAATCAGTTCTTCAAAAATAACCCTAATAAAGAGTATGTTGTATTCTGCGGTCTCGGTGGTCAAAGCACCTTATCCACAAAAACCATGAAAGAAATGGGCTTAAAAAACGTGAAAAATATGGCTGGTGGATACAAAGAGTGGATAGAAAAAAAATAAACAAATTTTAATCACGACTTGGTCACATTTTAATATTAACAATTAAAGTATGAAAAAAGTAAACTTAGTAAGACCTGCTGAAGTTGACCCGATAGAAATATCTGAAAAAAAAGAAGGATTTTTTTCTAAAGGTGTGGCTCTAATTCTTGGGGCGAACTTGCTTGTCATATTGATGATATATTTAGTTATTTTTAAAGGCTAAGTAGTTTAACCCTATTTCATAAATTCTGGCCTCATTGTAAAATCGATTTTAATGTATATATAATAAAGGTACATGGCGTCTAGAACAGAAAGCGATAGTTTTGGAAAAATTAAAGTTCCATCGGATAAATATTGGGGCGCATCTACACAAAGATCATTAAAAAATTTTAAAATCGGTAAATTTAAAGTTCCGATAGAGCAGATTCATTCTATGGCAATAGTGAAAAAAGCTGCTGCTATTACAAATGCGAAATTTGGCGATTTAGAAAATAGAATTGCAAAAGCAATCGTAAAAGCTGCGGATGAGGTTATCTCCGGTAAATTAAATGATCATTTTCCACTTGTAGTATGGCAAACAGGTTCGGGGACGCAAACCAATATGAATTTAAATGAAGTTATTGCGAACAGAGCAAATGAAATATTAGGTTCTAAATTGGGTACAAAAAAACCAGTTCATCCTAATGATCACGTAAATAAAGCTCAGTCAACTAACGATACATTTCCTACGGCAATGCATATATCAATTGCTATGATGGCAAATAAAAAATTAATACCAGCCATATTAAAACTTGAAAAAACTTTAGGTAAAAAGGCTAATCAATTTAAAGATATCGTAAAAATAGGTAGAACTCATTTACAAGATGCTACCCCATTGACATTAGGACAAGAATTTTCAGGATATCACATGCAAGTTACAAAATGTCTCGCCAGAATTAAACGAGCATTAAAAGAAATATATCCGTTAGCACAAGGCGGGACTGCTGTTGGGACAGGAATAAATACAAAAAAAGGATGGGATAAAAAAATAGCAAAAGAAATATCCAAAATTACAAGATTGCCTTTCGAAACAGCAAAAAATAAATTTGAAGCCTTAGCAGCACATGATTCGATAGTTAATTTCTCTGGTACTCTGAATACAACTGCAGTGGCATTAATGAAAATTGCAAATGACATTAGATTTTTAGGATCAGGCCCTAGAGCTGGATATGGGGAGTTAATATTACCTGAAAATGAGCCAGGTTCTTCAATAATGCCGGGCAAGGTAAATCCGACTCAATGTGAAGCAGTAACAATGGTTTGTGTGAAAGTTATTGGAAATCATAATGGAATTACTATGGCAGGATCACATGGACATTTTGAACTCAATGTGTTCAAGCCTTTAATAATTCATAACATAGTTCAATCAATTGATCTTATCTCTGACTCTGTAAATTGTTTTATTGGAAGCTGTCTAAATGGAATTAAAGCGGATAAAAAAAAAATAAATAAATATTTAAAAGAGTCATTAATGCTTGTTACAGCATTATCTCCGATTATAGGTTACGACAATGCAAGTAAGATTGCAAAGAGTGCACATAAAAATGGAACTACACTGAGATTTGAAGCTTTAAAAAGTGGATTGATTGATGAAAAAACATTTAACAAAGTAATGAATCCAAAAAAAATGACTAGACCAAGCTAATATAGTTCAAAAAATTTAGGCAAATTAAAAAAATTTATTAATTTCCCTTCTAATATTTTTTCATTAAAACTTTTATTTAAATTTTCAAGTTTGTTTCCTTTGTAAGTAATTTGCTTATCAACGTAAGGATCGGTACTAGTAAAGTAATTTGTTTCATTTTGCTCAATATAAATTTTTTCTTTATTTAAATTTAAGTATCCAGATGAAATTACTGAAAAAATGTTTTGATTGACTATTTTACTTTGTATTTCCTTATTTACTGATAGATTTTTGATTATTTTTTTATAATTATTTGTTGAAAATTTTGATTTATAAAAAAATAGCTTATCCTTGCCAAATTTTAATATTTTACCCTTAATTTCTAATTTGTTAGAGAAGGAACTTAAAATAAACTGTTTTATAATAATATCTCCAGCTATAAATTGTAAATCAATAAAAACTTTATTGAAAATTTTGTTATTAAACTTTGCTTTTGGTATTTGAATAATTAAATTCGCATTAAAAAATTTAGCAATCTCAAAAATATCATCTTTTACAAATAAGACCAACTTTTCAGCTTGTATCTTATTTATTCTGGTTGTGTCTAAATTAAGTGTTAGCTTTGGTATATCATTGCTTCCGTAGGGGTACTTAAAATCAAATTTACCATTGATCAATTTTGAGGATACATTGGCATTTTTAATAATTAAAGTTTTATTTTGATTAGTAAATTTGCCTTTAACTAAAATATTCTCTAGTCCGGGAAATAACGATTTATCATCGTAAGAAAAAATTACTTTATTGGCATTTTGATCAAATACTATTTTTGTTTTTAGGTTTATTCCCTTCGCTTTGATTTCTAATTTATTTTTATTAAAATATAAATAAAACGGTATTTCCTCGTATACTCCATCTAATTTAATTTTATTTATAATTGAGTTCTTGATATTAATTTTAGAATTACTATTAGATATAACTAAAACTTTGTCGTTACGTATTAATTTTATATTAATATTTCTAAATTTAATTTTTATTTTAAAATCGTTGAAGGATTTTAAATCATTTATCTGACTAATTTTGATAGGAAATTGACCATTTTCAAAGGCAATGTTTGAAATATGAAATTTTTTAAAAAGTAAATTATGCGGAGATACATTAATGATTGTGCTTTCTATTCTGCTTTTGGTTTCAATGTCTTCACCAAGCTCTATATCCTTTATTACAATCGATGGTAGAGGAAAAAATTTGTAATTCATATCTCCACTTATATTTGTTTGTGTATTTAAATTTGATCCAATGATGTTCTCAAGATTTGATTTAAAATTATTTAAATTTAAAAATAATGGGGATAAAATATAAATTAAAAGCGTTAGTAAAAAAAAAAATACCGTTATAAAAGCCTTTTTTTTTATTAATGTGATCATTATTTTATTATTTTTTTTTATATTTGTTATAAAGAATAGTCATGGATAACAATTATTTAAATTCTTTAAATAATCAACAAAAAACAGCTGTTAGTCATTTTGAAGGACCGTTGTTAATACTTGCTGGGGCAGGATCAGGGAAAACTAAAGTATTAACCACTCGAGTAGCAAATTTAATCTTTAATAAAAAGTGTTTCGGACAACAAATTTTATGCGTTACTTTTACTAATAAAGCTGCAAACGAGATGCGTGAGAGAGTTCTTAAGTTAATTAATAACAAGTCTAATGCGGTACCATGGCTTGGAACTTTTCACTCTCTTAGCAATAAGATTTTAAGAAAACATGCTGAAGCTGTCGGCTTAAAACCAAATTTTACAATTATAGATACATTGGACCAAATTAAACTCATTAGAAATATTTTAGAAGCTGAAAATATTGATATTAAACAAAACCCTCCAAAACAGATCTTGTACAATATTGATCGATGGAAAAATCTAGGTTTAATACCTAGTAATGTATCTCTCAACAAATCTGAAGTTGATAAGGCTATAAGTTTAATGATTTATAAAATTTATCAAGAAAAGTTAAAAGTGATGAACTGTGTTGATTTTGGTGATCTAATATTACACTGCGTAACAATCTTTCAAAAATTTGATAAAATTAGAAAATCTTACCAAAATAATTTTAAATATATTTTAGTAGATGAATTTCAAGATACAAATTTTATACAAAATCTTTGGTTACAATTATTAGTCAACGATAGTAAAAATATTTGCGTGGTTGGAGATGATGATCAATCTATTTATAGTTGGAGAGGAGCAGAAATAAAAAATATACTCAATTTTGAAAAAAATTTTAAAAATACGAAAATTATAAAACTTGAGCAAAATTATAGATCAACAAAAAATATTTTATTTGCAGCTTCATCTCTAATTTCAAACAATGATAGTCGTCATCCTAAAAAATTGTGGTCAGAATTTAGAGAGGGAGATAAAGTGCAAATTCAGTCATTTTCAGATGGTCTGCAAGAAGCAATTTTTATTTCTGACCAAATAGAAAAAACATTAATAAAAAATACAAAACTTAATAATATAGCCATTTTAGTCCGAGCTGCTTTTCAAACAAGAGAGTTCGAAGAAAGATTTATTAGAATTGGTTTGCCTTATAGAATTATTGGTGGGCTCAAATTTTACGAAAGGGCAGAAATCAAAGACGCTGTAAGTTATTTAAGATTAATAAAACATTCAAATGATGATTTGGCTTTTGAAAGAATAATCAATCAGCCAAAAAGATCTATCGGAGAGAGTTCAGTTAAAAAAATTCATGAGGTTGCGAGAAAGGAGAGGATATCATTATTTGAAGCAAGTTTACATATGATTGATAATAAAATATTCAAACCTAAAACAGAAATTAGTGTAAATAACTTTGTGCAAAATATTTTAACATGGAAAAAAATTTCTAGTGAGATAGATCACGTTAGCCTATTGGAAAAAATATTAGATGAGTCTGGATATACTCAGATGTTAATAAATGAGAGGAGTCCGGAGGCTGAAAGTAGATTAGAAAATTTAAAAGAGCTTAGATCATCAATGAAGGTTTATGATAATTTAGATGAATTCTTAGAAAATATTTCCTTACAAACTTCTTTGGACGAAGAGTGGGATGGAGATAAAATTAATATTATGACGGTCCATGCCGCAAAGGGTTTAGAGTTTGAAGTAGTTTTTTTACCAGGATTAGAGGAAGGTTTGTTTCCACATCAAAAATCAATTGACGATAATGGACATGAGGCTGTGGAAGAGGAAAGAAGGTTGGCCTATGTTGCTATGACCAGAGCAAAAAAAAATTTGTTTATGTTGTTTGCGAATAATAGAAAATTTTTTGGCAATAAAAATATTGATGATTGGGTGCCATCAATGCCATCCAGATTTATAGACGAGATAGATAAAGAATTTATTGAAATCACAGATAATGTAGTAAACGAAAATAATGATTTTGAGTTTAGTCAAGAAATTCAACTAACAAGTAGCAAAAATAGTCCTGGCTGGTTGAGAATGAAAAAAAATATCGAAAATAAGGAGCGAGTAAAATCTATTGCATTCAGCGAGAATTTTACTAACTTTACAGTTGGGGAAGGCGTAAAACATGAAGGCTTTGGTGAAGGAAAAATCATTCATATAGAAGGTAACAAACTTTTAATAAACTTTAAAAAATATGGTGAAAAAAAAGTAATTGATAAGTTTGTTATGAAATTAAGTGCTGATTAAAATAAATAATATAAAAGAATTTCTTAATGAGAAAAAAATATATGGTTATTTAGTCACAAAAAATGATGAACATTTTAAGTCTCCGGATAATCTAAAAGTAGATATATTAAGACAACTTAGTGGTTTTACAGGATCTTTTGGAATGGCAATTATAACAAAAAAACATAATTATTTATTTGTAGATGGGAGATACACCACTCAAGCTAAAGAAGAGTCGGGTAAAAAATTTCAAATCATAAGCATAAATCAGCTTAAAGAGTTTATAAATGAAAAATTTAAACAGCGTAAAAAAATTGCATACGATGACAGGTATTTTCAATTAAATTTTGTAAATAACTTCAAAAAGTATAAGAATGAATTTATTCATCATCCCTTGTCACTGCCTTGCTTTAAGAAATCTGACAAAATTAATATATTTGAATTGAATAATAAATTTCACGGCTTAAGATTTGAAGAAAAATTTGTAAAAATAAATAAATTATTAAAGCTAAAAAAAAAAGAGGGATTTTTAGTATCAAATAGTGAAAATATATGTTGGCTGTCTAATTTGAGGGCAAGAGTACCTTACAATCCAATAATAAAATCAAAAGCGATAATTAAAAAAAATCAACTCTCTATTTATTTAGACAAGAAATATATAAAAAACAATTTAAAACTTAGTAAAAACATACAATTATCAGACGAAGATAAAATTTTCTCGGATATCCAAAAATTAAATACAGTTTATCTAGACCATAATGCAATATCAATAAATTTTATAAACAAGATTAAAAGAGAGAAAATACTAATCAAGCCTAAAGAAGATCCACTTAACTTTTTAAAATCTATTAAAAATAAAATTGAAATAAAAAATTTAAGAAAAGCCCAAATTTACGATGGTATTGCTTTGATAAAATTAATGTTTTGGTTAAAAAATAACGTCTCGAGCGGTAGAATTTCGGAGATCGACGTTCAAAATAAGTTGGAAAATATTAAAAAAGTAAATAAAAATTATATTTCCCCAAGCTTTGAAACTATTTCAGCTTTCGGATCAAATGGCGCGATAATTCACTATAATGCTAAAAACGTAAGAAAAAAAACATTCCTTAAAAAAAATAATTTTTATTTATTAGACTCTGGGTCACAATATTACTTTGGTACTACAGATGTAACACGTACGATTATATTGGGTAAAGTTAGTAACTTCCAAAAAAATATTTATACCTATGTTTTAAAAGGTCACATTGCAGTTAATAATTTTAACCTAACTAATAAAACAAGAGGCCATGAGGTAGATAAAAAAGCAAGATTTTTTCTAAAAAAATACGGAAAAAATTATAATCACGGAACCGGACATGGTATTGGCTATTTTCTCAATGTTCACGAAAACCCCCCTAACATCTCATTTAACAGTAAAACAAAATTTTTTGAAAGGCAAATTATGTCAAACGAACCTGGATATTATAAAGAGAAACATTTTGGTGTGAGATTAGAGAATATGATGATGGTTAAAAAAATAAAAGATAAAAAATATTTTGAGAGTTTAACTCTAGTTCCATTTGATAAAAATGGTCTTAATACTAAATTGCTTTCAAAAAATGAGATAAAATGGATAAATGATTACCACAAAAAAGTATTTAAAAATTTGAATGAATTTTTGAGTTTAAATGAAAAAAGGTACTTAAAAGATCTTTGTTCAGCTATTTAACATTTCGTACCACGCTTTTTCACTTAAAATTGCAACACCATTACTTTTAGCTTTTTCAATCTTTTTTGTAGTAGGTTTGCTATCACCAACTATTAAATAATCTAGCTTTTTGCTTGGTGTACCTAAAATTTTTCCTCCATTTTCTTCGATAATATTTTTTGCCTCTGATCTGCTCATTCTGGATAGGGCCCCGGTTAACATAAAAGTTTTTTCAAGAAATTTGCCGTCTTTTTTCAATTTGAAATCAGTAATTTTTAAAACTTTAATTAATTCAGATGCGGCTTTGGTATTTAACGAATTTGAAAAAAAATTTTGAATTGATTTAATTTGTGTTTCTCCGACCCCATCTAAGTCAATTAAACCATTAATTATCTTTTCTCTATTTTTTTTATCAAAAATTTTAGAAAAACTTTTGATATCTAAAAAATAATTAGCTAAAATTTTTGCATTCTCTTGTCCAATGTGCCTTATTCCTAAAGAAAAAATAAACTTTTCTAGCGTTATATCTTTAGATTTATTAATAGCTGATTTTAAATTATTTGCTGATTGATAACCAAACCCATCTAATTTTTCTATTTTTTTATAATTTAATTCGAAAATATCGTGCGGAAATCTTATAAAGTTTAATTCCCAAAACTTTTCAATAACTCTTTTACCTAACCCATCAATATTTAATGCATCTTTAGAAATGAAATGTTTAATTTTTTCTATTGCAATTTTATCGCACTCGTAACCTTCGCTTGTACATCTGGCAACTGCATCAAATTTTTTAGTTTGATGATTGTATTCTTTTTTCACTTTAGATCCACAAGATGGACATTTTAAAGGAAAATTAAATTCTTTTGAATTCTTAGGTCTCTTGTTTTTTTCAACAAATACTACATTTGGAATTACATCACCTGCTCTTTGTATACAAACTGTATCACCTATTCTAATATCTTTTCTTTTTATTTCATCCTCATTATGTAAGGAAGCATTAGAAACTACTACTCCTCCGACTGTAACGGGTTTTAATTTGGCCACTGGGGTAAGTGCGCCTGTTCTTCCTACTTGAATTTCAATATCATTTATTATTGAGAAACCTTTTTCGGCTGAAAATTTATGAGCAATTGCCCATCTAGGGACACTTGATAAATTTCCTAATCTGCTTTGTAGTTCAAAATTATTTACTTTATAAACAATCCCATCAATATCATAATTTAATTCAGATCTTTTCTTTTCAAGTTCCTTGTGATTTTTTAGGAGTTTATCAATATCCTTAAAAACCTCAGAAAGTGGATTTATGTTAAATCCTTTTTTTTTCATCAGATTAATAAATTCGCTTTGTGTTTTGCAAATTTTCTGGCCAGATTGAGTTGTACCATAGCAAAAAAAGTTTAAAGGTATCCTCTTAGTATTTGCGGCATCCTTTTGTCTTAAAGAGCCGGCAGCGGCATTTCTTGGATTTGAAAAACTTTCTTTTATTTTTTCATATTCACTTTTAGGTATATATACTTCACCTCTTACCTCAAAATTCTCAGGTAAGTTATTTGTTGAGATCTTTTTAGGTATAGTTTTTATAGTATTAAGGTTTTCTGTAATGTCTTCTCCATAATTACCATCACCTCTTGACAAGCCTTGAACAAAAATTCCTTTTTTGTACCGAAGCGCAGCAGAAATACCATCAATTTTTGGTTCTGCAATTACTTCTATTTCTTCTTTTTGATTTAAATTTAAAAAGTTCCTTATTTTTTTAAAAAAATCATCGATATCTTTATCAGATGTTGCATTACTTAATGATAGCATTTTCTCGGAATGAAGCACTTTTGAGAATTTTTTAGAGGGTTTGAAACCTATACTGTTTTGGACCTCTTTTATTTTTAAGTTTTGATCGTCTTCGAATTTTAAAAGATCTTTCTTTAATACATCAAATTTTTCGTCACTAATTTTTGGCTTATTTAAGTCATAATAATACTTATTATGATTATTAAACTCTTTTAATTTCTTTTTATATTCACTTAAGCTTTTTATCATTTGACTAAAAAGAAATTCTTAATTTTCATTTTTAAATTTACAAATCTGCTAGATTTTTTTTCTTTTTCAATTTTATCAATAAATTTTTTTTCACTAACAATGTTATAAGACTTTTTGTACCAATCACTATCATTAGAGTTATAACCTAAAATTGATGCATATTTTTTTGCTTCAGGAATGTTTCCGATTCTATAGTTTATTTCAACTATCCTATGCAAAGCTTCATCTACAAATATGGTGTTTGAATATTTTGTTACTATATTATTTAATCTAATTAATGCCGCCATCCATTTAAATCTATCTATATAATATCTTGCTATATACATTTCTTTACCCGCTAATTGTTCATTAATTAAATCTACTTTGTATTTGGCGTCCTGAGCGTAATCAGTATTAGGGTATTTTTTAATTATTTTTTTAAATTGAGTTAATGCGAGCTTGCTATTCCTTTGATCTCTACTTGCATCATTTATTTGATCATATAGATTTAATGCTATAAGATATTCCGCGTAATCATAATTTGCATGGTTAGGATAAAATTTCTTAAATTTTTTTATACTTTGTAAAGACTCTAAAAACTTAGCTCTATCATAATATATATATGAGATCATTAATAATGATTTAGGTCCATAGCTTAAATGTGAAAAGTTCAATTCGATTTTTTCAAATAGATCTAATGCCTCGTTATATTTTCCTGATTGGTATAAACTAAAGGCATCTATATACATTTTTTTTGGATTTGAAATTTTTTCTTCGTTAAAGACAATTTGTTTTTCACTCGTACAAGAAAAAGTAAAAATAAATAAAATTAAAACTACAAATTTAAATAATTTCATAATTACTTTTTTTCTTAAAAATCTCTTTTAACAACATAGCTGTCATTTCGTGTCCACTTTGATATCCATATATTTTTCCTATAATTTTATATCCACTTAAATATAAATCACCAACACAGTCTAAGACTTTGTGTCTCACAAACTCATCTTTATAACGTAATCCATCTTGGTTTAACACTTTTTCACCTGATACAATAATGGCGTTTTCAAGAGAGCCCCCTTTACCAAGGCCCATAGCAAAAATTTTTTCTAAATCTTCTTGCAAGCAAAATGTTCTACAATCATAAATTTTTAAATAATGACTATTAGAGTGTATATATTTAAAATTTTGATTGCCAATTATTTTATTTTTATAATTTAGCTTTAAACTTACCTCAAGATCATTTAATTTGTTTGGAGATATAGACATCAATTTTCCATTATTTTTAATTTCAATTTTTTTTTTAATTTTAAGAAATTTTGATTTGGATTTTTGTATTAACAGTCCAGCATTTAAGATTTCATCAATAAATATTTTAGAGCTACCATCCATAATTGGTATTTCACTCGAATGCGTTCTTATTTTTATATTAGTAATACCGAGAGAACTTAGAGAAAACATTAAGTGTTCAATAGTACTAATTTCGAAATTTTTTTTTTTGATTTTTGTGCAAAGGTTAGCTGTACAAAGATTTTTCCAATTAGCTTTAATAGAATTAGTGCCAAACTTTATATTCTCAAAAATTATACCCTGATTATCTTTTAGCGGCGATAGTTCTATTTTTGATGTTAATCCAGAATGTAGACCTATACCTTCTATAACTAATCTTTTCTTAATTGTTTTTTGTTGTGAATTCACAAAGATTAAATAATAGATTAAAAATATCCAATCTACACAACTTTTATTGCCAATTATAAATCTACGAAAATATATCGTAAAGTTTTCTAAAAAAACCTTTGTTTCTTTTCTTAAAACCCAAAATTTCTTTATTAAAATTAAAATATACTAGCTTAGTAATACCTAAACATACCATATAGTCTGAAAAAATATTAAATTCTGTATTTTTAATTGGAAAAGATTGTTTTGCAAAAGTAACATCACAATTCAATAGTTTTTTTATTCTGTTATTTATTCCCTTAAGATTGGAACCTCCACCTGAAATTATAATTTTTATAAAACCTTTATTAAAAATTTTACTAAATTGAATTTCTTTTTCTATCATTTCCAGAATTTCATCTACTCTAGACTGAATAACTTGCTTAAGCATTTCCTCAGATATCTGTACTAAATTATTTTCTTTATCTTTAAATTTCAGATTTGTATTGGTAACGTCTTTATTAAAAACAAGACCAATATCAACTTTTATTTTTTCAGCCAAATTATTATTTAGATTAAATGCTTTAGATATGTCGCTTGTTATATGCCAAGAGCCTACAGGCAAAATAGAAGAATGTATCAGATTACCTTTATCAAAAATAGCTACTGAAGTTTTATCGTGACCAAAATCTAAATGTACAAAACCTTTTTCAAACTCCTCCTGATCAGCAGATAGAATTGATGATGCGAATGGTGAATAAATAAATTTTTCTACATTTAAATGACATTTCTCAAAAACATTATTCAAATTTTCAATAAAATTTCTTTCTACAGATATAATACCTAGCTCAGTTTCAAGACTATGTGCTTTTAAATTTACAGGATTTTCAACAATATTTTTTTTATCAAGTTTAAAACATGACTTAAGTAAGTGAATAATTTTTTGATTTTTATTCGTTAAATAAAAAATATTAACTGCGTTATTTATCATATTTTGAACATCGTGATCATGGTGAATTTCGTATGAACCAATATTCCTAGACTGACAAAGATTACAGTGATTAAATCTAATTGAGTTTAATGAAACATAGATTTTTTCAATTTCTGATTTAACTTCATCCTCTGCTTGACCGACACAACTATTAATAATATCAATTAATTTATCTATATCTGTTATATTCCCCTTTTTAATACCCTTTGTATGAACAGTTTTTTTTGAATGAATTTTAATAAAATTTTTATCATCTAGCGATGAAATTAAAAACTTAGTTTTGTAAGTACCAATATCAAGTGCACCTATTAATTGATTATTCATAATGAGTTATAACCATTCTATTTTGTACTCTCATATCTAATATTTTTATATTATTATTTTGCTTTAAAATAATTTCAATATATTTAAATTGTTTCTCAAAATCGTATCTTCCAAGTTGTATTTTTGTTTTTTTGGTAAACATATCCCATCTTTCAGATTTTAAATATTTTATTTCGTATATTTTTTTTTTTAAATTTGGAAATAATTTTAGATTAAGATAAATATTTTTTAATTTAATACTATTGTAATTTCCAGAGACTTTAAATAGACCAATATTTTCTTTGTTATAGATTTTTTTAGAATTGATATACTCAGAATTAATTAAATAATTATTTCCCTGATTTGAGTAAAATGCTACTGGTGAAAGTTCATTTAAAATAATTGTTATTTTATTTGGGTATGATTTTTTTATTTTAAAACTTTCAATCCAATTACTATTTGATAGTATATTTTTAAAATTGTTTTTTTTTAAAAAAAATAAACTTTTATTTTGTAATTCCTTTACTATTTGGTTTTTTATATTTTCCTCAATTAAATTATCACCTCTAAATTCAATCTGCTCAATTTTAAAGAATGGAAAGATTATATTATTATTATAATTATAGGTTGTTAGAAAAAAGAATAAGAGTATTAAAATTATAATTCTTTTTTTTTTACCTTTTAGTTGATGCATCTATTAGTAAACGATACAGCAATTCTGAAAAACTTAAACCATAATGTTGTGCAATTTCTGGAACTAATGAAAGTTTAGTCATGCCTGGCTGTGTATTAACTTCGAGTATGAAAATGTCACCATTAGGTTTAACTCTAAAATCTGACCTTGTCACACCTCTGCATCCAATTAATTTGTGAGCCTTAAATGCAATTTGGTTCACTTTTTTATAAACATTTTTTTTTAAATTAGCTGGCATAATGTGCTTTGTTTTAGCTTTTGAATTATATTTAGCTTTATAATCATAAAATTTTCTTTTAGGCTTAATTTCAATAGCACCAATAGATTTTTTTATTAAAACCGCTGCTTGTACTTCTTTGCCTTCTATATACTCTTCTTGCAATAGAACCTTATATTTTCTAATTAAACTAAATATTTTTTTTTTACTTGTTGTATTTAATTTATCAAATATCGAGACATCAACGCTCGAACCTTCGTTAATTGGTTTGATTACAAATTTTTTAAGTGAAATTTTGTTTTTTAAATCATTAATTTTTTTTATTATTTTAAAGTCAGGAGTTAAAATTTTATTTTTATTAAAAATTTGCTTTGATAATATTTTATTCATAGCAATTTTTGAGGATTTTGGACCAGAATGAGTATACGGGATTTTTAAATTTTCAAAAATAGCTTGTACTTTACCATCTTCACCAAATTCACCATGTAAGCAATTTAAAATAATGTCTGGATTATAAGATTCTATTGTTTTCTTAAAATTTTTTTTTAAATCACATTTTGACACATTCAGTCCTTTTTTCAATAGCGCTTTGAAACAAGCTTGACCTGTTTGTTTACTGATTTCTCTTTCTTTTGATATACCACCTAAGACTATTAAAATTTTTTTTTTATTTATCACCAACAACCTGTATTTCTAAATTTAATTTAATATCATATTTGTTTTTTACTTTTTCAATTGTTAATGAAATTAATTTTTCTATATTTTTTGACGAAGCATTTGATGAATTATCTAAAAAATTTGAATGTTTAAATGAAAATTTTGCACCTTCAAAATTTAATTTGTCACAACCTGCTCCTTTAATCAAAGTCCAAGCTTTTACTTTATCTGAAGGATTTCTGAAGGTACTTCCGCTTGTTTTTATTTTTTCCGGTTGTGAAATACTTTTTTTCTCAACATATAAATCCATCTTTTTTTTAATCACATCGTAATTACTTTTTTTTATTTTAAAAATAATATTAGTTATTACAAAATCATTTGGTATGTTTGTTCTTCGATATCTAAATTTAATTTTATTTGCAGATATTGTTTTTTTTATGCCATTAAATTTATATCCAATTACTTTAGAAACAATTTGCGAAAAACTATTATCGAAACAGCCAGCATTCATTTTCACACCTCCAGCTAAATTTCCAGGAATACATGATAAAAACTCAAAACCTGAAATATTGTTTTTTAAGGCAAAATTGCTTAATTCTTTTTTTAAAGTTGCTGCACCACAAATTAAATGCTTTTTATCTTGCGTAAAGTTTATTCCTCTAAACCCCTTCCCCAATTTAATTATTTTCCCCGAATAACCTTTGTCTCGAAACAGAATATTTGATCCATTTCCTAAAATAAAAAATTTTTTATTATTTTTTATTTTTAAGTAGTTATGTAAATCTTTTTCTTCTTCAGGAAAGAAAGCGTTACTTGCAGTACCACCGGTTCCAATCCAACAGTTTTTTTTAAGATCCAAAATTGTTTTATTTTTTGTTTTTTGCAGCATACTTCTTATAATTTACAGATATTTTTTTCATCCACATACTAATTGAACCAGCCCCCATTCCTATAACAATTTCATTATTTGCTAAATTTTTTTTTAGAAATTTTTCTATTTCTACCTCATTATTTACTAATATGACCTCTGTTTTTGAATTTTTTATTATATCTTTTCCAAGTTGATATTGGCTTATGTTATTTTTTTTTTCTCCTGCTGAATATATTGGACAAAGCAAAACAACATCTGAACTATAAAAACTTTTTGTAAATTTATCATACAAGTATTTCAATCTTGAATATCTATGAGGTTGAAAAATTGATATAATTTTTCTTTTACTAAAATTAGTTTTGCATGCTTTTAATACAGCAGTTATTTCCGTTGGGTGATGAGCATAATCATCATAAAATAATTTATTATTAAAATTTATTAATTGGGTCATCCTTCTTTGTACACCTTTAAATTCTTTTAAGGATTGTTTAATAACTTTTTGATTAATTCCGATAGATAATGCCAACGCAATACTTGCAGTTGCGTTTAAGACATTGTGTTTACCTATTAAATTTATGTAAAAATTTTTTAAAGTAATTTTTTTCTTCTTTTGTTGTAATTTAAGATCAAATTTCATTCCCATATTTGTATTTTTAGAATTAAGAATTTTAAAGTCTGCTTTATTGTTAAAACCATAAGTCAATACATTTTTATTTATATTTTTTTCTGCTATTTTTTTTAATTTTTTATCATCTGAACAAACTATAGCTTTTCCAAGTAAAGTAGTGGTGTTAATAAATTTTTCAAACTTATGGTGAAGATTTTTAATGTTTTTATAATAATCCATATGCTCATAGTCTATATTACTCGTGATAGAGTATAGCTTTTTAAATTTTAAAAAACTTCCATCCGACTCATCTGCTTCAACCACTGCCCAGTCATCTTTGCCCACTCTTGCATTAGCATCAATTGAATTTAAAATTCCACCATTGACGATTGTTGGATTATATTTCGAATTATTTAATATTGTTGAGACCAAGGATGTAATTGTAGTTTTGCCATGTGAACCAGAAATAATAATATTTTTTTTTAAAGATAACAAATGCGCTAACATGTCTGCTCTTTTAATTATTAAAATATTTTTTTTTTTTGCAAACACTAATTCTTTATTTTTATTTGTTATTGCAGAAGATATTACTATAATCTTTGCTTTTTTAAGGTTTGAATAACTATGATTATAGAAAATTTTAATTTTTTTTTTCTTTAACCTCTCTGTATTTTTACTTTTTGATAAATCGCTTCCTTGAACTGTATAGCCTAAACTTTTCATTATTAGTGCGATACCACTCATCCCAATACCACCTATGCCTACAAAGTGAACAACATCATTTTTATTTATATTTATTTGCATATATTTAATTGATTAATTTAAGAAAATTTTCTAAAGTATTTTTTTTTATTATTTTTTCAAAATTTTTCACTTTTTTAGATATTTCTTCATTATAATTTTGAAATATATAATTTAATTTATTGTATAAATTATTTTCCAAATCAGAGTCTTGTTTAATTAACCATCCACAATCATTATCGACATAAAATTTAGCATTAAAATACTGATGATTATCCAAGGATGATGGCAAAGGAATGGCAATAAATGGTAATTGAATAGCACAAAGTTCTGACAATGTTGAAGAGCCGGATCTACAAATTACTAGGTTAGATAATTTATAATATTTTTGAATATCAGGCTCAAAAGTAAAAACGTCAAAAGAAAAATTTTCCACATTTTGAATCTTTTTGTATTCTTCTATAGTATAATTAACATCTTTATTATTGCTTTGATGAAAAATGTGTATTGATATATTTTTCGTTAAAAGTTTTTTTAAAATTTTAGGTAGTGATTTTGAAAAAATATTTGCACCTTGACTGCCTCCTAAAACTAATAAATTAATTTTATCTTGTTTTATTTTGTTTAAATCAATATTAATAGACAAAATATTTTTTCTGATTAGTTGACCTACATAAAATGTTTTATCAATATATTTTTTATTTAAATTAATAGGATCTTTATATCCTGTGATAATTTTCGAAGAATATTTTGAAAAGATTTTATTTACTCTACCTAATACAGAATTTGTTTCATATAATATTATTTTAATACCTAATAGCTTGCTTGCGATTAAAACCGAGAATGAGACATAGCCTCCACAACCAATAACTAAGTCTGGTTTAAATTTTTTAAGAATTTTGTATGATTGAAATATAGATTTAATTATTTTTGAAATAGTAAAAATACCATAAATAAAATATTTTTTTCCAAATGGACTTACTGCGTCAACTAATTTAAATTTTATATTAAGATTATTTATATATTTTTCTACCCTAATATCCGTAATTAACATTATATCGTGATGTTCTTGCTTTAAACCTTCATATAAAGCAACCATAGGAAATACATGGCCCCCAGTGCCTCCTGCGGATAAAATAATTTTTTTCATAATCTTTTTCTAGTTAAATTAAGGATTAATCCATATATTATCAATGAACTTATAAGAGACGAACCTCCATAACTAAAAAGTGGAAACGTCATTCCTGTAGTGGGTAATATATTTATTGTTACACCAAGATTGATTAATGATTGTAATAATATCAAACTTATTAAGCCAATTAATGAAGTTTTTTTAAACTTATCTGTCATTTTTTGCGAATTAGAAAAAACTCTTATAGCAATAAATAATAAAGCTAAGATTATTAAAAAAATAGCAATTATTCCAAACTCCTCAGCAATAATTGCTAATACATAATCTGTATGAGCTTCTGGGACTGAATATTTTAAATTACCCTCGCCTATGCCTTGACCAAAAAAACCACCGTTCTTAATTGCATTTAAAGCTTTTTCTGACTGAAAATTAGTTTCCGTGGAATTAAGCCATAAGTCTAACCTGTTAAAAATATAAATAAATTTTTCCTTAAACAGAAAAAGAATTGTTATCATTAAAATTATCGAAAATATTGAAATTAAAAATATCAATAAAAAACTAATCCCAGAGATAAAAATTATAATAAACCAAATAGATAATATGATTAAAGATTGACTGTAATCTGGTTGAGATATTAACAAAAATATTAAAAAAAAGGTTATTATTCCTGTAGTTAGATAATTAATTTTTTTAACATCATGTTTAAAAATAAAACTAGAAATATAAACAACAAAAAAAGGTTTAACAAATTCAACGGGTTGTATTCGATAACCAAAAAATTCAAGCCATCTTTTTGCACCTTTAACTTCAATACCGACAAAATATACTGCAAGTAATAAAATTAAAGATAGAGAAAAAAAAATATAACAATTCTTTTTTAAGAATAAATCGTTTAATGATGAAAAAAAAATTAATAAAAAAAAACCAATTATCATAAAAGATATGTGTTTTTTAAATAATATAGTACTATCGTTAAATATTTTATTCGAAGCAAATCCTAAGGTTGATAAATAGGAAAATACAATACTACCTAGCAACAAAATACATATTGCAAGTAGTAAAGGCTTATCTAAACTTCTCCACCACAAAGCAAAATAATTCGAACTATATCTACTAAATAGCATTGATTAATTTCTTAAAATGATTTCCCCTTACTTCAAAATTTTTATACTGGTCATATGAGGATGTACCTGGGCTAAATAAAATAGTTACTTTTGTTTTATTTTTTGTTTTATGTTTTATGTATTTTTCTTTAATAATATCAATAGTCTTAGATAGCTTTATGCTTACATAATATTTTATTTTTTGTTTCTTTAATGAATAAATTATTTTTGCAGGCTCTATTCCAATTATGTAAGTTATTTTTATTTTTTTTTTCAAATTGCCTAATTGCCAGTTATCTCCTTTTTTAATTAATCCACCACAAATTAAAATTATATTATTATATTTTGATAAGGAGTACTTTAACGAAGCCGAGTTGGTTGATTTTGAGTCATTAATAAAAATAAAATTTTTATAATTTCTTATAATTTCATTTCTATGAGGTAAGACAATTTTACTTTTAGGAAATTTATAATTTTTTATTTTAAAATTTTCTAAAAATAATTTTAAAAATTTTTTAGTTTGACAAATATCGTTATCAAATTTACTTATATTAATAGTTTTATAGGCTTTTTTTTTATAAACTAAATTTGAATTTAAATCATTAGCTACTCCGTTTATATAATTTTTTTGTTTTAAAAATCCAAAAATTCTAAACTTTGTTTTTACATAATTTGACATTGTATTATGTCTATCTAGATGGTCTGGAGACATATTTAATATTATTGCTTTATCTAATTTGATTTGTTTAGAATAATCTAATTGGTAAGATGAAAGTTCAACGATAAATATACAGTTTTTTACTTTTATATTATTATTTAGAACTGGCAATCCAAAATTTCCTACTATTTTGCTTTTTATGTTATTTTTTTTTAAAATATAATTTAAAATTTTGCAATATGTTGATTTTCCATTTGTGCCAGTTACTCCTATTATTTTGTTAGTCTTATCTAATAGTGAACAAAATAAATCGATATCTGTGAAAATTTTTTTTTTATTTCGTTTAAGATATTTTGTATATTTGTTATTATATATATTAATTCCTGGACTTAAAAAAATATAATCAGCATTAAAGTTAACTACATTCTTTATTACATATTTTTTATTTATAATTAAATTGTCATCAAATACTTTTACATTAGAATTCAAGTTTTTTTTAAAAAAACTAAATAAAGATTTGCCTGTTTTGCCATATCCATAAATTAAAATTTTCTTTGAATTCAACTGATGAATGTTTATCATTTTATCTTAATTTAAGCGTTGATAATGCTAATAAAACCAATATTATCGATATAATCCAAAATCTTATAACTATTGTTGACTCAGCCCATCCTTTTTTTTCAAAGTGATGATGCAGTGGAGCCATTTTAAAAACTCTTTTGCCAAAAAGCTTAAATGATAAAACTTGAATAATCACTGAAGATGCTTCCAACACAAAAAGACCTCCTGCAATAAAAAGAGCTATTTCATGTTTTGTTATGAGGCTTACTGATCCTAATAAGCCACCTAAAGCTAATGATCCAGTGTCACCCATAAATATCTTTGCTGGCGGGGCATTATACCATAAGAAGCCTAGACAAGCTCCCACTGTAGCTCCTAGTACAATACATACTTCAGAGACATTTTTTATATTTATCAACTTTAGATAATCCGCAAAAATTACATTACCGACTAAATATGTAATAAATATAAATGTTAAAGTTACTAATATAACTGGAACTGTAGCTAATCCATCTAGCCCATCGGTTAAATTTACTGCGTTGGAAGAACCCACAATTACTAAAATTGCAAATGGCATATAAAAATACCCAATATCAAAAACAAGATTTTTATAAAAAGGCATACTAAAAAAGTATCTAATATCTGGACTCATCGAGATCGATATTAAATAAAAAATCATTAAACTAAAAAGAATTTGTAAAATAATTTTTATATAGGCATTAATACCTTTAGAATTTTTTCTTTTAATTTTAAGAAAATCATCAACAAAACCTATTAGAGCAAAAGATAAAGCAGCAAATATTGAAATTAAAACATAAATATTTTCTATGTCTGCCCAAAGTAAGGTGGAAAAAACAATTCCAAAAATAATTAGTATTCCGCCAAATGTTGGGGTACCGCTTTTTTTTAAAATATGTGAAATTGGACCATCATTTCTAATTGGTTGATCAAAGTGCGGTGATGATTTTAAATAATTTATAAAAGGTCTTCCAAAGTATAAGACAAAAATTAAAGACGTGAATATTGCAATACCTGTTCTAAAAGTAATATAACTAAAGACATTCAAAAATGAATAGCTGTCTGATAGAGATAAAAACAAGTTATTTAACATTATAAATCCTCTTTGATAAAACTTTATTTAAACCAGTACTATTAGAACCTTTAAACAAATATAAATATTTATCTACAAAAAGTTTATCTAAATTATTCTCAAATTCATTTATGTTTTTAAAAAATCTTCCTCTTTTTTTTATTGAAAGGTTTTTATGTGTGATTCTAGTTTTAGTTCCAATACAGTGGACTTTTTTTATCTTAGATTTATTAATAAGTTTGGACAGTTCTAAATGGTATTTATTAGAATACTTTCCTAATTCTAACATTTCACTTAAAATAATAATTTTATTTTTAAACTTTTTATCATCCATTTTATTTAGTCTTTGAATAGAATGCTTTAAAGATAAAGGATTTGAATTGTAACTATCATCAATTATACTGAATTTTTTATTTTTATTTTGGACTTTTACCAAATTACCTCTTCCTTTAATTTCTTTAAAATTATTAATTTTTTTAATTATTTTTTTTATGCCTAAATTAAGTAAATTTATAACGGCTAATACAATTAGAATATTATAAATATATGCTGAGGAAAAATTTCTTAAACGGAATTTTACTATATTTTTATTGCATTTGATATAACAATAACCATTATGAAACTTTTTTAAATAGTAATTTGATTTTGTTTCTAAACCAAAAGTAATTATTTTAACTTTGTTTTTTTTTGCAATTTTTTTTAATTTTTTAAAGTATTTGCAATCAGAGTTTAAGATAATATGTCCACCTTTTTGTATATTGGCAATTAATTCTGACTTCGCTTTAAATATGTTATTTAAACTTTTCAATTTTCCAATGTGAGCTGGGGCAATATTTGTAATTATCCCGACTTGAGGTTTTAATATCTTAGAAAGATAATCTATTTCACCGATCTTATTCATTCCAAGCTCATAAACGCTATATTTTGAAGTTATTGGTTGATTTAAAATACTTAAAGGTAAGCCAATATTGTTATTATATGATTTTGGTGATTTATATGTATTTGCAAAGTGTGATAAGAAAAAATGTAACATTTCTTTTACCGTGGTTTTGCCACAACTCCCAGTAATTCCTATCATTAAATTTGAGAGATAGCCTCTTCTTAATCTCGCTAATCTTCTCAGTGATTTTAATGGTGATGACGTTCTAATTAATTTGTACTCAAAACGTCTGTTTTCTTTTGTTAATTTAAATTTGTTTTTAACAAAAAATTTATAATTTTTTTTGATATGTTTATTTACAAAGTTATGACCATCAGTTTTTTTTCCTTTTAAACAAAAAAATATATTGGACCTTTTGAGCTCTCGGCTATCAATACAAAACTTAATATTTTTTATTTTATTAAAATTGATATTATTCATAATAACGATCTTACAACCTTGTAATCTGAAAAGGGTTTTTTAATATTTTTAAATATTTGGTAGTTCTCATGGCCTTTGCCTGTTATTATTAAAAGGTTGGTCTTATTAAGCAATTTGAAAGCTTTTTTTATAGCTTCTTCCCTAGATGAAATAATTTGTGATTTTTTACAACCTTTTGCTATTTCTAATCTAATTTTATGAGGATCTTCGAATCTAGGATTGTCATCTGTTATAAATACTTTACTACAATATTTATTTGCTATTCTACCCATGGCGAGTCTTTTCTTTTTGTCTCTATCGCCGCCACATCCAAAAACTAAAATAATTTTTTTATTAAAATGTGCTAATAAATTTTCTAAAACTTTTTTTAAACCATCAGGTGTATGAGCATAATCTATAATAATTATTTTATTTTTGCTTCCAACACAATCAACTCTTCCAAGAGGGTTTTTTACTTTATGAATAATATTTATAATTTTCTTAAATTTGATACCAACAGATATTGCAGCTAGAATACTATTTATTAGATTATCTATTTGTATATTGCCTATTAATTTTGTTTTAAATAAAAACACCTCATTATTAAAATTAATTTTTACTATGCTCATATTACTACGGGCTTTTAAACTAATTAATTTTATTGTGTTTCCATTTAGACCGAATAATAATTTTTTGTTTTTAAAATGTTTCGTGTATTTTTCATTTAAGGAACTTTTAGTAATAATATATCCGTTTTTTGACAACAAATTTGAAAATAAAACAAGTTTAGCTTTTAAGTAATTTGTTAATGTTTTATGATAATCCAAATGATCTCTTGTAAAATTAGTGAAAATACCTGATCTAAAAACAAGTCCTCGAAGTCTACCTTGATCTAAACCGTGGCTTGATGTTTCTATAATCACATTTTTTATTTTTTTTTTATAATATTCGTTTAGTTTTGCATGATTAGTGACTATGTCTGGTGTGGTCAGGGTGTTTATTGTTTTATTTTTATTCTCAATGAAGCCAAGAGTACCAATACTAGCGCATGAAATTCCTAAATGTTTATTAATCTCTTTGAAAAAATGTGCTACTGAAGACTTTCCATTAGTTCCGGTTACAGCAATTAAATTTTTAGGCTTTTTTCTGAATTTTTTTAATAATATCTTAAGAAAGTACTTTTTAAGATCTTTTTTACGTATTGAATTTTTACAATTTAAATTAATCTCAGAAAATATAATTTTAGGTTTTTTTTTTATAATTTCTTCTAAATAAGGATTTTTTTTATTTTTTTTGCTTATAAAATCAAAAAAAATATCATTTTTTTTTAGGTTTCTGCTATCCATGCAAATATTATATTTAATTATTTTTTGAGTCTGCATATTTTTCAGATGATATTTCTTTAGTAAAATGTTGTTTTGTGTCTAAAATTGGACCAATTTTTTTAATAATTAATCCAGTTATATAAGAGCTGTTCCATCCGGCCTCATTTCTTGAGTGTCCCCATAATTTGGGTGCACCTTGAGGCTCATCCAATAATACACTAATAGCGTATTTCGGTGAGTGATATGGGTATATAGCAGAAAATGTGTTTATTGTTTTTTTTGAATAACCTTTACGATTTTTTAAAGGTTTACGAGCAGTACCAGTTTTGCCACCAACAAAATATCCTTCGATGTCTGCCTTCCTCCCACTACCTTTAATGCTATTAGATTTGTCAACATTTGCTCTCAAAAGTCTATTGATAATTTGGCTGGTATCGCTGCTAATTATTTGTTTCTTACTTATTTTTTTGTCTTTTAAAACAGAATTAGTTATTAAATAACCTCCATTTGAAAGTGCAGCATATGCATTTGTAAGTTGTAATAAAGATGTGTTGACTCCATGGCCAAATGAAGATGTTAAAGTATTGCATTTTCCCCATTTAATTTTATTTGGACTAGATTTTTCGGAAATTTCTATTTCAGACTTATCGAGTAATCCTATTTTTTTTAAAAATTTTTGATGAGAAACAAGTCCTGCTTTTTGCACAATTCTTATTGATCCTATGTTTGATGATTTTACTAAAATATTTTCTGTGGTTAAGTTCTTCTTGTGTTTTGAATACTCGTACTCATTTATTTTAAATTTTCCACAAGACAGTTGAGAGGGAAGATCTTTAAATTGCGTATTTATACTAATTTTTTTTTGCTCGATAGCATTTGCAATTGTGAAAATTTTAAATACTGATCCAAATTCATATAAGCTCATAGTATTTTTGTTTATAAGTTTATGCGATACTAACTTAGATCTTTTATTAAGATCGTAATCAGGCAATGAAACTAATGAAATAATTTTACCAGTATTAACATTTATTATAACTGCTGATGCACCCTTCGCTTTGAATACATCTAGACTATTTAATAAGACATCTCTAACGATATACTGAATTGTAGAATCTAAACTCAATTTTAGAGGTTTATTCAAGAAATCTTTATTTTTCAATTGCTCGTCAAAAAAATATTCTAACCCAGAAATACCGTAATTATCTACATCGATTTGTCCAATGATATGAGAAAATAAATTTTTATGAGGATAAATTCTAGTTTCAGATAGTTCAAGTTCAATTGAAGGCTCCCCTAGTTGCATTACCTTATTATATTGACTTGGAGTCAAATTTCTTTTTACGATAAATGTTTTACTTGTATTTAGCCTTTTCCTTAGTTTTTGGAAATTCAATTCTGGAAAAATAATTTTTAGCTTTATCAATATATTTTCTTTATTTTTTATTTTTTTTGGTTTTAAATATAAGTTGTAGGTATTTATACTTTGAGCTAATACGATATTATTTGTATCTACTATCGTTCTTCGTTGAATATTATCTGTTTTAGAACTTAAAATTTGAGGTTTATAATCTGAAAATCCCAATACAAATAATTTAATTAAAAAAAGAAACATTAATATTAAAAAGGATGAAATTAAAATATTTAATCTGTTATCTTGTTTGATATTTGCTTTATTAATTGATTTACTATCATCAAAAATTAAATTTAATTGATTTTTATTTTCCAAATTTTTTGATATTTTTTTTTTCATAAGTTATATAATCGTTACTAAGATTTTTTTTTGATAATTTTTTAATTCGTTCTGGATTTATTAAAAAATTATATTCAATTTTTTCTGTAAGAATTTTTTTATTTAGGTTAGTAATATTATTTTTCTTATAACTGATCGCCTTATTGAGCAAGTCAGATTTTTTATTAAAAAAATCGTTAGAGTAAGACCCAACTATAATAATTAATATCAAATATATAAAATTTTTATTCATATAATTTTTCTTCTAAATTAAAAAATTCTTCCATTTTCGTGTCTGACTTATTTATGACAATTTTGTGATTATTAATTTTTTGTATGAATCTTAATTTAGCTGATCGTGAGCTTGGGTTAAGTTTTATTTCACTTAATTTCGGTACCATAGGTTTTTTTTTAAAAATTTTAAAATTAATTTTTTTTTCTTTTTGAGGTAAATATCTAGATTGATTCACGGATTTACCAAAAAAATTAAATATATTTTTTACAAGCTTATCCTCTAATGAATGAAAAGATATAATTATAAATGTTGTCCCTATACTGCAGTTTTCCATTAAACTTTTTAAGGAATAGAATAATTCACTTAATTCTTGATTAACAACCATTCTTAAAGCTTGAAATGTTTGTGCATAAGGATCTTTTTTCTGATATTTTTTTTTACTTTTTAATATTATTTTTTTTAATTCATCTGATGAAACAATTCTTTTATTTTTTCTAAATAGAATTATATTTCTTGCAATTCTTTTAGCGTCTTTTTCGTCTCCAAATAATTTAATTATTCTTGCTAAAAATTTCTCATCCCTCTCGTTAAGCAAATTTGTAGCTGTAATGTCGTTAATTCCCATGGTCATTTTAAGTTCAGAGTTATTTTGGTAAGAAAATCCTCTATCTAAATTTTTTAATTGGTAGTTTGAAACACCAAGGTCATAGACAAAATGTGTCACATTATGCAAGTCATTTATTATAAATTTTTCTATTTTAGAAAATTTTGATTTATAAAACTTAAATCTGGGTTTATTTGTATTCGCTAGCTTTTGTGCTATTGTTTCAGAAGATTTATCCCGGTCAAATGCAATGACTTTACAATTTTCAAAATTCTTTAAAAAATCTTTTGAATATCCACCACCACCAAAAGTGGAGTCTACAATGATATTAGGTTTATTAATAAGGCTTTTAACTTCTTCTAGCATCACTGGATAATGAGATATTCTATCCAGTGACATAATTACGAAAATATTTAATTAGTCTGCCTTCTTAAAAATGCGGGGATTTCTAAATCATCTTTGTCGTCAAATGAGACATTTGATAAGTCTTTCTCTATTTCTGGCTCTATCGACTCATCATGAGAATGTACATTATTGTTAATATCAGCATCCTCACTAAAAAGTTTTGGTGTTTCTTCCTCTTTTTTATCAAAATCGAAAGCGTTTTGATTTATGTAATCATCGCCAAGATTTTCAGCATCAATATGAGTTTTTTCATCATGACCTAATTTGTAATTAATATCATTTTCAATATTATGTTTAGAAGATAATTTACCATGATCAATCGGGTCAGTCTCAACGTTATTTAAATCTAAAGCTGCGGACCCAGTCATAGTTGTATTCATAGGTCTATTTAAACTTTGTTTTTGAAAATTATTTAATGCATAAGGATTATAGTTTACAGGATTAGGCCTTGGTTGAATATTTGTGTAATTTTGATTGTGCACTAATATCGGTTTATTCCTGCTTATTTCGCCCCCTAAACCAGTTGCAACAATAGAGACTCTTAATTTCCCTTTTAGATTTTCATCAATAGTTGTTCCTATCATGACGTCAGCTGCGGGATCTACCTCTGCTCTAATTTGATTTGAACATTCTTGTACTTCATATAAAGTAATGTCTTCACCTCCAGATATGTTTACGAGCAAGCCTTTAGCACCTTTTAATGAATAGTCGTCTATCAATGGATTGTGTATGGCCATTTGAGTAGCGGCTCCAGCCCTATCCTGTCCTTCAGCTTCTCCAGTGCCCATCATTGCCTTGCCCATACCTGTTGAAATAGTTTCTATATCCGCAAAGTCTAAATTCATTTGACCTGGTTTTGTAATCAAATCGGTTACGCCACGGACACCCTGTAATAAAACGTTATCCGCCATTTTAAATGCGTCTGTGTATGTAGTTTTATCGTCTGCGATTTTAAATAAATTTTGGTTTGGTATTATGATTGAAGTATCAACATAATTTTTTAGTTCTTCTAATCCTTTCTCAGCAACTCTTATTCTTCCTGGACCTTCAAACATAAAAGGTTTGGTTACTATAGCAAAAGTTAATATATTTAAATCTTTCGCAGCTTTGGCGATTATAGGTGCTGCGCCTGTACCGGTACCTCCGCCCATACCTGCAGTAATGAAAACCATATTAGCACCTTGTAACAAATTTATTATTTCGTTCATACTCTCATCGGCCGCCGCTCTTCCAATTTCAGCTTTTGAACCTGCGCCTAAACCCCTTGTAAGATTGCTACCTAATTGTATTTTACAATCAGATAAATTGTTTTTTAAATCCTGGGCATCTGTATTTGCTGCAACATACTCAACTCCAACGATGCCTTGGTTTATCATGTTATTTATGGCGTTACCACCTGCTCCACCTACTCCAAGAACTATAATTCTTGGCTTAAGCTCTCTCAATTCAGGTGCAGATATATTTATTGGCATACGGTTCTCCTTTTTTTTTAGTTTTAGTTTTCACTTTTCCATTTTAGTTCAGCTCTTTTTAAATTAGCTTTTTTCTGGGCGCTTAAACTAAACTTTTTAAATTTGTCAGGGCTCCACATTTGAAAGGTTTTTCCTTGTCCAACAAACAAAACACTATTTATAATAAAGGCATGTTTAAGTAGTTTTTCATTTAATAAAACTCTTCCTTCACTGTCAAAATTTAGTTGATAACTGTTAGCCAAAATTGATGTTGAAAATATATCTCTTTTTTCTTCAAATGGATTTAATGTGTCTATAGCCTCTATTATTTTATCTAGTCTTTTTTTTGGGCAAAATTCAATAGCAGGAAGGGTAAAAGATGGATAACAAACAATGTTATTATCTCCTTCATGATTTATATTAATTCTATACGGAGCTGGCACAGACACCCTTCCTTTTTTGTCTAATTTGTTTTCGAAAGTTGATATAAACATACAATCTCATTTTTTCCTTTATGGGATATCATGGGATAACATGGTACATTAGCAAAAGTCAATAAATATATTACAACTTCAAGTTGTTCTATATTTGTTCCATTTTGAATTGCTAGTTGGTCTGTAAGCTGGGTTCTGTCATTTAAAACGATGATTTATCTAGGCCACTCGTCACCGAGCAGCTCAAGCAACCAACCCGGGCAGCTATTCTAGGAAAATTGATTGGTTATACCAATCGCGCCACCCCTATTTGGTCTTGCTCCAAGCAGGGTTTTCCATGCGTTTTTTATTACTAAAAAACCGGTAAGCTCTTACCTCACCTTTTCACCCTTGCCTTGATTAGGCGGTTTATTTTCTGTGGCACTATCCCTAAGATCACTCTTGCCAGGCGTTACCTGGTACTTCTTCCTATGGAGCCCAGACTTTCCTCTTTCAAATATGAAAGCCACCGTTCAACCAACTAGCAGTCAGCTAATATGTCAAAAACCTAACGATATCAAGCTTTTTTTGAGATTTTATTTTGCCTGATTTTCGACCATGGAAACAATGGGCCTGGATCAAATTTCCTACCAGGGGAAATATCTGAATGCCCGAGAACATTGTTTATTCTTATTTCGTATTTTTTAATGATTTTTTTTAATAATTTTATTAAAGAAATAATTTGTTTATTTGGAAATTCCTCATTTCCGTTATTAATTAATTCAATTCCTATTGAACAATTATTTATGTTTATGTCTTTTTTCCATTTGGATTTGCCAGCATGCCACGCAACATCCTTATCATGCACCATCCTATAAACTTTACCCTTTTTTGACACGATGTAATGGCAACTTACTTTTGCAACTCTAGATTGTAATCTTTTAATTGCTAATTTTTGATTATTCATGTTTGTGTAATGTATAATTACATATTTAATCTTTCTTTTTGGCAACACACTGAAGTTTGAACATTTAATTTTTTTAATATGTTTCATACAATTGATAATTAATACGATTATTTGTACTAGTTTTATATACAATTATGTATAAACTTAAGATGTTCATGCCATTTAAAAAAAGGGAAATTCATTTAATATTAATTTTGGCAATGCTATTTTTGCCATTAAATACGATTAATTTAAAAGCCGAAACAAAGGACTGTTTTGAAAAATTGAATAGAGGCATTTTTCAATTAAATATGGTTTTTGATAAAGCATTATTTAAACCAATAGCTTCAGGATACAGTTATTTACCTTCTCCTATCAAAAAAGGTGTAAGAAACGTAACTTCTAATATTTCGCATACTGTAACCATTCCTAATAATCTACTACAAGGAAATATTCAGGGTGCATTAAATGAGACTGGGAGATTTGCTGTAAACACAACTTTTGGAATATTTGGCATATTTGATCCTGCTTCAAAACTTGGGTTGAAGAAGAACGAGCCAGAGGATTATGGCCAAACATTGGGAGCTTTCGGTGTTGGACCTGGTTGCTATGTTATGTTACCTATTTTGGGACCATCAACAATTAGAGATTCAATTGGTGTGGTAGGTAATACGCTTTTAGATCCATTTTATTTAAGTACTGTAGGTGATAGAAATATGTTGCTAGATAATAATCTTGGAGACAGAACTTACTATATAGAAGAAGGATTTGAAAAAGTTGATTTCCGAGCAAGAAATCTACAAACCTTTGATAATTTAGAAAAAAATTCCATTGATTTATATAGCACAGTTAGAAGTTTATATTTGCAAAGAAGAGAAAATTTAATAAATAATGGTACTTCTTCTGAAGATGACGAATGGAAAGACTTTAAATAAAAATATCTTAATGAGAAAAATTGTTATTCCATTTTATTTATTATTTTTTTTAAATTTTTTTCAAGTCTCATGGTCATTTGAGAAATTAGATGCTGAAAAATTTGTGATAGATACAACTTCAAAAGCAAAATCTATAATACTTGATAAAAACAAAAATTTAAAAGATAAAAAAGATTTAGTGGAAAATTTGGCTATAGAAGTTGTAGACGTGGATGGCCTAGGAAGATTTTGCATAGGTAGTAATATAAATAATTTAAATGAGAAGCAAAAAAAATTATATAAAAAAAAATTCAGAGCCTTTTTTTCAAAAAATATATCAAGTAGACTACAAAATTATTCTGATCAAGATATTCAAATTATAGGATCTGAAAAAAGAAGTAAAAATTATGTTTTAGTAAAATCTAAAATAATTTCAGAAGCGGAGAAGCAGGAAATCCGGATTGATTGGAGAGTGTTTTTAGTCAATGATAAGTTATTAATTAGAGACTTAGTGGTTGAAGGATTAAGTTTGGCTAAAACGCAAAGAGAAGAATTCTCATCAGTTTTTGCTAATAAGGGATTTGATGGATTAATATTGTTGTTAGATAATTTTATAGAAAAAAATTAAGTTTTTCGGTACCCTTTTTGAAGAATAAATAAACCTAAAATTATTAATAACAAAGAGTAAAACATATTAAATGTAAAATTTTCATTTAAAAACAGCCAACTAAAAAATAAACCAAATATTGGTATTAAAAAGGATACTTGTGACATAAATACTAATCCGTTATCAAATATAAGTTTGGCTCTCATCATAAAAGCCATGGCGGTACTAAAAATACCAAGATAAATTATGCTGAGCGTGCTTTCAAATTTCACAGATGAAAAATCTAATTTATATAGTTCAAAAAATAAAAGAGGAAATAAAATTATTGCTCCCCAAATCATTGATAGGGATGCAATTGTTTCATTACTATATTTTTTATTTTTTTCTATTAACACGCCGCCTATAATATAACTTAAGGAAGCTGACATTACAAAAAGGACAGATTTGATATTAGTTAATTTACTTAAATAAACTTGATCGTATACCAACACTACAATACTTAAAAATCCTGTTATTGAGCCAAAAAGCTTATATTTATTAAACTTGTCCTTAGTAAATATGTGTCCAAATATAATAGCATAAAATGGGCCTGCCGACATAAGTAATGCAGCTAACCCGCTGCTCATACCTTTCATTCCAAATGCAATTAAAGAAAAGGGTAATACATAATTAATTAAACCAATTAAAAAAAAAATATAAAATTTATTTGAAAACAATAATCTCAAGTCAACTTTCTTAAGCAAAAAACTGTAAATTACGATTAAAAAAATGGCTGCAAAAAAAAGTCTTCCGCCTGAAAGTGTAAATATATCGTAACTTTCTAAAGTAACTTTATAATTAAAAAATGCAGATCCCCAAATAGCACTCAAAATTATTAACAAAAAGAAACTATATTTGTCAGGTTTTTTCATTTGATCTAGATGGTGGGCCCGGAGGGATTTGAACCCCCGACAACCCCGTTATGAGCGGGGGGCTCTAACCAACTGAGCTACAGGCCCTTAGATTTCTTTTACACTAATAATTTAAAAAAAAAAGAATTTTCTAATTGTCTAGAAAACTTTTCAATTGTCTGGATCTACTAGGGTGTTTTAATTTTCTTAATGCTTTGGCTTCTATCTGTCTTATTCGTTCTCTTGTAACAGAAAATTGTTGACCTACTTCCTCCAAAGTATGATCTGTGTTCATTCCTATACCAAATCTCATTCTTAATACTCTTTCTTCTCTAGGGGTTAGAGTTGCTAAGACTTTCGTTGTGGAACTCTTTAAAGCAGTTTGTACTGCAGCATCAACTGGTATTAATGCATTTGTATCTTCTATAAAATCACCCAAACTACTGTCTTCTTCATCACCTACTGGGGTCTCTAGTGATACAGGTTCTTTTGCTATCTTTAAAACTTTCCTAACTTTTTCTAAAGGCATAGCCAATTTTTTTGATAACTCTTCTGGAGTTGGTTCTCTTCCAAATTCACTCATCATTTGTCTTTGTGTTCGAACTATTTTATTTATAGTCTCTATCATATGCACAGGTATTCTTATTGTTCTGGCTTGATCGGCTATTGATCTGGTGATTGCTTGCCTAATCCACCAGGTTGCATAAGTAGAAAACTTATAACCTCTTCGATATTCAAATTTATCTACAGCTTTCATTAAACCGATGTTACCCTCTTGTATTAAATCAAGAAATTGCAAACCTCTATTTGTATATTTTTTTGCTATAGAGATTACTAATCTTAAATTAGCTTCAATCATTTCTTTTTTTGCAATTCGACTTTCCCTTTCTCCTTTTTTAATTTTATTAACAAGTATCTTAAAATCAGAAATTGACATGCCAATTTCTTTACTTAATTGAATTAATTTTTCCTTAAGGGAATTAAATAATTTTTTTTCTGTCTTAAAAAACTTTTGCCAAGTTTTATCTTCACTTAAGAAATTTTCAAAATTTGGATTGAGCTCATTTCCAACATAAAATTTGATAAAATCCTCGCGGCTTATTCCGTATTTTGTTGCAGCCCTCATTAATTCTCCATCAAAAGAAAGAGCCTTTTTATTTTGTGTGTAGTTTAAATTTACAAGATCTTCTTGCGTTGTTTGATTAAACTGCAATCCCAACATTTCTTCCATTATTTCTTTTTTAATTCTTTCGTAATTTTTTTTCTTACTTTCGCTGTAATTTTGATTTTTTAAAACTGCTTCAAGCTTTTCTTTTTGATAAGACGTGAGCTTCTTGTAATTTTTTGTAATTTTATTGAATGTTTCTAATATTTTCGGCTTAAGTTCAATCTCTAAGGTTGCTAGCGATATATTATACTCATCTTCTTCTTCTGCTTCATTCTCGTTATTTTCGTTTTCATTATCTTCCTTGTTGTTCTCATTAGCGTCTTTTTTAGTTTCGTTATTTAATTTAATTTGTTTCTTATTTTTTTCTTTTATAGTTTTAGCTAATTTTTCATCATCTAAAAAGTTTGTATCTAAATCAATAATATCTCTAACTAGCATCTCATTGTTTATTAGCTTTTTTTCCCATTCAAAAATTTTATTTGCAGTTATAGGGCTTTCTGACAATGAACTCACCATTACGTATTTTCCAGATTCAATTCTTTTTGCTATAGCTATTTCGCCTTCTCTTGAAAGCAATTCTACTCCCCCCATTTCTCTTAAATACATTCTAATAGGATCGTCGCTTCTTTCTGGTGATTTTGAGGTTTTAGAGTTATCTTGTTCTTTTTTCTTTATTTTAAAATCTGATTTTTGTTTAACCAAAGTTACAGCAAGATCAAAAATATGCAGTATTGCCTTTTCAAGGCTTTCAATATTACTATTTCTTTTACCTAAAGATTTCTGCAGTTCGTCATGCGTTATAAAACCTCTACTAACTCCTTTATCTACTAGTCTTTCAAATGATTTTGATATAAATTTTTCCACAATAGAACGCGCAATTTATATTTTTTTGTAAAAAAATAAAGTTAAATTTATCTAGGAAATATTGTGTTTTTTGGCTTTTCTTAGATCTTCTAAGGTTTCATTGTCCATAGAATCAATTAGCTTATTTTCAATAGTTTTTAATTTTAGCTTTAATTTCAGTTTTGAAATTTTATTCATTTCCTCTAAAAATATTTGATTAAATTCATCCTCGTTCAATTTAGTAGTTAATATATTGTTTGTTGCATTATTAACTATTTTTTCAATAACAGATGAGTTATTTAGTTTTAAAGAGCTTAAAAACATTTGTTTAGAATTAAATTTATTAGAACTTAATAAATCAATAAAATTACGAATAAATTCATTTAAGTAATCATTAATAAATTGTATATTGGAAATTTCTTCAATCTTGCTTTCACTAAATTCTGGATAATTTATTAATATATTTAAAAATGACAGTTCTCGAATTTCAGACTCTGGTAGGCTCAACTTAATACTAGTATTAATCAATTTTTGAGATGCAGATTTGTTTTTTTGATTTCTAATTACATCATTAAAGATTTTATTTTTAAAGTAAGACCTATAAAATTTTTTTAAATCTTTATCTAAAATTTCATCGCATAAACCCATTAATTTTTTTTCAAAGAAAGCAAGGTCATTAGGATCTTTTGAATTTATTTCTTGTAAAAAATAGTCAAAAATAAAATCTGAAACTTTTCTCTTAGTTCGAATTAGTTCCTTTAATCCATCTAATTTATATTTGTTTATGAAATCATCAGGATCTAAATTATCTTTTAAAATTATTATAAAAGCATCTTTTCCAGGAACCGCGTTAATAAAAATTTTTTCAGCGGCTCTATAACTTGCCAAATAACCACTCTGATCTCCATCGAAACATACAATAATGTTTTTATAATTTTTCCAAGCCAACTTGATTTGTGGAAGTGTTATTGCCGTTCCTAAAATTCCCGCGACGTTTGCCACGCCTTTATCATAAAAATTTATAACATCCATATATCCTTCAACTAGAAAGATACTGTTATACTTTTCAAAATATTTTCTAGAAATATTATAATTATATAAATTTTCTCCCTTCTTGTAAAACGCAGTCTCTGGTGTGTTAATATATTTAGCAAAAGTTTTTTTATCAATTGCCCTGCCTCCACAGCCGATATATTCATTAAAATAATTTTTTATTGGAAAAATAATTCTGTTATAAAATCTTGTAATTACTTTATCATCATTAGTTTTTTTTAAAAATAAACCTGTGTCTAAAATTTCACTTTCTGAAAAATTACTTGCTTTTAATTTATTAAAAATATCTAAATTATTTTCGCTATATCCCACATTAAATAAGTCTAATGTTTCTTTATTTATACCTCTATCTATTAAATATTTGTAGTGTGTCTCGATATATTTTGTCTTTAATAATAAATTGCAATGCTCAAAATAAATTTTAAATATCTCTTGGATTTTTTTTTTTTTATCTTCAAATATAATGTCTTGTTTAGAGAACATGAATTCTTTTAAACCAGCTTTTTTAGCAAGGAGTCTCACGGCCTCACCAAATCCTAAATTTTCAGTTTTAATAATAAAATCAAATATGTTTCCATGTTCTCCACTACTAAAACAGTGGTAGAACTCTTTTTCATCATTGACAGTAAAAGAAGGTGTTTTTTCATTTTTAAAAGGCGACAGTCCAATAAACTCTTTTCCTCTTTTTTTTAGTTTAACTTTACTGCCAACAATATCAGAAACCTTTAATCGTTGTTTAATTTCTTCAAGGTAAGATTTAGGATATTTCATATTTATTTTAACTTATCCTTTAAAATTTTTCCGGCAATTGATAAATCAACTGATCCTTTGTATTTTGATTTAATTATTCCCATCACTTTGCCCATATCTTTTAAAGAGCTTGCTTTTAAATTATTTATTGACTGATCACAAATTTTCATAATTTCTTCCTCGCTTAATTGTTCTGGTAAATATTCTCGTATTATTTTTAATTCATTTGTTTCTTTGTCTACTAGATCTTGTCGTCCACCTTGTTTATATAATTCAATCGATTCTCTCCTTTGTTTGACCATTTTATTTAATATTAAAATCATATCTTCGTCAGTTATATTTTTTTTATCCTGAGTGCGCTTCTCAATTTCTTTTTGTTTTTTTTGAGATATTATGGACCTTAGTGTAAGAGTGCGATCCTGATCTTTGTTTTTCAGTGCCTCAGTCAACGATTTATCGATTTTATCAACTATTTCCATTTTTATTTTATTTACTTTCTTGACGAGTTTAAGACTTTTTCATATCTTCCGCCAAAGTTTTTTTTACTTAATTGATTCTTAACCTATGAGTTGTATACTTGATTTATAAGGAAAAAAGCGCTCCGCAAAATAATTTATTCACTCAACCCACAGGTATTTTAATTTTAGAAAATGGAATGATGTTCGAAGGTCGTGGAATAGGCCATAAAGGTTACTCAGTCGGAGAAGTTTGTTTTAATACATCAATGACTGGTTACCAGGAAATTATGACTGATCCATCTTATTCAGATCAAATAATCAACTTTACTTTTCCCCATATTGGGAATGTTGGAACTAATTTAGAGGATATTGAGTGTGAAGATGTTTGGTTAAAGGGAGTAATTTTTAATAAAGATATAACTTCACCTTCAAATTATAGATCCCTTAACCATCTTAACAAGTGGTTACAAACTAACAAAATTGTAGGTTTGTGTGGAGTTGATACTAGAGAAATTACAAATCTGATAAGAACCAATGGAGCATTAAAAGGAGCGATTGTTAATCAAAGTAAAAAAATTGACAAAAAATTTTATTTAAAGAAATCTAGGGAATGGTCGGGATTAAAAGGGTTGGACTTAGCATCTAAAGTTTCCGCAAAACAAATTTATAATTGGAATAATCAGGCGCTATGGAAGAAAAAAAAAGGATATGAAATTAATAATACATTTAAATATCATGTAGTTGCTATCGATTTTGGTATAAAAAAAAATATACTAAGAAACTTTTCAAATTTAAATACTAGAATAACCGTTGTACCAATAAATACAAGTTTTAAAACTATAGTTGCTTTAAAGCCTGATGGGATTTTTTTATCGAACGGACCGGGCGATCCAGCTGCTACATCTAAAATCGTGAATTCAACAATTAAACAAATTTTAATTAATAAAATTCCTGTGTTCGGTATTTGTCTTGGTCATCAATTATTAGCCCATGCTCTAAATTGTAAAACAAAAAAAATGCATCAGGGTCATAGAGGAGCAAATCACCCCGTTAAAAATATAAATACTTCTAATGTTGAAATCACATCTCAAAATCATGGATTTGAAGTTATTAGAAAAAGTATTCCAGAAGATGTTGAGGTTACTCACGTATCTTTATTTGATAATTCTATAGAAGGTATATCATATAAAAAAGGTATTGCATTTTCAGTACAATATCATCCAGAGGCAAGTCCTGGTCCTCATGATAGTAATTACTTATTTAATAAATTCATAAACTTAATAAAACAAAATGCCAAAAAGAAGTGATATAAAAAGAATTTTAATCATAGGTGCTGGGCCAATAGTAATTGGTCAAGCTTGCGAATTTGATTATTCTGGATCACAGGCATGTAAAGCTTTAAAAGAAGAGGGCTACAAAGTTATATTAATTAATTCTAACCCTGCAACAATTATGACTGATCCTAATGTTGCAGATAAAACTTATATTGAGCCAATCACGTCAGAAATATTAGAAGAAATTATAAAAATTGAAAAACCAAATGCAATATTGCCTACCATGGGGGGACAAACAGGTCTTAATGCTGCAATTAAATTAGAACATGATGGCATTTTAAATAAATATAATGTTGAACTCATAGGGGCAAACTCAACAGCAATTCAAAACGCGGAGAATAGACAGTTATTTAAAAAAAATATGAGTGAGATAGGATTGGAGTCACCCAAATCTAAAATTTGTAATACTATAGATGAGTCAAAAAACATACTTAATGATATTGGATTACCCCTAATAATTAGACCATCATTTACACTAGGTGGTTCTGGAGGTGGGGTTGCTAAAACAGAAAAAGAATATTTTCAAATTGTAAAAAATGGTCTTGCATTATCACCAACATCTGAGGTGCTTATTGAAGAGTCTCTAGTAGGTTGGAAGGAATTTGAAATGGAGGTTGTTAGAGATAAGAAAGATAATTGTATAATAATTTGTTCAATCGAAAATCTAGATCCAATGGGCATTCATACGGGTGATTCAATAACTGTGGCGCCTGCATTAACATTAACTGACAAAGAATATCAGATTATGAGAAATGCCTCTATGAAATGCTTAAGAAAAATAGGAGTCGAAACAGGAGGATCTAATGTTCAATTTGCAATCAATCCTGAAGACGGACGAATGGTAATAATTGAGATGAATCCACGAGTATCAAGATCATCAGCCCTTGCATCTAAAGCAACCGGATTTCCAATAGCTAAAATTGCTGCTAAATTGGCAGTTGGATACACATTAGATGAAATAACAAATGATATAACAAGAAGCACGCCCGCATCTTTTGAACCAACAATTGATTATATCGTTACAAAAATTCCAAGGTTTGCATTTGAAAAATTTAAAAATACAAAACCAACACTAGGAACTGCAATGAAATCAGTTGGTGAGTCTATGGCCATTGGAAGAAATTTTAAAGAGTCTATTCAGAAGGCGTTGTGTTCACTGGAAATAGGCTTAGATGGTTTTGATAACATAGATATCAATGAGAGTGATTTAACAGAAAAACTTAAAGAAAATACCCCACAAAAAATACTTTATGTTGCTCAAGCATTCAGACAAAATTTTAGTTGGAAAACCATATATAATCTAACAAAAATTGACCCTTGGTTTTTAGAACAAATTAATGAAATTGTTAATATTGAAAAAAATATTAAAAATATAAATATATTTAAAAATAAAAATCTTTTAAAGGAGATAAAGTCTTACGGTTTTAGCGATAAAAGAATCGCTTATTTAAGAAAAGAAAAAATTGAGAATATTCAAAATAAAAGACAAAAATTAAAAGTTCATACTATTTTTAAAAAAGTCGATACATGCGCTGCAGAGTTTAAGTCACTTACCCCTTACATGTATTCAACTTATGATACAGGTTTGTCCAATATTGGTCAGTGCGAATCTAATCCTACGAACAAGAAAAAGGTAGTAATAGTTGGAGGTGGTCCTAACAGAATTGGACAGGGTATTGAATTTGACTATTGTTGTTGTCAAGCAAGTTACGCTTTAAAAGAAATTGGTTTTGAGACAATCATGATTAACTGTAACCCGGAAACAGTATCAACAGATTATGATACAAGTGACAGGTTGTACTTTGAGCCACTAAGAAAAGAAAATGTCCTGGAGATATTGAGAAAAGAAAAAAAAAAAGGAAAATTAAAAGGGGTAATTGTGCAATTTGGCGGTCAAACCCCTATTAAGCTTGCAAAGTCAATTCACGAAGCAGGATTTCCAATATTAGGTACACAGTTAAATTCAATTGATTTGGCAGAGGATAGAGAGAGGTTTAGCAAAATACTGAAAAAAATAAAACTAAAACAAGCTGAAAACGGATTAGCTAATTCTAAAGTAGATGCAATTAAGATCGCAAAAAAAATTGGTTTTCCATTAGTCATCAGGCCTTCTTATGTTTTAGGAGGTAGGGCAATGGAGATAATTCATGACAATAATCAATTAGAAAAATATATCAATGAAGCAGTGAAAGTTTCAGGAAAAAGCCCTGTTCTAATTGACAAATTTTTAGAGGGTGCAATTGAGCTAGATGTAGATGCAATATGCGATGGTAAAGAAGTTTTTGTAGCAGGAATTATGCAGCACATAGAGGAAGCTGGAATACATTCTGGTGACTCTGCATGTTGCATTCCTCCTTTTTCTTTAAACAAAAAAATTATAGAAAAAATAAACCTTCAAACAAAAATTTTGGCTCTTAATCTTGGCGTAATAGGACTAATAAATATTCAGTTTGCGATACAAAAAGATGAAATATTCGTTCTTGAGGTAAATCCCAGGGCAAGTAGAACAGTACCTTTTGTATCAAAGGCACTAAATATTCCAATTGCTAAAATTGCCACCAAAGTTATGGCTGGTCAAAAAATTAAAAAACTTCGACTTAAAAATAAAAAAATCAAGATATTTGCAATTAAAGAGGCTGTCTTTCCTTTTAATAAATTTCCTGAAGTTGACACAATTCTTGGTCCTGAAATGAAATCTACGGGTGAGTCAATGGGTATTGACAAAGATTTTGGTATTGCATTTGCAAAAAGCCAGATATCAGCTGGTAATTCATTACCTAAAAATGGCAGTGCATTTATTTCCGTAAAAGACGATGACAAACCATTAATTTTAAATTTTGCCAAAAAATTAAAAGATTTAGGATTTGATATTTATGGAACTGGTAAAACTGCAGATAAATTAAATGAGAATGGAATAATTTGTACAAAAATAAATAAAGTTAGAGAAGGGTCACCCCATATTGTTGAGCTACTAGAAAATAAAAAAATTTCATTAGTAATTAATACATCGTCAGGTTTAAAATCAATTACAGACTCTCAATCTATAAGAAGAACAGCTTTAAATAATAATATTCCATATTTTACAACAGTATCTGGTGCGATAGCATGTACAGAAGCAATAGAGGCTATAGTAAAAAAAAGAATGAGCGTTTTACCAATACAAAATATTTAAAGTTATTTTTCTACAGGCCAATCTGTTTTAAAGGTGACATAATTTACTTGAATACATCTTCTATCTTTTTTAATTTCTTTTTTTTCCATACCATGCCAACTTTTTTCATCACTACTAAAAAAATACCCATAATTATTTTTATAAGGAACGGTTTTTACTTTCTCCATATTTTCATTATAAAAATCTGTTCCTAACTGCTCTGACTCATCGAATCTATTTACAAAAAGCATACAAGATAACAACTTTTCTTTTATGTCACAATGCGGTTTAAGCCAGAAGCCTTTTCTATCGCAGCATATTTCTACTCTAACAAAACTTTTAGACAAATCTTTGCCTATTAATTTTCCAACATAAGTATATGTCTCTTTTTTTTGGAGTTCTTTTGCAAGTTTTGTTAATTGAGGAAACTCGTTAGAATTATTTTTATCTAAAAAACATCTAAATTTTAACGCTTTTCCACCATCGGTAATACCTTCTCTAAATTTACCCTCGCCTCCATCAATTGCCCTGGTACCATCATAATTTATTTCGTATTTTGTTGGGTCATCTAATTCTGCATTATAAATTTCATCAATCATTTCCTCAGTTAGTGGTTCCTTAAATTCCCAATATTTAAATGGGTCTGAATAGTTTTTTGATTTATTTTTAATTGAGTATAAAAAATTCATTAATTTAAATTTCTTTTTTTATAATATCTGCAATTCTCTTACTTTCAAATAATTTCTCATATGTCCATACATTTTCAACATTTTTTAAGGATTTTATGATACCCATGTCCTCAAATAATTTAAAAAATCTTTTAAATCTATAATCATTTTTAATAGGCGTTAGGTGAGCAATATATATAGGTTTTCCAGTTATCGCTGCTTCTGAAATCATAGAAATAGAATCTGAAGTGACTATTAATATTTCACTATTCGATAACGTACTTATATATTTGGACTTATTTAAAGAAGTATCAATTTCTAAATTATTTATGTTTTCAAATTTCTGCTTAATTAATTTTAAAGTATTTTCAGGTGTTCTTCGGGATGAAACAATTCTCAATCTATTGTTATTATTTGCAAGCTTGTCTATAGCTTCACTTATTATATTTATAATTTCCTGGTCATCGAAAGCGTAATATTTATTTGGGCCCCCTAAAATTATACTTACATCTATTTTTTTATTTTTGTCTTGTGAGTTGGCTATCTCGGTTTCAGTAATATAGTGTAATGCACCTCTGCTTCTTATAACCGATTTACCCTCCAAATCATTATCGTGCTCTGGCAATATTACAAAATCAAATAAATTAGTTGATACTTTAGGATCCTGTATATGGATATTAATAATTTTTTTTTTGTATTTATCTTTTAAAAATTTTTTTAGATAAATATTTGCAATAACGCTTTTTCTTCCACACGAAATAATAAAATCGGGTAAATTCTCAGGATTAATATTTGCAATTATTTCTTTAAAATTAAAAGTATAACTTGAAATTGGTAAAAATT
>CESP01050291.1_pt1 | contig 48885 bp, 56 predicted proteins | sample 531211 | NCBI WGS metagenome assembly CESP01 (sample SAMEA2622074, study PRJEB7988) | marine metagenome | biome: marine biome (ENVO:00000447); feature: surface water layer (ENVO:00002042); material: "saline water (ENVO:00002010), including plankton (ENVO:xxxxxxxx)" | depth 5 m | reverse complement strand
GCCTCTGGAGCTACTTCTTCTTGCGGTGCCTCTGGAGCTACTTCTTCATCAGAATACACAGAAATTGTCTTTGTAACAGATTCCTCCTGAGTTGGAGAAAAAGAGACAATAAGTTCTTCATAAGCAAAAAATAACGTACCTATTAATAATGTTAAATAAAAATTCATACTTAATATTATAAAAATCTTTGGTAGATATACAGGGTTTTTCTAAGAATGGTGCCCAGAGGTAGAATCGAACTACCGACACAAGGATTTTCAGTCCTTTGCTCTACCAACTGAGCTATCTGGGCACAAGATGAAATATATTAACTGCTTACATGCTTCAAAGCAAAGGCTTGTTCTATAGAAAATAGCTTAACTCTTTTCCACTTTGGCATTGCTACTCCATTGCCAGAACCATGACCAGCTCTGGGAGCATCATAAAGTAAAACTGGATTATTGCAGCCCTGATATTCTTGTAATCGTGCTGTAAATTTGTATGAGTGCGAAGGTACAACTCTGTCGTCACGTCTTCCCGTTGTTGTTAATGTTGGAGAATAACACTCATCAATTTTAAGTTGATGGTAAGGCGATATTTTAATATTTCTCGCAAAGTCTTTTTGATTAAGAAGTGGGCTTCCATAATCACCTCGCCACCCCCATCCCTCTGTAAATTCTGTAAACCTTAACATATCTAGAACACCTACCGCAGGCAAAGCAGCACCAAAATAATCAGGGTTTTGCACTAAGGTTGCTCCAACAAGGAGACCACCATTTGATCTGCCACTTATAACTGTTGTCTTTCTGTTTCCTATATTTTTATACTCGAGAAATTTAGATGCATAGAGAAAGTCATCGAAACCATTCTGCTTTGTATCCAGACGTCCAGCATCATGCCAGCTTTTACCAAGCTCTCCACCACCTCTTAAATTTGCAACTGCAAACACTCCCCCCATTTCGAGCCAAGCTACATATTTTGGAGTAAATGATGGACGAATTGAAATGTTATAACCTCCATAACCGTACAAAAATACTGGCGTTCTACTGTTAGGTTCAATTGAGGATTTATAAGAATAGGTAATTGGTATTTGAGTTCCATCCTTGCTAGTGAAATATGTAGCAATTTCAACATAATCATCTGGGTTATATCCTGGGATAACTTCTTCCCAAACCATTTGAAGATCATCATTTAAAAGATCATATTCAAAGTATTTTTGAGGATTGGTATAGCTAGTTACACTGAATAAAATTTTATCTTCACCGGACTCTTGAAAATTGCTAATTGTCCCAGTAACTTCTGATGGAAATTTGAGAATATCTTCTTCACCATTTTCATCGAAAACCACAATTTTAGATGTCATATCGACATTAATATAGTCTGCAAGCATCAGATTGTGTACAAATGCTACCCCTTTAAGAGCAAGGTCTTTTTCAGAAATAATTTCTTGAAGCTCAAAGTCATTAAATGAAACTTTCACTAATCTATAATTCGAGGCTTCGTAGTTTGTTATAAAAAAAATCCCTTCGTCGTCTGCATGAACATAATTAAAGCTTGCTTCATTCATGGGAGTTATAGCCTCTAAAGTTTCAATACTGGGACCGTAAAGATAAAAATTTTCTTCTTCTGAACCAGTTATCACTTTTATTAAAATATTTTCTTCTTCACCAATAAAACTGAGCTTATAGTTCTCCTCTTTATTAATCTCACCAAAAAATAGGAATTCCTTCATTGACGTAAGGTCAAAATAATATAATGCTGCATCATAACTCTGCTGGCTCAACCTCTTACCTTCCTCTGGCTTTGGATACTTATGATAATAAAGTTTAGATGAGTCTTGGCTCCATATAATATTTGAAAACTTTACCTCACTAATCTCCGCCACTAAATCAAGACCGGTTGTTAGGTTCTTTATTTTTACGGTTCGCCAATCCACCCCACCATCTGAGGTTGAATAAGCAAGATATTTCTTATTTGGACTTATTGAAGTCTGGTCAAGGTTTATCGTTTGATCGTTTGACCAAGCATTTGGATTAAGAAGTAATGAGGGTTCATCTCCTTTTAAGAAGAAAAGATTATGTTGTTCTATTCCTGAATTGTAAAAGTAGGTATCTCGCTTCTCATTGAAATATGAAATAGAAAAATATTCTGAACTAAAGGCTTCAGATAATTTCTCTTGTATTTGGGTATACTTTGAATCTTTAAGGTAATTTTCGGTGAATTTATTTTGTTCCTTTGACCATTTTAAAACTTTTTCCGATTGAAAATTTTCCATGTAGAAATATGGATCCAAAACTGTAGTTCCAAAGAGATTAAAATATTCCCTTTCTTTAGGCGTGGATGGATAATCAGTAATTTGGTTGCAAGAAATAAGAATTATAAGAGTTAAAAATATTTTTTTCATGATGGTACTATCTTAAATCATCTTGCTCTAAAGGTTTAAATAAAGTATTTTTTCCCCAAATATAAAGAGTATGGAAGAAAATATTTTAGAAAGTATTAAACAAATTCACAAATCAGGAATTAGGTTTGTAATTGTTTCTAGCGGGGGCGGCAGTAATGCAATTGCTTCATTATTAAAAGTGCCTGGAGCAAGTAATTCTGTTTTAGAATCATACATCCCATATTCAAGGGAGTCGCTTGATTTTTACCTCATGAAAGAGCCAGATTTATACTGCTCAAAAGACACTTCACTCAGAATGGCAGCTAAAGCTTATAGTGCTGCAAAGAAAATTGATTCAAAAACATCCAAAACAGCCCTTTTTGGGATTGCGATTACAGCTGCGCTTTCAACTACTTATGAAAAGCAAGGAGATCATAAATTCCATATAGCTTTGCAAACAGAGGATTATTCAAAAAGCATATCCTGTGTCATGAAGAAAGGCATAAGGTCAAGAGAAGAGGAGGAGGAGCTGGTAACAAATTTTGTTGTAAACATGTTGCTTGAATCTGCTGGGTTAGATTTTTCTTATCCAAAAATAAATGAGGAATATGTAGAAGAAAGAGTTAATGCAAAAGAGGGATGGAAAGAGATAATGAGAGAGGAAATACCTTACATCACATCAAATAATGAAGAACCTAAACTAATTTTTCCTGGTGCATTTAATCCTATTCATGATGCACATATCGAAATGGCTAAGCTGGCAAAAAATAAAATGCTACAAAATGTTTTTTATGAAGTATGCATTCAAAATGCTGATAAGCCTCCACTCAGCTATCATCAAATAGAGTCGACACTAAACCAATTCAACAAAAAAGATCAATGGGTGCTCACTAAAGCAGGAAAGTTCTCAGAGAAAGCCATGATGTTTAAAGATGCGACATTTATAATTGGAGCTGACACTTTATTGAGAATGCTAAATGAAAGATTCTATAGCAGCTATAAGTCGATGATTGATGAGTTTGATATTTTTAATCGTCAAAATACTAATTTTCTGGTTTTTGGCAGAGTTTTTGATGGAAGCTTTGTAACCCTCCAGGACATAAATATTCCAAGAAGTATAGAGCAAAGGTTTGAAGGTTTTGGAGAAGATATTTTTAGGAGCGATATTTCATCAACTAAGATTAGAACCGAGGTGAGTAGTTAATTAGATATTGGAGTAAAACCATCAGGTTTTTTGTAATCTCCGTTTTCAAGAAAGAGCTTCATTTGCTTGCTGAGCCACTTTCTGCTGTCCTTATTTGATAAATCCAAACCGCCCTCATTGATAAGCATTGTCTGCAATGCAATCCAATCATCCCATGCCTCTTTGGAATAATTTGTTAAAATTTCTTGGCCAAAATCTCCTGGAAATGGAGCAGCATTCATCCTAGTAAGGTTTTTTTTATATTTTTGACAAAAGATCTTATTCATATCTTTAATAATTTATCAGAAATTGGTTTGGGAGTTGCTAGATTCTTCAATTTTTCTTTTGAAAACCATTCCCCCCCTTCAGCTTTAGTTGGAGTTTCCGCATTATTAAACTTAATAAAAAGATTTCGATGGGATAAATTATGCCGAACATCGTATTCACTTTGTTCTCTAATTTCATATGGTGGAATCCATAAATTTTTCCAAAAACCCAATTTTGTATCTTTTATAAGAAAAACTTTATTGTCATCCTGATGTATCAGAAAATGTAAATGAACATTTTTCTTTTTGGCTTTTTTTGAGGGTAAGCTAAAAAAATTATTATTAATTTTTGACTTGCATTTAAACTTTAATGGACAGTTTACACAGTTTGGTATTTTTTTGTGGCATACCATTGCTCCAATATCCATTATTCCTTGTTGATAAGAAAATGGATCTTTTGTATCAATTAAGCTACTTGATAATTTCCAAAATAAATTCTCATTAAAATCTTTTTTATAAAAGAACCTTGATATTACTCGTTTTACATTACCATCTAGGATCGGGTAAGGTTTTTTAAAAGCTATTGAAAGAATGGCTCCAGCAGTTGATCTGCCAATTCCTGGCAAAGAAATAATCGAGTCATATGACTCTGGAAATTTTCCTGCAAATTTATTATGAATTATTTCTTTAGCTTGATATATGTAAGAGGCTCTTCGGTAATAGCCTAATCCTCTCCAAAGCTTATAAATATCATCTTCGGACGCATCCTTAATCGATTTAAGATTAGGGTAAGTTGATACAAAATTTTCAAAATAATCTATTCCAGTTTTCACCTGTGTCTGCTGAAGAATAATTTCAGAAATCCATACTCTATAGGGTGATATATTATTGCGCCAGGGAAGGTCTTTGCGACCAGATTTTTTATACCATTTTGATACCAAGCTACCAGACAATTCTTTGCACCTTTTCATCAATCAATTCATAAAATATTGGTTCACCAGTAGCAATCTCTAATTTTACAATCTCATCTTCAGAGATTTTCTCCAAATACTTAACTAGTGACCGTAAAGAATTTCCATGAGCTGTGATTAAAATATTTTCCCCATGTAATAGTCTCGGTAAAATTATTTTTATAAAATACGGAACAACCCTTTCATAAGTGTCTTTAAGGCTCTCGCCGTTAGGTGGGGGGATATCATAAGATCTTCTCCATATTTGTACTTGAGATTTACCAAAATCCTTTTTTGCCTGATCCTTATTAAGCCCAGTTAATTCTCCATAATTACGCTCATTTAGTGATTGATCTGAAATAATTTCAATTTCTTTTTGCGAAATACATTCAAGAATAATTTCACCAGTTTTTTGGGCCCTCACAAGCGAGGAGGTGTACATCGCATCAAATTTGGTCCCAATTCTCTTAATTTGCTTTCCAACACTTTCGGCTTCATTGATGCCCTTCTTAGTTAGCCCAATATCTTTCCAGCCTGTAAAAAGGTTTTTTTCGTTCCATATGCTTTGTCCATGTCTGACCAGAACCAATTTATTTGTTTTCATAATCTAATAGTTAAAAACATATATTGTATAATCTATAAAAAAATTAGATATGGACATTTTTGATTTTCTGATAACTCGTTGGTATTTCTCATTGCCCTTGGTAACGACACTTATAATGTGGTGGTTCTATGAAAGCACTAAAGGTGGAAAAAAAATTGGACCTAATGAAGCTGTTTCTTTAGTAAATTCGGGCGAAGCGTTATTCCTTGATATACGAGATAAAGATTCTTACGATTCTGGGCACATTCACGGATCAATAAATATTAAAAAGGACGACTTTAAAAAACAAGAGCATCTACTAACAATTGGAAAAACTATTATTGTAGTCTCTGAGAACGGAATTGATTCTGGAGGAGCAGGTGTTGAACTTAAAAACTTAGGTGTTGAAAGAGTAATGCTTCTTAAGTATGGATTAATCTCCTGGGCAGAAGAAAGCCTCCCACTAATAAAGTAGAAGGCTATAAAAAATTATTTACTTAAAGTCCCAACAATATGAGCAACTATTTTATACGGGTCTGCATTTGAAGCAGGACGTCTGTCTTCTAGATATCCGTTCCAATCATGCTCCACAGTATAAACTGGGATTCTAATACTAGCTCCTCTATCACTCACACCATAAGAGAATTCAGTAATTTTTTGAGTTTCATGTAGGCCAGTCAATCTCTGATCATTATCTGAGCCATAAGCTGCAATTCCCTCTTGATGTACTGCGCCAAGCTTGTCGCACATCGATGAAAATAATGCTTCAGATCCATTGGATCTCATTTCTTCATTTGAAAAATTGGTATGCATTCCTGATCCATTCCAATCCCCTGACTTTGGTTTTGGATGCAAATTCACTCCAACACCAAATTCTTCAGCAATTTTGAAAAGCAGGTATCTGCTAACCCATAAATCGTCTGCAGCTTTTATACCTTTGCCAAAACATTGGTATTCCCATTGCCCAAGAGCTACCTCAGCATTTGTTCCCGTTAATGTAATACCTAAATCTAGGCAAGCAGCTAAATGTGCATCTGATATTTCTCTTCCAACAACATTAGTTGATCCAACACCACAGTAAAATTCACCCTGTTCCCTAGGTTCACCATCCTCCCAGCCTAAGGGCTCCCCAGTTTGAGGATCGGTAAAAAAGAATTCTTGTTCAAAACCAAACCACCATTCGTCACTAACTACTTCTGCAGCAGCAGCTCTAAAATTTGAGGGGTGGGTTTTATGATCAGCACTTTGGACTTGAGTCATTACTAAATCATGACCATTGCTATTTGCATATGTTTGAACAGGCAGCAGTAAACAGTCAGAGCTTCCTCCATCTGCTTGTTGGGTAGATGATCCATCAAATGACCAATCTGGTGCGACATCCTCATCAGTAGCCTTTACTTTACTTCTCATGTTTGGTTCTGGTGTATAACCATCCAACCAAATATATTCATACGTCTTCATAGAGCTCATATTTTCTCCTATTTTAATTTAATATTTTTTTTGCATTTATATTGCATCAATATAGAAGTTAAACTCGACTTCGTTTAACGGGCGCGTTCCTTCAACTTTTGTCTACTTCCGTCTTTGCAAGCAAAGATGAACGATCTTAACTTTTACCTTTAAAAAGGCTCCTTTTTAACCATGGAGTATGGAGCAAATGCAATGCATTATTAATTTAGTATTTTTAAGCTCGTTTAGCAAATAGTATTGGTCGATTTTATGAAAAATGTAGCAACATTTGTGGAATTTTTATTTCTAAATTTTCGAAACTATGACTGCCACCTTCATCAATTATTATTTTTGAGCCATCATAATATTCTGCAGAAAATTTATAATTTAGAGTTTCGTCACCAGTCTGGAGAAGAACAAGATAGTTTTCAGAGTTTGGCTTTTCAACAAAAATTTCTTTGAGACTCGAAACCCATTCTTCATCAATAATATAGCTCTCGTTTGTATTTAAATTTTTATTTTCTCCCATATCATTCTTAAAGATCTTATAAGCCCAAACTGCTGGATTAATCATTACAGATTTTAAATTATATTTTTCTGATAGAAAGGTAGCATAGTACCCCCCTAAGGAGCTTCCAACCAGATGTACCTTTCTTTCTCCCATCTCATTTTCAATGAATTTAGACAGTTGTAAGATAGCCTCTTTAGGATGCGATTGAAGTGTAATCGACTCTACTTGAAAATTTATACTAGGGTTTATTTTATCCTTAAGTAGTAGTGCTTTTCTAGCGTCTTTATGCGAGTTCCAGCCATGGATGTATAAAATTAAATCTTTATTTTTCATAGAAACCACTATTCAGAATGATATCAAGAACTTCAGTTAAAAATCTATTTTGTTGAGATTTCTCATCATTTGATTTCGGGAATTTTTCAAACTGAAAAGGAAATCTACTAGGAGAATGCCCATTGAAACTACTAACTTCACAAAGTTCAACATCATGATAAATGCTAAGTTCAAATTGAAACGAATTTAAAAGTTTTGAGTCAAGATTTGTAAAAATTAAATCACAAGTTGAAGAATGTTTTGACAAAATCTTTAGATCAAAACTGGCATTATAAATTTGACTATTAAGTAAATTCCTTAAAACTAACTTACTTCTTTCATAAGAAGATAATATTTTTTTAAGTCGCAAATAATTTGCAGAGCATGCAGTTAGATGAGAATTAGTTTTTCTGTATTCATTCATTTTTAAATGGCAATGCATTTTTTGCATTCAGATAATATTGATTTATATGCTTTGATTCATCTTTACAAAAATTTGAAATTGCTTTTCTAAATTCCTCATTTTTAATCCAGTGATATGATTTATTAAGTACAGGTTCAAACCCTCTTTTCAATTTATGTTGACCCTGAATTCCAGGATCAAAGAACGACACATTTTTTTTAATGGCAAGCTCAATTCCTTGATAATAGCAGGTTTCAAAATGTAGATAATCAATGTCATCTTTTGATCCCCAGTACCTACCATACAAAGTATCATTAGATACAAAGAAAAGAGCTGCAGCGATTTTTTCATCATTTTTTTTAGCAAATAAAACCAATGGCTGCGTCCCACTAAGCTTTCGAAAAAAATCTAGGTTAAGATATGGTTGCTGTCCTCTTCTGACATAAGTAAGCGCGTAAAAAAGATAAAATTCTTCCCAGGTTTGATTTTTTGGATTTTCAACCAATTCAAAGCATATATTACTTTTTTTGATTTCATTTCGTTCTTTAAGAATGTTTTTTCTATACCTTGATTTGAGCTTTTGTAGATAGTCATCGAACGTCTTATAGCCGTAATTAACCCATTTATAATTACAGTCAGTTCTTTCTATAAAATTTTCTCCTGAAAAAATCTCCCTTTGATTCTCTGACACAAATAGAGCATGTATTGAGGAAAATTTTTCCTCATTTATATATTTCACAAAATCCTTGAGAGTTTCTTTACCATCTTCATTATTTTTGCAGAATATTCTATTACCTTCGATTGGTGTGAAGGGAACGCTCAATACAATTTTTGGGTAATATTGCATGCCATATCGAAAGTAAGCATTAGCCCAAGAATAATCAAAAACAAATTCTCCTTGGCTATTATTCTTTTCATAAAAGGGCACTACTGAGTTATTTTTATGATGGAAGTAATTTGCTTGCCAGCCACTTTGTTTGCTCAGGCAATTAGCCTCTTGAAGTGCAGATAAAAATTGATAATTAAAAAAAGGATCACTGCATTGGTGATTCTTAACTTTATCTTTGCACTCAGCAAGAGTATCTCTAATTAAAAAACTCATTTTGATTTTCTATGAAAAGAATCATAGCAATGATTAAACCAATGTGACTGTTTGATTTAAAAGCTTCAAGGAACCTTCCCCCTTTGATTAATTCATACTGTAAATAAAACTGATAAATAAGAAAAATAAGACCAAGAAATAAAAGGCCCATACCATTTTTATATGCAAAAAAAGCCAACATAATAAAAAAGATTGAATAAGAAATAAAAATTACGAATGTGGTATTTTCCATGAACATTACAGGCAAAGAGTTCAACTTTATTTTCATATCATCTTTTAAATCGCTCATTGCATATATGCTGTCATAACCGATGATCCAGAAGATACTTGCAACATATAGAAAAATAGCATCTGAGTTTAGGTTTCCATGAACAATTGAATAACTTATTGGTAGAGAAAGCCCAAAAGTTACTCCTAAAATAAGCTGAGGGGCTGACAAAAATCGTTTTGACAATGGGTACAATATTATTAATGGAATACAGATCAACAATACAAACTTTATAGTGAATGTATTTGTAAGAGATAGGATACAAAGACAAATTGATGCGAGAAGTACGATAAAGATTGCTGCATTTCGCTTTGAGATTTGACCAGATGGAATAGGCCTAGATTTAGTTCTATCAACTTTCCTATCATAGTCGCTGTCAAAGAAATCATTTATCGCACAACCAAGAGATCGTGTTAAAAAAGATCCAAGCAAGACTATAGTAAAATCAGAAATATTGAATCCTGGCTGAAGGAATAGACCCCAAAACCCAGGCCATAACAATAACCAAAAACCAATGGGGTTATAAAACCTAATAAGATTTAAATATGGATTAATTTTATTCATTGAATAAAAAAACTTCTATTACTGAAAACAGCTCACCCGAAATAGAATAAATGCATTTTCGGCCAGTGTAGACATTATTCTCATATTCATATTTTGATATGAACGTACGAATTTTTGCAATTTCTTTTAAAGAAAAAAGATATTTTCCTAATGCTTCATTCCCAAGAGCTGAAAACCTTGTAAATTTTTTAATTACGTACTCGCTAAAAAATGATTCTGCAAAAACCACTTTTCTATCTGCAGTCAAAAAAATTTTTCTTAAATTTCCTTCCAACTGCAATTTAGATATTTCTTTATCTGAATGCATACAAATTTTTTCTGAAAGAACCTCTAATGTTATCGACCCATATTTTTTTGATAACCTTTTTATTAAAGATTCATCTTCTTGCACCCATGAAATCATCGAAGACGATGAAACATTATTATCATTTGTATAAAGCTGCCAATTTGTTTGTCTTTTTGGTGTCATAATGTTGTGAAGAATGATTATAATACTTCCCTTTGAAAAGAGTTGGTTTTATGGAATATAAAAAGTGGGAATGCATAGTTTGTGGGTGGATTTACGATGAGGAACAAGGACATCCAGATGAAGGAATTGAGCCTGGAACAAAGTGGGAAGATATTCCTGATGATTGGGTTTGCCCAGAATGTGGAGTAGGTAAGGAAGATTTTGATATGATTGAGCTATGAGTGTTCTTTCGGCCCCAAAAAATTTAACTAAAAATGTGCTTATTGGCATGGCATTAGGTGTGATTATTGCATCATTCTTTTATTATTTTCAAAACTCCATACCACAGTCGATTTTTGGGACTGTTGAAAAGTACGTTTTCCAATTGGGAGGACAAATTTTTAAAAACCTATTGATGCTTGTTGTAGTTCCGCTTGTATTCTTCTCACTAGTATCAGGAATATCTTCACTTTCAAATATGATTAAGTTGGGTTCAATTGCATCAAAAACTATTGGCCTATATTTATTTACTACTGGATTGGCTATAACAACTGCACTCCTTTTTGGTTGGATATTTAATTTATCAGGTTATGAAGGGGATGTGAGTAGCTTCACACCTGTAGCGGGTGAGGTAAGTCTTTATGATACCGTGCTAAGGATTTTTCCAAACAATATGTTCGGAGCTTTCATAGAGAATAATATGCTGGGTATAGTTTTTATAAGTATAATTTTTGGTATTGCTTTAAATCTCACAGACGAACTAACTAACGGGTTATCCAAGACATTTGAAAGATTCAACACTGTTTTTCTTAAAATAGTCTTATTAATAATGAGTTTTGCACCAGTCGGAGTATTTTGCCTGATGGGTAGCTACGTCATAACCAAAGGTTTGAATATTTTTGGAGATTTAGCACAATATGTAATCTTATTAATCGGAGTGCTTTTATTTCATTTATTTTTTACTTATTCAATTTTGCTCAAACTTTTAGCAAATTTAAATCCTCTAATATTTTTTAACAAGATGAAAAATGTTGCTTTATTTGCATTTTCAACCTCTTCATCTGCTGCAACTATTCCAGTTACTTTAAAAACTGTCACAGACGATTTGGGGGTAAAGAAAGATGTATCTTCATTTGTAATTCCAGTTGGTGCAACGATTAATATGGATGGAACAGCAATTATGCAGGGCTTAGCTACGATGTTTATCGCAAGTACTGTTGGAGTTGACCTCTCCCTTGTTCAATATGGTCAGATAGTGCTTTTAGCAATCATAACTTCTATAGGGACTGCTGCAGTTCCCTCAGCAGGAACTGTAACATTGGCTTTGATCTTAGGTTCAGTTGGATTGCCTTTAGATGCTATTGGTTTAATTCTTGCTGTTGATAGGATTTTAGATATGATCAGAACATCGGTTAATGTTTGCGGTGATGCAGCTGTGTCATGTATAGTAGCTAAATCTGAGAACGAATTAGAAGAAAAAATTTTTAATAGGTTGGGATAATTATGGAGAACTTTATTATTGGTCCAATGACCCCTTGGGGTCCATTTCTGACAGGCTTCATAGGCTTGTTTTTTGCTTTTGTTTTGTATGGTTTGATTATGAAATATCCTGCAGGCAAAGATTCTGTTGTAAAAATTGGTGATCAAATCCATTTAGGCGCAAAGGTCTTCATGATTACAGAATATAAAATTCTAGCTCCTGTTGTGTTAGTACTAGTTCTTGCTTGTGGGTTTTCGCCGCTAGGATGGTATACGGCATCAGCTATACTTGTTGGAGCACTATCATCCGCAGTAGCAGGTTTTATTGGGATGTATTCAGCCACCAAAGCAAATGTAAGAACAGCATCAGCTGCTGAAAATTTTGGTCAACAACAAGCACTTTCAATATCTTTTTTTGGCGGTTCAATAATGGGTTTATGTGTAGCATCAATGGGTCTAGTTGGTTTAGGTGGGCTTTATGTTTTTTTTACTGGTGCTATGGATGATCCAGATAAAATCGCTAAATCAATGGAGGGATTTGGAGTAGGGGCATCTGCAGTAGCTTTATTTTCAAGAGTTGGTGGAGGAATTTTCACAAAGAGTGCAGATGTAGGTGCAGATCTGGTTGGAAAGATTGAAGCAGGAATACCCGAAGATGATCCTCGAAATCCTGGAGTGATAGCTGATAATGTTGGGGACAACGTTGGTGATATTGCTGGAATGGGATCTGATATTTTCGAGTCATATTGTGGAGCAATGATCGCATCAATGGCAATAGCAGCGACATTTGGCAATACAGATTTAATGTTTCTTCCACTTTGGTTAGCTGCAGCAGGACTATTCTGCTCATTATTGGGGATCTTAATAGTAAGAACTCAAGTGTCTCAGTCACCGGCAGTAGCATTACGATTTGGAACATTCTTCTCGCCAATGATATTTTTAGTTTTTGCTGGCTTAAGTATCTACTATTCACCAAACATTGAGATGTCAGTCTTCTTTTCTGTTTTAACCGGTGCAGTGGGTGGAATTTTGATAGGACTAATTACAGAATATTACACTGGAGGCTCAACAGAGGATTCTCCTGTTGGAAAGATTGCTAAATCTGGAGAGACAGGCCCTGCCACAGTAATGATTACTGGCTTGAGTGTTGGAATGCAGTCAGTAGTTCTGCCATTATTTGTTATTGCTGGAATAATAGGAATCTCAACTTATTTTACAGGCTTGTATGGGGTTGGAATTGCTGCTGTTGGGATGCTTTCAACCGTTGGAATTACAATGGCCATTGATGCATATGGGCCTGTTGCAGATAATGCAGGTGGAATAGCTGAGATGAGTGGCATGAACCCAGAAGTTAGAGAAATAACTGATTCGCTTGATGAGTTAGGAAATACTACAGCTGCTATTGGAAAGGGTTTTGCTATTGGGGCTGCGGCATTAGCAGCATTAGCAATTATTGCTGCCTATATGTTAGCAACAGGTTTAGATTCACTTTCCCTAAACGATCCCAGAGTTTTGATGGGTATGTTTATTGGAGGAACAATTCCATTTCTTGTTTCATCTATAACAATGACAGCAGTCGGTGATGCAGCATTTGAAATGATTGAAGAAATAAGAAGACAATTTAGGGAAATACCTGGGCTCTTAGAAGGAAAAGCTGAACCAGATAATGCTAAATGTGTTGATATTGCTACAAAAGCAGCTTTAAATAAAATGCTACTTCCTGGTGCAATTGCAATACTTTCCCCAGTGGCAGTAGGTTTTATTCTTGGTCCAGTTCATCTTGGTGGAATGCTAGCTGGAGCACTTTTGGGATGTGTTCTTATGGCACTTATGATGGCTAATGCTGGCGGTGCTTGGGATAATGCTAAAAAGTTTGTTGAGAAAGGTAATTTTGGTGGCAAGGGAACAGAAACACATTCAGCGACAGTCGTAGGCGATACTGTAGGCGATCCTTTCAAAGATACTTCTGGCCCAGCAATGAATATTCTAATTAACGTGATGGCAATTGTAAGTTTAGTTATTGCTCCGCTTCTTTAAATATATTTTCTGGACCTTTTGGAATGATTCTGCATGGGTTAAGCTGCTCGTGACTGAAATAGTAATGCTGTTTGATATGTTCAATATCTAATGTGTCTCTAACAGCAGGAATTAGCAACATATCTTGTACATATCTGCTTAAGTTTTTATAGTCAATTATTCTTCTTAGATTACATTTAAAATGGGTTACATAAACTGCATCAAACCTCAAAAGTGTTGGAATCAACCTAAGGTCAGCCTCAGTAATGTTATCACCAATCAAATATCTTGATGAGATTAATCGAGCTTCAAGATTATTTAGTGTTTCAAATAATTTAGTCACAGCTTCGTCATATGCTTCTTGTGTTTTAGCAAAGCCACTTTTGTAGACACCATTATTTACTGTCTCATAAATAAGATCATTTAAAGAATCAATATCCGATCTATTCTGCTCTGGATAATAGTCATCATAATTCCCTGTTAGCTCATTGAATTCACTGTTAAACATCCGGATAATTTGTGATGATTCGTTATTTACAATCGTTTCAGTTTCTTTATCCCAAAGTATTGGCACGGTAACGCTTGTTGTTATGTTTTGATCCGCTCTTTGATAGATTTCTCTTAAATATTGTGATCCGTATAAATGATCTTTTGTCGCTCCTGGAAAAGACTCATCAAATACCCAACCTTCATCTAGCATATTTGGATGCACTACGCTAACACTAATATGTTCTTCAAGTTTCTTTAATTTCCTATAAATAATAGTTCGTGTTGCCCAAGGGCATGCATAGCTTATGTAAAGATGATACCTTCCTGATTCAGGTTTAAAAATTTTATTATCTTTAGATATGTATTCTAAGAAAGTTCTGGGTAAACGATCATATGCGCCCAAGCTATCTGAGGTGATAATAGACTTAACCACCCAATTTCCATCAATTAATTTACCCATGTCGGTAAATGTATGTCATACATCTGAAAGTTCAAGATGTGCTGGAAACCATCTTTCAACAATTTTTCGTTGCTTATCAATTGGCATCTTAATAACTTCTGTTGCAAGTCTATCTGCTTCTTTTTGAAGATTCTCATCAGCAAGAAGATCATAGAAATTAAAACTTGGTTGACCAGTTTGAGATAATCCTAAAATATCTCCAGGACCTCTAAGTTTTAAATCTTCTTCAGCAATTAAAAAACCATCATTTGTTTCTGAAATAATTTTCAGTCTCTTTTCAGATAGCTCAGTCAGTGAGTTTGTATGCATTAGTATACAAAAGCTTTCTCGCTCGCCCCTTCCAACCCTTCCTCTAAGTTGATGGAGTTGGGCAAGACCAAAACGCTCAGAATTTTCGATTATCATTATATTGGCATCTGGAACATCAATTCCCACTTCAATTACAGTCGTGGCTAAAAGGATCTTGGTCTTTTTATCTTTAAAATCCTTAAGAATTGATTGTTTACTGCTATCTTTCATTTTTCCATGAATTATTTGATAATCTGATGCCAGAAATTCTTTACTAAGAATTTTTTGAAGATCTTCTATACCAATTAATTCAGTTTCACTTTCATCAATTAATGGGCAAACCCAATATACTTGTGACTTATCGTTAATTGCATTTTTTATCCTATTTATCAATGCATCTCTTCGGCTGTTAGGTAGGGTTGTGGTAACAATAGGAGTTCTATTTGGTGGAAGTGATTTAATAGTTGATATATCTAAGCCAGATAAAACTCCCATAGCCATTGTTCTTGGAATGGGAGTTGCTGAAAGTAATAATTGGTGTGGGAAATTTTCAGCTTTCTCCTTCAGCTTCAATCTTTGGCTTACACCAAATCTATGTTGTTCATCGTAGATAACCAAAGATAAATCATTGTATATAACATCTGTTTGGAAGACGGCATGAGTCCCAATAATAATTTTTGCTTCTCCACATTCTATTTTTTCGTAGATTGATCTTTTTTGCTTAACTGGAATTTTTGAGGTGAGAAGCTGAACAGCATCAGTTTCACCAAACCACTGAGTAAAGTTTTGATAGTGTTGGTTGGCAAGTATTGTGGTAGGTGCAAGAATTGCGACTTGTTTGTTGTCTGCAACTATTGACGCTGCCACTAGAGCAGCAACGATTGTTTTTCCTGAACCAACATCGCCCTGTAAAAGTCTTAGCATTGGTGTTTCGGAGCCTATATCTTGACAGATTTCACCATAAACTTTTAATTGATCAGAAGTAAGTTCAAAAGGTAAGTTATCTAATATTTTTTTTGCTAATGTTTTATCAGTAAATTTATGAGTTTTTTTGCTTTTGTTTTGTTCCCTAATTGAAAGGTAGCTAACTTTATTTGCAATCATTTCCTCCAGAGCAACCCTTTTGCGAAAATCTGAACTTCCTCCTATAAGAAAATCATCAATGTTAGATTCTGGGTTTGGTAAATGAAGATTGATAATTGCTTCGTTTAAAGGTTTTAATTCATTGAAGGGCATATAGTCTGAAATTTCTACATTCTTATCTTTTATTAGATCAATTGAAGATTGAATTATTTTTCTCATTTTTTGATGTGATAACCCTTTTGTAAGCCTATATTTCGGCAATATTTGTGGCAGGAAATCTCCTTGCACCGGCTCATATTCTGGGTGAATTGTTTCAAGGCCATATCTACCAAGACGTGATGTCCCTGAAACTTGAATTTCAGAACCTTCTTTGAATACATTTCTTAAGCCAGGAAAGTAATAGAAGAATCTTAGATAAATGTGACCTGTTTTATCTCTTACTTTCACTAGTAGCATTTTTCGTGGAACAAATGTTTGTGAAACTTTTTCAACAAAACCTTGAATGACAAATTCTTGATCAGGCAACAGCTCGGCAATTTTTTTAAGGCTCGTTCTATCTTGATAACCGATAGGAAAATGAAATAATAGGTCCTCAACTGTCTGAATACCGAGTTTCATAAGGTTTTGTGATAACTTTTCACCGACACCTTTAACTGTTGAAACAAGTAAAGACGAGGCTTCAATCTTTTGATGTGAAGTCATATATATTTATTATTATGGTTAAAAGATAAAAATGAAAATTTTAGTTATAGGTTATGGACAAATTGCTGAAGAATTTGCACGACTCAATCCCCAATTTCAAATTCTTGGCATAAGAAGACAAAATACTTCAAAGCTCAGTAATGTTGAAATCATAAATGAAGATTATTCCAGTGGCATTTCAATTACTGCGCAAAAATTTGATCCTAATTGGATCATCTATTTTCCAAAAATAAAGAATTCTGGTTTGAGTGAATATAAAAATGGTTATTTAAAGCAATTAAATAATTTATATGACCTTTTTCCTTCAGCAAAAAAGATTTTCATTTCATCAACAAGAGTATTTTCAGGGTATGCTAATTTAGAAGTTGATGAATCATCTCCTGCAAAAGCAGCAGATGCACAAGGAAAGGTGATTGTTAAGTACGAACAAATAATCCAGAACCACGAAGATTCATTTTTGCTTCGTTTGAGCGGACTAATTACACAAAGTTCAAACTTTGTGAAACTAGTTGTGAATAAAAAATTATTCTCTAGTAATAAATATATAAATGCTATTCACTTAGATGATGTCGTATCAATAATAAGTGGCATTGTTAATGGACATATAAGTGCAAAGCTAATTAATTGTGTAATGCCTTATTCAAAAAAATACTCTGACCTTTTTGTTGACTTCTCAGGTGAGCCTGTCAACGCAGAAATAAAATCTATAAAATACAACAAAACATCAAATTTTAAATTTAAAAGCGTTGAGAAATTATTATGAGAAGCATGACAGGTTTCAGTGAAAATAGCTTTCTTGAAAAGGGCATCGAATATAAATGCATTACAAAGTCATTAAATAGCAGGTTCCTAGAAATAATAATTAAGCTGCCTCATAGCATGAAGTCTAATGAGGGTTGGATAAGGGGCCTGATTCAAAAGAATTTTTCAAGAGGAAAAATTGAACTAGAAATTTTCTATTCCTTGCCACCTAAAGAGAGCTTATCAATATCTTCAAATCTGATTAAAGAGATTAAAAGAAATGAAAAACTAATTAAAGCAAATGGTTTAGGGCTTGAAAATGTCTCTTACTCAGAAATTTTACGTATAAAAGATCTTATTCAAAGAGATACATCAGTTAAGATTTCTAAATTAAAGAGTCTGATAACAAAATCTATTCAGGGTTTAAAAACAAATAGAGTATCCGATGGAGAGGCAACTAAGAAAGATATTCAACGATTAATCAAATTAATGAAATCTACAATTTTAAAAATTAAGAAATTAGAAAAACAAAATATTAAACAAATTCGTGCCAAAATTAAAAAGTATCAGATAGAGCTTGAAGCAGAAGATAAAGAGATTAATTATAATGAGGCTATCTCCGCATTTGGTAAATCAGATATCAATGAGGAAGTCGTTAGATTTATATCTCATCTTGAACTTATCTCAAGACTGATAAACAATAAATCTACTATAGGAAAAAAGTTAGATTTCTATTCACAAGAAATGGTAAGAGAGGCAAATACTATGAGCTCAAAAGCTGTTATCTCTGAAATAAAAAAGGAAGTAGTCGAATTAAAAGGTAGTATTGAAAAAATTAAGGAGCATGCACAGAACATTGAGTGATACAGAACGCAATCTAATTATTGTAACTGCACCCTCAGGTGCGGGCAAAACAAGCTTAATCAAAAATGTGCTCAAATACTCTAAAGAGAATAATAAAAAAGTATTTCTTTCTGTTTCTCATACCACCCGTCAACCTAGGAAGGGAGAACAGCATGGCATTGATTATATCTTTATCGGTGAATCAGAATTTAGGGAAAATGTTAATGACAATAGTTATATTGAATATGCTACTGTTCATGGCAACTTATATGGAACCCCAAAAACCCTTATAGACGATAAAATATTAGCTGGCTATAAAGTTTTACTTGAGATAGATTGGCAAGGCGCATTAGAGGTCTTAGATAAGTATAAAAAAGCCACTAGTATTTTTATATCACCTCCATCTATTAAAGAGTTAGAGGAAAGGTTAATCAAAAGGGGGCTTGATTCAGAAGAGGTAATTAAAAAAAGAATTGAAGCTGCAGCCTTTGAGATAGAGAAATCATCAAAATTTCAACACCAAATAACTAATATTTCACTAGACAAGGCAACTAAAAACCTTTTAAATATCATCTTCAGAGAAAACAATGGCTAGAATTACAGTAGAAGGTTGCTTAAAACAGGTCGATAGTAGATTCGATTTAGTTTTGAAAGCAGCAGAAAGAGCTAGGGACTTAATTTCAACAAGTGCCGAGCCTCTTGTTGATCCTGAAAATGATAAACCTACAATCATCGCTTTGCGAGAAATTGAAGAGGGTGTCTTAACAGAAGAAAATTTAGCTTCTAGTGACACTGAAGAAGTTTTTCTCGATAATGAAGATGAGGAGTAGATTTATTTTTGTTTGAAACGCTAAATTTATTTAAAAAACCACAAACCTCAAAACTGGGAGAAGAACTCGATCAGTTATCTAAGCTATATCTAAATCCTCTATCAAGTGAAAAAATAAAAAAAGCTATAAATTTTGCAGATACTGCACATGATGGGCAGTACAGAAAAAGTGGTGAACCATTTTTAATGCACCCAATAAATGTTGGACTTATACTTGCATCATTAAAAATGGATGCAGACACAATCATTGCCGGATTACTTCACGATGTAGTTGAGGATTGTGAGATACCTCTATCAAAAGTCAGACAACAGTTTGGTAAAAACGTCAGCACATTGGTCAATGGAGTAACAAAACTTTTGCAACTTGATGAGAAAATTAAAGGAGATAGTCAGGCTGAAAATTTTCAGAAAATGGCATTAGCAACTGCCGAAGACGTTAGGGTTGTGATAATCAAGCTTGCAGATAGACTGCATAATCTAAAGACAATAGAACATTTGCCTCGCGAAAAGCAGATAAAGAAAAGCAGAGAGACTTTGGATCTTTATGCGCCTCTGGCTCATCAAATTGGAATGCATAAAATGGCAATAGAGCTTGAAGATATTTCATTTAAAACAATTCATCCTATTAGACATAAGATGATAGTTGATGCCCTCAAAACAAATGATCTAAATCGAAAAAATTTAATATCAAGAGTAAAAAAAGCGGTCAGAAAAAAGTTCAATGATGCAAAGCTAAATGTAAAAATTACGGGCCGTGAAAAGAGAATCTTTTCTATTTATCAAAAAATGAAAAAGAAAAAATCTTTTTCAGATATTTATGATGTGTTTGCTTTTAGGATAATTGTACAAAAAGCAGATGATTGCTATAAATCTCTTGGGATAATACATAATTTGTTCACTCCTATAACTGGCCGTTTTAAAGATTACATAGCTGTTCCAAAAATTAATGGTTATCAAGCTATACATACAAGTGTAATGACATTTGATGGGGTTCCAATGGAAGTTCAGATTCAGACAGATTCAATGGAAACCTTCGCTAGTTATGGAATTGCATCTCACGGCTTGTATAAGACAAATGTAAGTGACGACTTAATACAAGCAAAGTCACGTCAGCTTGTGCAAAGACTTATTGAAACTAAAGATCGAAGTTCATCATCATTAGAGTTTTTGGAAAATATTAAATCTGATTTAAGCGGCAAAGATGTCTACATTTTTTCTCCTAATGGAAAAATCTTTACTCTTAAGAGTGGCTCTACTTCAATAGATTATGCTTATGCTGTTCATTCATCCCTTGGAAATTACTGCTTAGCTTGTGAAATTGATAAAAAACTTGCACCTCTCTCAACAATTCTCAAAAGTGGGCAAACAGTAGAAATTATTAAAAGCAAGAAAAAAAATGTTAATCCCGATTGGCTAAACCATGTTGTTTCCTCAAAAGCGGTAACTGAGATTAAAAGACAATTAAAACAAATGAAAATAAGTGATGCTCGCGCACTAGGCAAAGACCTTCTTGAGGAATCCTTACAAGATTCAGGTATAGAATTAAAAGAATATCCTAATGAGCAACTCAAAGAAATTTTTAGGATACTTGGTGCGAGGTCTCTTAATCAGCTACTGGTGGATATAGGTTCAGGGAAAAGGACAAGTAATTTTGTTTCACAAAGCTTTTCCGAAGCTTTAAGAGGAAAAAAGAAAAAAATGACACAGATAGCCCCAGAAATAAAAATTGGTTCCCCAAAAAAATACGGTGCTTTAAAATTTCCAGAATGTTGTTACCCCGTATCAGGAGACCCATCTTTAGCTTTACATACCGAAACTGGTATCAGCATACATAGAAACGAATGTAAAAATCTGCATGGTTTTCTTAATAAGCCAGGAAAGTGTTCAAATGTTGTATGGGAAAAAGAAGAGGCATCTGAATTTCTTTCATCCTTGAACATTACACTGAAAAATGAACCAGGTGTTTTAGCAGATATCACAAAATTAATTTCACAAAATAATTCAAATATTGAATCAGTTGCCTCAAACCATCTTGATGAAAACTTTGTTGAAATAAATATAAGAGTTCTTGTAAGTGATTTAATACACTTGAATAAGATTATCGAAAAGCTACAGAATCATAAGAGAGTCACTAATGTATTGAGGCAAGGACCATGAATAAGATATCAAGCATTCAAAAGCTTGAAAAAGATTTTGTCTTAGAGCTTTATAATTTAACCGGATCAATTAAAAAGAGTTGGCCAGAAATCTCAAGACAAAATAAAACAGTGTGTTTGCTATTTTGGGAACCAAGCACAAGAACAAAACTCTCTTTTGAGCATGCTGCCAAAAAATTAGGTTTTAATGTAATTGATTTTTCTCCTTCAAACTCATCCTTAGAAAAAGGAGAATCTTTCGAAGATACAATTAAAACTATTCTTGCTTTGAAAGTTGATGGTTTAATAGTAAGACACCCTGAAACAAAAATATCTGAAAAAATTGTTCAGATGCTTCCAGAAAATGTTTTCTTTATTAATGCAGGTGATGGAAATTATGCACATCCAACTCAGGGTTTGTTAGATGTATTTACAATGAGTGAGGTGGTAGATTTAACAAAGTTAAATTTGACAATATTAGGCGATGCAAAACATTCCAGAGTCATTCCATCTCTTCTTCAAACACTAGATATGCTTGGATGCAAAAATATTAATTACATTTCTCCTGAAAGCTTAGCTTTGCCACAAACCAATGCCTTTACTGCTATTTCAAATGATATGTTAAGTAAAAGTGATATCTTATATATTCTAAGGATCCAAAGAGAAAGGTTTTCTAAGGAAGAGGGGATTGATGATAAATTCTTTTCTGAAAATTATCAGGTTAATAAGGAATTTATCGAAACTACAAATTTTCAGGGTAAAATTATGCATCCAGGACCAATTAATATAGGGGTTGAAATTACAAGAGATATTTCAGATGGAGAAGATTCACTAATACTAAAACAAGTTGAAAATGGCTTATATCTGAGAGCAGCCTTATTGCAGTTACTTTCCTCTGGCTAATCTTTCAGTAGTATCTACAACAGCCACTGTAGACTGATCTATTTCTATATTTACATATTTTCCAAATAAAAGTTCGTTTAGATTTGTGGCTCTTAAAGTTTCAGGTATAAGGTGAATATTAAAATTATTACCCTTTATCTTACCAATTGTTAAGCTGCAACCATTTATACAAATATAACCTTTCTCTAATACATACTTTGCCCATTGCTTATCAATCTCAATCAGCATATTTTTTGAATCGCCATTCAACTCAACTTCTTTAATCTGCCCTTTTGAATGGACATGCCCAGAGCAAAGATGCCCTCCAACAGACCCACCATACTTCAAAGAATTTTCTAAATTTACCCTTGTACCTTCCTGATACTCAGCAATTATTGACCTGTTAACCGACTCTTCAATTACCTCAAAAGACAACAAGTGCTTTCCAATCTTCACAACAGTTAAACAGACGCCATCTACAGCAATGCTATCCCCAATTTTCAAATCTCTTGAAAAATTTTCTGAGCAATTCACTTCAATCGTCTGAACATTATTTTTTTGATTTAGAGTTTTTATTGTGCCAACCTCTTGAACAATTCCACTAAACATCCAAACCTCTGTATGTATTTCGATATTCATTCATAAGACTTAGATTTTTCCTACTTATAATGTTGCTTGATTTTACAATATCATCTAATGAAATTACTTCGTATATAGGAATACCTTTGTCCTTTAATTCTTCAGATGCCATTTTTTCTGATTCTTGACCTCTTTCCTGCCTATTTAAAGTAACAAGTGCACCCACAACATCTACATCAAAAGGCTCAAGTATTTTTATGCTCTCAGAAATTGCTAAGCCTGATGAAAGCACATCATCAACTATTAAAACTTTTCCATTAGGTTTTGCCCCTACCAATGCACCACCCTCACCGTGATCTTTTAATTCCTTTCTGTTGAAACAAACTGGAACATTTTTATTTACACTCATCTCATTAGCTAATAATGATGCAAGAAATATCCCTTTGTACGCAGGACCAAAAACCATATCAAATTTAAGGCCTATATCGTTTACTTTTTCATGCAGAATTTCTGACAAAGATTTTAAAGATCCATGTTCAAGAAATGCTGATGCATTAAAAAAATATGGACTATTTCTTCCAGATTTGAGCACATATTGACCAAATTGAAGTGCCTTTGCTTCAATTGCTAGTTTTAAAAATTTTTCTTGAAACTTTTTCACAATACCTCAAGTATTTTTTTCTGAAGCAAAAAAATATCTTTAATCCCACTTTCAGCCATCTCAAGAAGTTTATTAAAATCACTTTTGGAAAATGGTTTATCTTCGGCAGTTCCTTGAACTTCGATCAAGTCTAAATCTTCATTCATTACAATATTTAAATCTGCTTGGGCATTGCTATCTTCGTTATAGTTCAAGTCCAACAACAACGTACCATTAAAAGTTCCTACACTTATTGCAGCAACTAAACTTTTTATAGCCTCTTCTTTACCTATTGACTTAAGTGCTAAACACAATGCAATAGTTCCTCCAGTTATTGATGCAGTTCTCGTTCCACCATCTGCTTGAATAACATCACAATCAATCGTGATTGTAATTCCATTCAATTTTTCTAAATCTACAACTTGTCTTAAGGATCGCCCAATTAATCTTTGAATTTCTTGTGTTCTTCCTGATTGTTTCCCCCTTTGTGCTTCGCGAGACATCCTTTCATTTGTTGATCTTGGCAACATACCATATTCAGCTGTTACCCAGCCTGTTTTTTTTGCTTGCATCCATCTTGGTGTAGCATTTTCAACAGATGCATTGCAAATAACATGTGTGTTTCCAAATTTAATTAGAACTGAACCTTCCGAGTGAATATTATAATTTGGAGTAATATTAATCTCTCTTAGCTCATTATTTTTTCTTTTATCTATTCTATGCGAACTCATATTTGTTAGTATTATACAATTAAAGGTGGTTATAAATGTTAAGAAAATTTTTATCTATTTTAGTAGTATTTTTATTGATTAGCTGTTCTGAAATAGCAATAGGCACAGTAGATAACAAATCTGAAAGTTCTGCCTCAAAATTTGAAGATAGTATCCATGGTACTTATGCTTCAACGTATGTCCCGCTAGAGTCAGAAAATATAATTATCAAAAATTCTACTTTATTCGATGGCAATGGAAATAAATTTGAAAATTATGATTTGTACTTCTCTGATGGAGAGATAAAGGCAGTAGGAGCTAATCTCGAAGTTGAAGATGCACTTGTAATAGATGGCACAGGTAAGTTTGTTACTCCCGGAATTATAGATAACCATTCACATATGGGCGTATATCCAGCCCCAGGAGTAAGCACTAGCAGTGATGGAAATGAGGCTACCAATCCAGTTACAGCTGAAGTTTGGGCAGAACATAGTGTTTGGACCCAAGACCCACAATATAAACTTGCTTTAGCTGGCGGCATTACAACATTTCATGTTCTGCCAGGATCGGCAAACCTATTTGGTGGAAGAGGAGTAACGTTAAAAAATGTCTCAGCAAATACTGTTCCAGAAATGAAGTTCCCTGGTGCCCCACATTCACTTAAAATGGCTTGTGGAGAAAATCCAAAAAGAGTTTATAGATCGAGAGGCCCTTCTACAAGAATGGGAAATGTTGCGGGGTATAGAAAAGCATGGATAGGTGCAGAGAAATTTAGAGATAGTCTTGAAACAGACCCTGACCTAAGAGATATAAAAAATGAAACACTTGTTGGGGTCTTGGATGGAAAAATACTTGTACACAATCACTGTTATCGAGCAGACGAAATGGCAACAATGATAAATATCTCAGAGGAATTTGGTTATAAAGTATCCACATTCCACCATGGAGTAGAAGCTTATAAAATTGCAGATCTTCTTGCTGATGAAGGTATTTGCGCTGCACTTTGGGCAGACTGGTGGGGGTTCAAGCATGAAGCATATGACATGTCCATCGCAAACATTGCTATTGTTGATCAAGCAAGAGGAGGCAAAGGGTGTGCAATTGTACACTCTGACGATGCAAGTGGAATACAAAGGCTTAATCAAGAAGCTGCTAAAGCACTTGCAGCTGGAAGAAAAGCTGGTTTTGATATTTCTGAGGGCCGTGCGATGACATGGATTACAAAAAATCCAGCCAAGTCTCTTGGAATTTTAGACCAAACAGGAACTTTAGAAGAAGGGAAGGATGCAGATATTGTCATTTGGAGTGGAAATCCTTTCAGTATCTACTCTAAAGCAGAGCAAGTTTATATAGACGGTGCACTAGCTTTTGATAAAGCAATTAATTTTATGCCACACACTGATTTTGATTTAGGTATAAAAGAGTGGGAGGTTCAATAATGAAGGGAATAAAATTACTGTTTCTAGTTCCGTTTCTAGTCTTCTCGCATGCTGATGATATGTACCTAATAAAAGGAGGAATGATATTTCTTCCAAGCGGTGAATTTGCAAAGAAAGACGTGTTGATAGATGAAGGCCAAATTATTTTAGTAGAAGATGAAATTGGTGATGTTGGTGCTGAGAATATTATTAATGCAGAGGGAAAGTATGTAACTTCTGGTTTAGTTGTTTTTTCTTCACTAGGATTGCTTGAGATTGGCTCACTGCCACAAACAAATGATGCCTCTTCAAATATTTATAATGCTGGTTTTGATCCAATCAAAAGCTACAATCCTCTTTCTCAAGCCATAAGACTTAACAGATCAAAAGGAGTATCTTCAACAATACTTATTCCACAAGCTTCAGGTTATTTTTCAGGTTTATTCTCTCACATAAAAATTAATGAAGGCTTTGAACAAAAAAAACAGGGCCCACTTGCATTGCTGACAAGTTACGGTGAATCATATGATGATTCAAGAGCAGCAAACTTAATGTTTATGGAAGATCTTTTAAATTATGTGCGCACTAATCTTGATGATAATTATGCAGATATGACTCAATTCATGCTGGGGACGTCAAATGATTATAAATTCACATCAAGAGACTTTAAAGCGATAAAAAAAGTGCTGGATAAAGAGATACCTTTGGTTGTGCGTGTGAATAAAGCAACTGATATCTTAAATGTTATTAAATTTGCTGAAGCCCAACAAATTAATCTTGTGCTATGGGAGGCTAATGAAGGCCATATGGTTGCAAGTATGATTGCAGAGGCAGGTATACCAGTAATTATGGATCCTTTAAATAATATCCCGAGCACATTTGATTCATTAAATGCTACCTATGAAAATGCAATAAGGCTTGATGCGGCAGGAGTTGAAATGGCATTTTACTATTCTCAGGGAGCTGGTTCCCATAATGCATATTTAGCAACACAGTCAGCTGGAAATGCAGTTGCCATGGGCCTTGAATATAGTAAAGCTTTAAAAGCGATCACATCAAGTCCCGCACAGATTTTTGGCTTGAATAATATAGGTATGATCGCTCCTGGTTTTGAGGGTGATCTGGTAGTTTGGGATAATGATCCTCTTGAACTCATGACAAATGTTGAAAATGTTCTAATAAATGGTGAGGTTCAGGACTTGTCAAACAGGTACGAGGAACTTACAGATAGATACATAAAAGAAAAGGACAAACCCAACTCTTATAGGTCAAGAGAATAGATTTTTTATTATTGAGCTTGCTTCAGACATCTCTGCATTTGGATGTCTCGTTTTTAGCTCTTTCATAATATTCCCCATATCTTTCATACTGTTAAAGCTATTGTCTGAAATAATTTTTTCTAAAGCGTTTTGAAGAGCATCTCCAGATAGAGATTCTGGCAGAAACTTTTGAATTAGATTTAATTCATCAGATTCAATTTTTTCAAGATCTGGTCTGCCACCATCCTTATATTGTTGGATGGAATCTTTCCTTTGCTTTGCCATTCTTTTAATTATGTTTATAACATCATCATCAGTTGGAACCTTTCGATTATCGACTTCAAATCTTTTAACTTCAGAAGTTACTAGGCGGAGTGTATCTCTTTTGAAAACGTCTTTATCAAACATTGCTTGCTTGAGTTCATTTTTGATTTGATCTAAGAGAGAATGCAAAGTTATTTAATTTTTGCAAAAGAGTCTTTCATGACTCTTTTGTAGTTTCTTTTTACTGCTGCAGCAGCTTTCCTTTTTCTTTCTTCGGTTGGTTTTTCATAAAATTCTCTTTTGCGAATTTCAGTTACAATTCCAGCTCTTTCACAAGCTCTGCGAAACTTTCTTAACCCAACATCAAAAGATTCGGTTTCTTTAATTTTTATACTTGGCATAATGTAATGTGTATTTTAAGGATTATTAAAAAAGAATCAACAAATGCTTGTTTTAGGAATTGAAAGTTCGTGTGATGAAACTGGAGTGGCTCTTTACTCAGATAAAGATGGCCTGATTGATCATAGTGTTAATTCTCAAGTTGACCTCTTCAAGGAATATGGAGGAGTTATTCCAGAAATTGCTGCACGTGATCATAGTAATAAAATTATTAAAATTCTGAAAAATGTTCTTAAAGAAAATGATATTGAAATAGACCAAGTAGATTTAATTGCTTATACGGCAGGGCCTGGTTTAATTGGGTCACTCATGATAGGAGAAACTGTAGCTAAAACTATTGCCAAAATTAAAAATATTGAAATTATGCCTGTTCATCACTTAGAAGGACACATTCTTGCACCTGGAATTGAGAACAAGTCATTAAGACCGCCATATCTTTGTCTTCTTGTTTCGGGGGGCCACACCCAAATTATAGACTGCAATGATTATGGTCAATACTCCATACTTGGTGAAACTATTGATGATGCTTGCGGAGAAGCTTTTGATAAAGTTGGGAAACTTCTAAGACTGGAGTACCCTGGTGGACCAAAAGTTGCAGAACTTGCAAAAAAAGGCGACTGCAAAAGATTTAATTTTCCAAGAGCCCTTACCAAAAGCAAAAATTTAAATTTCAGTTTTAGCGGTTTAAAAACTTCGGTGCTCTATGAAATGGAAAGTTTAAAAGAAACTGATTATGCTGATGTAGCTGCATCTTTTCAAGCAGCAGTTGTTGATGTGCTTGTTACAAAATTATCGTGGGCACTTGAAGAATCAAACCATAGGAAACTAATTTGTTCAGGCGGTGTAGCAGCAAATGAAATGTTAAGAGAACAATTAGATAAGCTTGCAAAAAAGATGGAAATCGATGTTTATTACCCAAGTTTAGAGCTCTGTACTGACAATGCAGCAATGATAGCTTATGTAGGATATATTAGAAAATCTAAAAATCTTGAAGGATATGATGCAAAGTTTTCAAAACCTAGATGGCCGTTAGGAGAACTATATGCTTAAAGGAGATAAAATTTATATCGAGGACTTAAGAGTCAAAGCGACTATCGGTATATTTGATTGGGAAAAAAAGATAAAACAAGAAGTAAGCATTTCATACGAAATACCTCATGATAATAGAAAGGCTGCTGCAGACGATATTATTGAGGCTACTACAGATTACAAAACCATAACTAAAGCAATAATTGCTTTAGTTGAGGGTAACAAATTTGAGCTTGTTGAAACATTTGCTGAAAAGATTGCTGAGATGGTAATCAAAGATTTTAAAGTTGAAGAAATTAGATTAAGAGTATCAAAGCCTGGGGCACTAAGGTTTTCAAAAGATGTTGGAGTCATAATCGAGAGAAACAAAAGCTCATATGAATGAGTTCTATATTTTAATGGGTTCAAACATTAACCCAGATGACAATATCAAACTAGGTATAAAAGAAATAGAATCTCATGCTGGCCTCACAATTGTTGAAAAAAGTAGTTTTTACGAATCTGAACCTTATGGCATGGAAGGCGACAATTTTCTTAATCTAGTTCTTAACATACAAACCAATAATAATTTTTCAGAGCTTTTGAAAATTTTAAAACTAATAGAATCTAGATGTGGGAGGGTAAGAGATCCAGTCAACAAATTCACTGCAAGAACACTGGATCTTGATATTATTGATTGGACTGGGTTTTCGGGTGAAATAGACGGATACCAATTGCCAGACCCTGAAATTGAAAAAAGAGATTTTATAAAAAAACCTTACTATGAAATAAAAAAATAATTCTATTGAATATTCGTACTCTCAAATATTTTATCTGCTGATTTAGTAATAAACCCTTGATATAGCTTGCCTCTAGATATCTCATATCTTCTAGCAAATTCATAATAGCAACTAGGTACAGAATGAATTATTCCCGAAAAATTTACACTTTGGAGGTCAGCAATTGTAGATGATTGTTCTAATAATTGACCAGGCGAACCCTTTATTTCTCCTCCAGATTTATTGAGTTTAAAACCATTTTTTTTAACTAGATCGTTCACCTCTTGCAAGCTCTTATAATCATGAAGATGGTTTACTGATAGAGTGAAATGATTAGGACAGAAACCCCAAACATAAAGCCAAGATGCATACTCTGACTCTTTTGCAAGCTGAACATAGGTATTATATTCAATTTCCCAACTCCTCCCACCTAAAAAAAGATCATCATTTATAAATTTTTTCTTTTCCAATACTTCGTAAAATTTTTTTTGAAGGTTATCACTGAATTGATCTAATAAGAGCTCTGACAGAAAAATTTTTGGCAAAGATTCATTTTCATTTTCTAAATGAATCGCTCTTAATTTTTTAACTTTGAAATCGTATTTCCCTCTCTCTTGGTAACCAAATTGACTTAAATATTGTTTCTGAACATCGATCGAAGTTTTTGAGATATTTAATGTCCTAAATGCTATGTGATCATTTGCAATATTTGTTGAAAACAATTGGTGAATTCTATTTGCTGAAGGGGTGTAGGAGATGTATTTTTCCCAGAAATTTTCAATTAACTGCGAAGCACTCATTCTCTAATTCCTTTAGCCTTTTCCCAGCCAAGTTCAGCAAAAAATTTAGCGCGCTCGCCCATTTGCTTGGCGAAATCACTAGATGCAGTTCCATCTCTAACTCTCCCCAATATTCCTTGGCATATGCCTGCAACTTTAAATAATGAGAAAATAATATAAAACTCCCATTCACTTTCTAAAGAAAAATTAGTTCTAGATAGATAAAGATCAACATATTCTTTTTGTGTGAAAATTCCATTTTCTTTTGCCTTCTCATCACTAATATTCCCGACATCCCATAGCATACAGTGATAGCCAAAATCTGCTAGAGGATCTCCTATAGTAGAAAGCTCCCAATCTAAAATAGCTTGATTCTTATCATTCTCATTAAAAATAATATTATCTAATCTGTAATCTCCATGAACAATTGATGTATATGACTGCTTAGGCGTTCTTTTTGGCAACCACTCAATTAATTTATGCATGGACTCAATTCTGTTTGTTTCAGAGTCTAAATACTGCTTAGTCCATCTTGCAATTTGTCTTTCAATATAGTTTCCTGGTTTCCCAAAATCTTCTAAACCAATCTTTCTATAATCTTGTGTATGGAGCAAAGTGATGCCTTTATTCATTTCATCAAAAATTTGGTATCTTCGCTTTTTGTCAATTTCAGAAGCAATTGGATCCCAATAAATCATCCCGTCACAATATTCCATGATGTAAAAGGTAGTGCCAATGATTTCCTCATTTTCACAAAGATGGAATGTTCTTGGAGAGGGCACATCTGTATCCATTAAAGCACTAAGAACTTTAAATTCTCTGTCTACAGCATGCGCAGACTTTAAGAGTTTCCCTGGTGGCTTTCGTCGTAGTACATATTTTTTTGTATCACCTGTTATCAGATACGACGGGTTTGATTGCCCGCCCTTGAACTGCTTATATTCGACAATCTTTTCAATATTTGTACATTTATCTTGTAAGTAATTGTTGAGTTCTTTTAGATTGAATTGCAAAAATTCAGAGACTTCTTTTGTGCCGGAAAATTGATCACTCATTTTTATTTGATTTAATTATCAAACTCTTATTTTCCTTTTGAAGTTTAATAATCTCGCTCTCTAAATTCTCAACTCTGTTCCTCAAAGATTTTGATTCAGTTTTAAGCTTAAAATTTTGCTCTATAAGTTTATCTATCATTGAAGATAAATTTTCTAATTTTTCGTGCATAATATCCTTCTATGACAAATGCTATTACAAATATTTATAAAAGCCGAAGAGATAACGTGGCAAAATCGCTAGAAAATGACTCTTGTTTGATCATTAACTCTTCGTCAAATGTTATTAGAAATAATGATACTACATTTCCATTTAGGCAGAGTAGTAACTTTTTCTATTTGACAGGTTTTGATGAGCCAGACTCAATCCTTCTTGTAAATAATGATGGAAAATCTATTTTCTTTTGTAGAGAAAAAGATCCTAATTTAGAGAAATGGGATGGGTTTATGTATGGAGTACAAGGTGCAAAAGAAAATTTTATGTTTAATGAAGTCTATAGTGTTGGGGAAGCTGAAGACCTGATACCAGAAATTATCAAAGGCAATTCAGCAGTATATTCTTTGATAGGAAAAGATTTAGCTTTTGATAAAACTCTGATTTCGATGATAAATAACGCAAATAAGAAGGAGAGGCACCAAGCGAATATTGATTTAAAGAATTACTCCAATGTAATTGGAAAAATGCGCCTAGTGAAGGGAGGTGAAGAAATTGATTTGATGAGAAAATCATGTCAAATTGCAGCTCACTCACATAAGGAGGTTATCTCAAATGTCAAAGTTGGTATGAACGAATTTGATATTGAATCAATGTACTTAAACGAATTTAGAAGAAGGGGTTCTAGATATCCTTCGTACACTCCAATTGTGGCATCGGGAAAAAATGCGTGCACACTTCACTACATTGATAATAACAATTCAATTAACGACGGAGATCTAGTTCTTGTGGATGCGGGTTGTGAGTATGGAATGTATGCATCTGATATCACAAGAACATTTCCGATTAATGGCAGATATTCAGCTGAACAGAGAGCAGTTTATGATGTTGTATTAGAAGCACATAATAAATCATGCGAAGCAGTTAAAATAGGTAATTCTTGCCTTGAGCCACAAAGGGTATCTGAAAGAGTTATTTCAGAGGGCCTTAAAGACCTTGGATTCTTAGATCAAAGCATGGATGAAATTCTAGAAAAACAGTTATTTAGAGAATTCTATTATCACAAGATTGGTCATTGGCTTGGGCTAGATGTCCATGATGATTGCCCTTATTCAATTGAGGGTTCGGATGTACTTTTCCAAGAGAATATGGTTATGACAATAGAGCCTGGAATCTATATTAATGATTCTGCTCCAATAGATAAAAAATGGAAAGGAATAGGTATCAGGATTGAAAATGATATTCGAGCTACAAACAATGGTCATGAAAATTTAACGTCCGAGGCCCCATTTGATGCTGACGAAATTGAAGCATTGATGAAAAACTAATGACAGATAAAGTTTTAATTGCCGGATCGGGAATAATTGGGGGAATTTTAGGAAAAATTCTACAAAAAAATAATGTTCCATTTCAAATTCTTGAAAAAAACTTAAATTTTAATTCCAACCCTAATAGAACAGTAGCTTTGACGAAAGAATCTGTAATTTTTCTTAATTCCTTGGATAAAAATATTGATTTAAATGAATGGGCCACACCAATAAAAAAAATGAATCTCTATAAAGATCAACATTTGAATTTAGAGTTATTCTCAAATGAAACGGAAAAACTAAGTACAGTTTGCTCTCTTGATGAATTACAAAAAAGGGTTTTTTCTGGCATCGAAGATAACATATGCTGGGGAGAAGAAATAAAAAATATAAAACAATCAAAAAAACAAATTGTAATTAATACAAATAAGAACAAAAGAGAAGGAAGTTTTTTATTTGCAGCTGACGGTATAAACTCAAAAGTAAGGTCTCTTCTTGGTTTTAAAACAGAAGAGTGGTTTTATGGCCAAAAAGCATATGTCTCAAAAGTACCTGCAAATCACAAGAATATCGCACACCAGTATTTTACAGAATCAGGAACAATTGCCCTTTTACCCTATACCCTCAAGAAGGATTATTTTTCTATAATCTTCTGCACAAATACTACTTTAGATCCTAGTGATCATTTCAAAAAATATGTGCAAGATTTTAATATTGAAATTAATTTGAGTGAATTAGATGATTTTAAAGGTGGTTTTGATCTTAAACACTTACGAATAAAAAACATGCATAAAGAAAAGGTTTTAATGTGTGGAGATGCAGCAAATACATTTCACCCAATGGCTGGTCAAAGCTTGAACCTTGGAATTGGCGATACAATCAACATTCACGATAACTTAGATAAAATTCTTTCAGGGGATGAATCTAGTTATTATCAATATAATAAAATAAGAAATAATAAAAATATCCAAATGACTTGGATCATCCAAAGCCTGCATGGTGCTTTTGGGAATGCTAGTTATCTACAAGATTTCCTATTAGGAAATGGAATGAAAATACTAAACCAGCACACCAAAATCAAAGAAAAAATAATAGAATACGCTAACAAAAATTAAAGCGCCTTTAGTTCTTTTAGAATTTCATATGTTTCATGAACAGGAAGGCCCACAACATTTGTATAACTCCCTTCAATTTTAGAAATAAACATACCAGCAGGTCCATGAATACCATACCCACCAGCCTTACCAACTCCTGCACCTGACTCAACATATTCATTTATTTCTTTTGATTCGAGTTCTTTAAAAGTTACTAATGTTTTACAGGTTTTAATTAGCTCTCTTCCTTTAAAAGAAACCATAACAGAGGAAAAAACACTGTGAGTTTTTCCTGAAAACTCTTCTAGCATTTTTATATTATGTTCATTATTTTTAGGTTTACCTATAATCTCTCTACTAGGTGAAAATACAAGAGTATCTGAAGTTAACAATGCATAGTTTGTTTGAGAATTATTCAATAGGCTTTTAGCACTTTTATTTTTTCCTCTAACTAGTTCTTGGGAACAGAGTATTGGATCTTTAATTTTAATTGAAGATTCATCAAATTCTTGATTGACTACTTGATGTTTAATATTGATCAGTGAAAGTAGTTCAGTTCTTCTTTGTGATGCTGACGCCAGAAGTAGCACTCTTAAACTTTTATTCCTTGTGAACGAATGTCAGATAAAACTGCATCAATCCCTTTTTTATCTATTATTCTCATACCTTTAGCAGATACAGTAAGGGTCACAAATTTATTTTCAGCCTCCACCCAAAACTTATGTTTGTGTATATTTGGTTTAAATAATCTTTTAACACGGTTTTTAGCATGGGACACATGATTGCCCACGATTGCTTTTTTTCCTGTTACTTGACACACCTTACTCATAAGAACGGATGATAATAAAATAGTAATTGATTTTATGCAATAATTAACTTTCTAGTCATGAAATTAAAATTTAAAATCCTTGATAATCGAATTGGAGATGAATTTAAAATCCCTTGTTACCAAACTAGTGGATCTGCAGGCTTGGATCTGCTTGCATGTGTAGATGAAGAATTAGTCCTTGAAGCAAATGAATCCACTATCATTCCTTCAGGCATTTCGATTTTTATTGAAGATTCTCAATATGCTGGAATTGTAATACCTAGATCAGGATTAGGGGCAAAAAAAGGGTTGGTCTGTGGAAATCTTATGGGGTTGATTGATTCAGACTATCAGGGTCCATTAAGCATATCGCTCTGGAATAGATCTTTAAATCAAATTTCCATTCAACCAGGGGAGAGAGTGGCTCAATTAGTGATAATAAAGGTCAATCAAGTTAACCTGGAACTAGTAAACGAATTCGAAGAAACTAATCGCGGCGCTAAGGGCTTTGGCAGTACGGGATCTACTTAGTTTTTTTTCCAAACTTTTTCTCAAATCTTTGGACTCTTCCACCTGTATCAAGAATTTTCTGTTGGCCTGTATAGAAGGGATGGGATGCGGATGAAGTATCTATGACACAGTAGGGATATGTTTTTCCATCTTCCCATTTTTTTGTTTGTTCTGTTTTTAGAGTTGAGCGAATAAGAAAATAAGCATCCACACTTGTGTCATGGAACAAAACTTCACGTGATTCTGGATGTATTTCTTTTTTCATAACAAATATTTTGAAAGTGAAATAATATCAAATAAATTATCTATTACAATAACTAGATGAATTTTGTTGAGGTCGCACTTTCAACCCCCCTTAGATCCACTTTCACCTATAGAAATGATGCTGGTATATCACTAGTCGGAAAAAGGGTAATGGTTGAGTTTGGGAGAAGAAAGCTTTTGGGTGTTGTAGTTTCAGAAAGCGAGCATCTTCAAACTAATAAAAAAATAAAGGATATTCAAGAAATTCTTGATCATGAACCAGTATTACCAAAAGATCTAATTAAAAAAGCTTATAGAATTTCAGCTTATTATTTTCACCCAATTGGAGAGGTAATATTCTCGTTACTGCCAACTTTGCTAAGGAAAAGAAAAAAAATACTGGATTTAGAAAAGTATAAACCCCAAAGTAATTTAAATATTTCTTCGAAACCAAGATTACCTAAACTAACTAATAATCAGCTCAATTGCTATAAAGAAATTGTGAATTCAAAAAAAAATGAATTTCTTTTATTTGGTGTTACTTCTTCTGGAAAGACCGAAATATATAAGTACTTAATTAGAGATTATCTTGCAAAGGGGAGGAGTGTGCTCATTCTCGTCCCTGAAATATTCCTAACCCCACAAATATTTGAAAGTCTTAAAAAAGCATTTCCTCAAAGCATAGAATTATTTCACTCTGGTTTAACAGAGCTTCAAAGATTTAAGGTTTGGTTAGAGTCACTTAACGATAATCCAAAAGTATATGTTGGGACAAGGTCATCTGTTTTCTTGCCAATCAAAAATCTTGGATTAGTAATTTTTGATGAGGAACACGATCAATCTTACAAACAAAATGAAGGTCTGAGATATGATTCTAAGACCATTATAAATTTATTGTATGATGAAACCGTAAAAACAGTATTGTCGTCTGCAACACCCTCGCTTTTAAATCTAAAGAAAGCTCAAGAAAATGAGATTGATTCCTTTTTTCTTAAACAAAGGTATGGCGACTTCAATCAACCAGAATTTAAGATTGTTCCAATCCGTAAGAATAGATTGGTAAGTGGTGTAAGCGAAGAATTAATTGTTGAAATTGATAGAACTTTAAATGAGGGTAAACAAGCTCTAGTTCTTCTAAATAGACGGGGCTACGCACCAATCTTTTTTTGTGAAGATTGTGGTTGGATTGCAAAAAGCAGTTGCTGTGATTCAGAATTAGTCTTACATAGAATTGACAGAAGACTTAGATGTCATCGATGTAATTCTTCATGGGGCCTGCCTGAAAAATGTCCAGTTTGCGCCTCAAAAAACTTTGATTTTAAGGGTATTGGCACACAACAAGTAGAAGAAATGCTTGCAATGAATTTTCCTGATTTCCCAATAATCAGGATTGATAGAGATACAATATCAGGCAAAGCCAAACGAATCGAAAGTAATAAGCACATTAAAGATAAAAAGCCAAAAGTTTTTATTGGTACTCAATTGCTTGCAAAAGGACATGATTTTAAAAACCTATCGACCATAGTTGTTTTGAACTTAGATTTTGGTTTTTTTGGAGCTGACTTACACATGCAAGAGCAAACAGCACAACTACTTATTCAGGTAGCTGGAAGAGCTGGAAGACATGGTAATAAATCAAAAGTTTTCCTACAGACAAGACTTCCCGACCACCCTTTATTAAGCAAATTCAAAACTTGTGATTATAAAAATGTGTCAGAAGGTATTTTAGCAGAAAGGAAAAAATTAAAATTATCACCATATATTAATCAAATATATTTAAAAGCTGAGGATGCAAATTTAGAAAGGCTTAAAGAGTTTCTCTTGAATGCTAAAAACTTTATTTCGTCGAAGGATATAGAAATTTATGGCCCTTTTGAGAGTCCTATACAGAAGCAGTCCCATAAATATAGAATGTTTTGCATAATGCAATCTCAAAACAAAGAACTTATTAAGAAATCCTTATCTTCATATGTAAATGAAATTGTTAAAAACAAAAAAACTATTTCAGCTTGGGCTCTAGATGTCGACCCCATCAATGCAGCTTAAAAATTTTTGATCAGCAGAATTAAAACTAAAGATTCTATGTTGTCCTTTGATATCAATATTGATTTCTATTTCAATAGCCTGACTAAATGAGTCCAATATTTCTGGCCACTCAACAAATAATACTCCCCTTTTTCTAAAATTTGGTTCAAAGCCAATCATTTCAAAATCGTTCAAAGTTTTTAGCCTGTATAAATCAGCATGATAGATATCAATATCATCAATTATATATTCTTCCATAATAGAGAATGTTGGGCTTTTTACAGGTGAACTCCAACCAAGGCATTTTAATACTTCTCTTACTAAAGTAGTTTTTCCTGAACCAAGATTTCCTTTGAGATAAAAAATTAGGAAGTTATTATTTTTTTTTATAAAAGTAGCAATTTTTTGTGCTATTTTCCCTGTATCTAAAAGTGATTTAGCTTCTTTTTTCATTAGAAAATACTTGGCGAAAGGCTTATATATTCTTTTCCTACAATTTCTCTGTTAATGTGTGACAGTAGTTTTTTGTAATCGTCTTGATTTGAAACAAAATCAATATTATCAACATTGATCACTAATATTGGTGATTCGTAATAGTTAAAAAAGAAGTCCGCATACATCTCACAAATCCTTTGTAGATAATCAAGTGACATCTGCTCCTCATAGTTTTTTCCTCTAGTTTTAACACGCTCTATTAGTTGTTTCGGCGACGCTTGTAAATATATTACAAGATCTGGTTTTGGGCTATTTGAATAGAATTTTGATTTGACCTCATTGAAAATTTTAAGTTCTTCATCTGTAAGGTTTAATTTTGCGAACAAATCTTCTTTTTCAAAAATAAAGTCTGAGATAATTTTTTGTTTGATGAGGCTATCTGAAAAAAATTTATTGATTTGTTGTGATCTTTGCATAACAAAATGAATTTGAGTTGCAAATGCAAATTTTTGTTTGTTTTCGTAAAAATCTTTTAGAAATGGATTTTCGTCAGGCTCCTCTAGACACAGTTGATGACCTAAATCTTTAGATATAAGTCTCGCTAGAGAGGTTTTACCAACACCAATTGGTCCTTCAATTGCAATGTAAGACGGAACTTTACTTTCCTCCATGACTTTTCCTATAAATATTTAACATTTTATTTCTCTTGTCAAAGTTTGATTCATAGAATTCTCTCCACCATTTTATTTTTGCATTGAGATTTGGTTCAATCGAACTTCTAACTTCAAGAAAATCAAAAGAAGCCCTATAGCGAATATTTTTTGCAAAAGCAGCAGATTTTTTCCCAATTTTATTGAACCTAATTTGAAACATCCAAACATCTTTAATGAAACTGATAAATCTTCTTGGTATTGAGCAAATCATTTGTTGTCTTTTAATCACTGTACTAACAGATTGATAATATCTTCTAAAGTTTAACTTTTCTTTTATATTTGAATCTTTAAATATTTTTGGCCAAAGTAAAGCAGCAAATAAAAAACCAGGATTAAGTTTTTTATTATTTTTAAACCTTAAATCTGTATTTGAAAATGCTTTTATAAAAAATTTGTCAAATGTTTCTTGGTCGTCATCTATATAAGGAAACAGAACATCAAAAATTTTATGCTTTACAAGAAGTTTATAGGAATTTAAGGAATGACCTGATAGAAAAAGCTTTATAATTTCTTCATAAATCCTTGCTGGGGGCATTTCAGAGATTCTATATTTAAAATTTTCTATTGGCTTTAAAGCCCTTTCCTCAATAGAAAAGTCTAACTTTGCTGCAAATCGTATGGCTCTTAGAATTCTTACTGGGTCCTCTTGAATTCTTATCTCAGGATCTCCGATGAATCTAATTTTTTTCTCTTTTAAATCTTTGATTCCTGAGGTGTAGTCAATTACTTCTTTGCTAAGAGGGTCATAATAGATGGCATTAATAGTAAAATCTCTTCTAAAGGCATCTTCTTCTTGTGTGCCCCAATTATTATCTCTTAAAATGCGCCCATCATTATCAATTTGTAAATTATCAGATGATGAGTCTGTGCCAGACCTAAAAGTCGTAGTCTCTATAATTTCATTAGCAAAAGTTACATGAACAAGCTTGAACCTTCTGCCTATAATCCTTGAGTTCTTAAATAGCTTTCTGATTTCTTCGGGTTGACAGTTAGTAACAATATCAAAATCTTTCGGGGCTATTCCTTTAATTGAATCTCTGATACATCCGCCAACTAAAAATGCAGAGAATCCATTATTTTTTAGCCTAGAAATAATTGAAATTGCATTAGTAGAAAAGCTTTTTTTATCAATCCCAAAGCGTTTATCGCTGTATACTGAGGGCGCCACTATAAATGCTCAAATTGTTCTTGTAACTTTTTATATTTCTCAATAGACAAGCGCGGACTTTTTTCTTGAACAATCTTAGAGGAGGCATAGTTTCCAAACTGACAAGCTTTTAGAAATGATTTACCTTGAATTATTTTATGAAGGGATGAGCCAGCAAAGATATCCCCAGCACCATTTGAGTCGATTGCAGATACTTTATATGCATTAACCTCATTTATAACACCTTCTTCTGATACTATCGAAGGTTTTGCTCCATCTGTTACTACAAAGTTATTTGAGATCTCACCTAGGCCCTTGATAAAGTTTTCACCAGCCATTGCAAGTGCCTCATCCTTATTACAAAACAAATAATCAATTCTTTTTAAACCAATAACTTTATTAAATCGTTCTATGAAGTTTGTTACTACGAAAGGATCAGAAAGGCTAAGTGCAAATTTTACGTTTGGATCTGTTTTTTCAAGAACAGATAAAAAAGTATCGAAATTTTGATCTGAAGTGAACTGATACCCCTCAGTAAATAAAATCTTTGAGCTGTTTACTGCATCAACAAAATCTTGTGAATATTCAAGCATTTCTGATGCACCCAGGTAAGTTCCCATGGTTCTTTCACTATTCGGAGTAATAAAAACGAGACATCTACCAGTTTTATGTGAATTATGGAGGTATTTATTTACTACGAAAATCGAATTGTTTTCAAGATCATTTGCATATTTTTCTCCACGCTGATCTTGGGCTAATTGACAAATATGAGCACATTTTGAGCCATAGTTTGCTGCTGCAGCTAAACTATTTGTTGTTGAGCCTCCACAGACTATGTCTGGTTTAGAGTTATCAGGTAAATTTTTTAATATCTCTTCTTGATCTTCAAACGAGATTGCTTTGAATTGGTTAAAAAATAAATCAGTTGAATCAACAAATTCTCGCTCAACATAAAAAGTTTCGTCTACAAGGGCATTTCCTATGCCAACAATATCAAATTTCATAACTCTAAATTGATTTAAAAACCTTTTCTGCAGACCTTGCTGCTTTGAGAAGAACTTCTTCACTGTGTTTGGTTGAAAGAAAGCAGCTTTCAAATGCAGATGGTGGCAGATAAATCTTTTCATGAAGCATACCCTGAAAGAACTTCCTAAACAAATCTAAGTCTGTATTATTAACGTCTTCAAAATTGTTCGGCAGGCTTTTAGAAAAGAAAAAACCAAACATACCACCCTTTATATTATAGGAAAATGGTATGTTATTTTTATCTGCAAGCTCTGCGAGCTTTCCTAGAAATAGGCTACCCATTTTTTCTAATTCAGAATACATAGATTTATTTTTTAACTGTTTCAATAAAGCGGTACCTGCACTGACAGCAATTGGATTTCCTGATAGTGTGCCTGCTTGATAAATCGGACCATCAGGTGAAATCTCGTTCATGATTTTTTTCTTACCTCCATACACTCCAACCGGAAGACCTCCACCTACTATCTTTCCAAGTGCAGTTAGGTCTGGAACAATCCCATATAATTCCTGAGCTCCTCCACGAGCCACTCTAAATCCAGTCATCACCTCGTCATAAATGACCAATGATTTATGTTTGTATGCAAACTTTGAAATGCTCTCTAAAAATTTTTTCTCTGATTCAATAAACCCCATATTGCCTGCAATAGGCTCTATGATGACTGCAGCAATATCATCTCCATGATCAATAAACGCTTTCTTTAATGCCTCCTGATTGTTATAGGGAAGAGTAATTGTGAGCTTAGATAGTTCTTCAGGTATTCCAGGAGAATCTGGTATGCCCAAAGTTGCTAAGCCAGAACCAGCTTTCACAAGCAAAGAATCAACATGGCCATGATAGCAGCCGATGAATTTAATAATTTTGCTTTTGTTCGTAAAACCTCTGGCAAGACGAATGCAACTCATAGTTGCCTCAGTTCCAGAGTTGACCATTCTTATTTTCTCCATGCTAGGAAAATAGGATTTAATTATTTTTGCAATTTCTAATTCGTTTTTTGTAGGTGCTCCAAAGCTTATTGCTTTGCTTGCTTGTTTTTTAATAGCGTCAATAATTTGTTTATTTGAATGACCAAGAACCATGGGCCCCCAAGATCCAACAAAGTCTAAGTATTTATTACCATCCTCATCATAAATATAGCAATCTCTTGATTTCCTAAAAAATATTGGTGTTCCCCCTACGCTTTTGAAAGCCCTTACTGGCGAGTTGACACCACCAGCAATATGTTCTTTTGATTTTTTAAAGAGTGCTTCTGAATTTTTAGTTTTCATTCCAAATTTTGGTTAATTCCTTAATATTTCTAGAAATTTTTGTTGGGTCATTATAAATACCTTCGCATATTGCTGCCATATCAAAACCATTTTTTTTAATTTCAGCAATATTTTTCCTGTTAATGCCTCCAATAGCTACATTCATCTTCGTTCTATCAATTTTCCCGGATATCATCTTTATATTTATGGGCCCTTTTAAATTTTTCTTAGTTTTTGATTCAAATGCTGGCCCAAAAGAGAAGTATGAAAATAGAGAGTGATCCCCCCTCGTTTGTTGTGAGATATCATCTTTGCAACTTAAACCTATAAAAGTAATTTTTTTGAAATCTTTAAGGAAATCTGTATTTTTTATATCTTGGCCAATGTGAAGCCCGGACCCAATTTTATTTGCAAGAGAAAAGTCATTATTGACAACAAAAATTACCCCAGATTTTTTACATATTTTCATTATTCTTTTAGCAGTAACTAATCTTTCATGTTCTCTAATACTCTCATTAAAACGATATTGAAGAACTTTGACTCCTTCATTAATAGTCTCTTGAACAACTTTTATAAGATGATCACCAGCAAAGTAGGTGGGAGTGATCGCATATATCCCTTTGGGAAAGTTAGCCATTATTTTTTTTGATCTCCTCAGCGAATGCATCTATTTCTTGCCAATCTGTGAATTCATAGGAATTGTTGAGATCCGTCGGACCACCTGAAAAGTACATAATTAATCTAATCATATGCTTATCGAAGAATTTATATTTTGGATAATCAATTTTTCCCGGGAAAATTCCAATCTTTTTGGGGCTCCAATTAACTTTTTTCAAAAATTTCTTTACATATGGATTGTTTTCAATTGTTCTTTTCTCAGCTCTTCTAGCAACAGCGTTCACGGTAAAGAAATATGCAGATCTCTGATTCAAGATTTTTTCATTTTGGTTGATGAATGTATAAAGAAGAGGTCGGTGGTTGCCGTACCTAATGCTTGCACCAATTATAATAATTTCATTAGATTCTATATCTTTGTATTGTGCTTTTTCCAAGGGCATGGTCTCAGTATTAAATTTTTGATCAAATTTTTTGCTCATATGATCACATATCTTTGAAGTATGACCATCTACTGATGAATGGATAAAGAGTACTTTTCTAGACATTTTAAAAATAATTATAAGGCATTAAGGATTTTTGATAGAATATGCATATTATACAGAGTTATTAAATGGAATTAAAAACAAAAAAAGCAATGCCTTTCCAATTATCAGATCAAGCTATTGCAAAACTTTCAATGCTTTCAAATTCTAACAATGAGAAATATTTTAGGGTTTATGTTACTGGTGGTGGATGTTCTGGTTTTCAGTACGGTTTTAAGTTCGATGAATTTGATGCCGAAGAGGATTCTTTGCTTGATTTTGACCATGGAATAAAAGTGCTTCTTGACCAGCTTTCATATCCATATTTAGCTGGATCGCTAATAGATTACAAAGAAGACCTAATGGGAGCCAAATTTACGGTCGAAAATCCAAATGCTGCCTCAACATGTGGTTGCGGTTCATCATTCTCTATTTAAAAATAACCCCTTTTTTGCAAAATGCTAAATACGCGAACGCTGCGGCCTCCATGTATTCAATAGATACATATTTACTTGTTAATTGAATATGCCTATTTGTTTTGGACTCCAAAAGCTTCATTAAGAAATCATTTTTTGCTCCACCTCCGTGAACAAATATTTCATCTGGTCGATCACATAACTCAAAAAATTTAATTATTTGATCAACTGTAAGCTCAGCAAGTGTTCTAAGCGTATCTTCAACGGTTATACCTAAAAGATCCAAATCTCTTAAAATATTTGTGTAAACCTTAATATCATCTGCTCTTGGATAAGTAAGTTTTTCCAATGGTTGAGAAAGCTTTTTATAAAGTTTTTTATCAAGAACACCTTTGGATGCAAGGGCTCCTTTAAAGTCATAAACACCAAGGTTATTCTCTATAACAAACAAATCCATTAGACAATTGCCTGGCCCCAAGTCAGAAGCCAACTTAACATTCTTATCCACCAAATAAGTCCCATTAGCAATACCGCCGATGTTTAAAATTAATTTTCTTTTTTTTGCTTCCCCAAAAATATAATTGTGAAACTCAGGTATTAAAGGGGCGCCTATCCCACCTCTTCGTATATCTTCATTTCTAAAGTCTGAAATTACTTGCATTGATAGTTTTTCTGAAATCACTTGCGGGTCACCGGCTTGCAAACTAAATTCATTAGAGTGAGAAATTGTTTGACCTGAAAATGCAATTCCTTGAATAGCATCCTTTCTTATTGACGAAGCATTTATAATTTTCTTTACAAGAGAGATTGTTGTTTGATTTATTTCTTTCGAAATAAACTCCTCATCTTTTGAAGTTTTATATGTCTTTGAGAATGGAAGCGTAAATGTTTCATGCACTTGAAAATTCTCAGAAAATTCAACAAGACATCCATCGAGATTGTCTCTGCTTGTTCCTGACATAACGCCAATATAAATATTTCGCATTATTTTTGACTTAGATTTTCCATAAGGGTGACTCTTTCATTTACTATTTTATTAAATATATCCATATTGTATGCATTTATTGGTTCAGCATCGGGGGGCTCTATTTTCACTGGATTTGTGTGCTTTCCATTTATATGAAACTCGTAATGTAGATGTGGGCCAGTTGCTAATCCAGTTGAGCCGACATAACCAATTATTTCACCTTGGTTAACTTTTAAACCACTCTTTATTCCCTTAGCAAAATTATTCAAGTGTGCATATCTTGTGGTATAGGTATTGAAGTGTTGCACATCAATATAATTACCATAGGACTCTGAATATTCTGCTTTAACAACAACCCCATCACCAGTGACCTTGATAGGTGTTCCCACTTTTGCTGAGTAGTCGGTCCCTTTGTGAGCCCTAATAGTATTTAGGATTGGATGTTTTCTATTGGGGTTGTAATGAGAGCTAATTCTAGCAAATTCAATGGGAGTTTTTAAAAAAGCCTTTCTAATATTTGTGCTATCAGTTGAAAAATAATCTTTTCTACCTTTTTGTGAAAACCTTACTACAGATAATTTATCACCTTGATTAATAAATTCAGCTGCAATGATATCTCCATGTAAAAAAAAGGTGCCGTTGAAATATATGTCCTCATATAACAATTTAACAGAGTCCCCCTTTCTTATATCAAAAACAAAATCAATATCCCAGCCAAAAATGAAAATTAAATCTCCAATAATTGTGTTTGGAATATTTGCCTCTTTTGCTGACATATATAAAGATTCATTTATTTCAAATTCTTGGAAAAAAATGAATTTCTCAAAGAGATTTTTATCAGTATATAAGGAGTAATCAAAAGAGGTAATCTCAAGAATACTTGGGGAACTAACTCCTTTATATTTGATTATCTTAATATTCTCTGCAGTTTTGACCATTAATAAAGTTTCATTAACAATTAATTTTGAAAATTCTTTGAGGCTATCATCCAAAATTATCTTGTTAATAAGGTTGTCATTAATGCTAAGATTTTTTAATAATCCATAAAGATTATCTCCAGCCTCAACCTTAATCTTCTTTTCGATAGGTATTTCAGTGAAAACCTTATTTTCTTTTGGAAACTTTAATTTAAGAACTTCTTCGGTAGGATTAAATTTTTTTTCTGAATGTTGAAAAGATAAAAAAAGTATCATTCCTAATGGAAGCAAAAGGACAACAAGAATAAATTTTAATTGGGAGCCTATGTACATGTTCTGATATTATATAAATAGCTTCATGAACGATTACAAGAAACAATTAGAAATTATAAAACAAGGTATTGAGGAAATCATCGGCGAAGATGTTTTAGTAAATAAACTTAAGACCAAAAAACAACTTGTAGTAAAGGTGGGATTTGATCCTACTGCTCCAGATCTCCATCTTGGACATACCGTAATTTTAAGAAAGATGCGTCAATTTCAAGATCTTGGCCATAAAGTCATTTTTTTAATTGGTGATTTTACAGGAAAAATTGGCGATCCCAGCGGAAAAAATAAAACTAGACCGCCACTTTCAGACGATGAGATACAAAAAAATGCTAATACTTATAAAGATCAAGTTTTCAAAGTACTGGATGCCAAAAAAACTTTAGTTGATTTTAATTCTCGATGGGGAGATAAGTTAACAGCTGCCGATATGATTAAAATTGCATCTCAATCAACAGTGGCAAGAATGCTTGAACGAGATGATTTTTCAAAAAGATATAAAAGCAATCAACCAATTTCAATTCATGAATTCCTTTACCCCTTAATGCAAGGTCAAGATTCTGTTGAGCTTGAGGTTGATGTTGAGCTGGGAGGAACAGATCAAAAATTTAATTTGCTTGTAGGAAGAGATTTGCAAAAGAATATTGGTCAGGAGCCTCAGTGCATTATTATGCTTCCTTTGTTAGAAGGACTTGATGGAGTTAAAAAAATGTCAAAGTCAGAAAATAACTACATTGGTATAACAGAATCTGCAGATGAAATTTTCGGGAAAACAATGTCGATTCCAGATGAGATTATGATTAAATGGTTTAATCTTCTGAGCATGAAAACTCCTACCGAAGTAAGTAAATTGGAAAAGAAACTAAAGGATGGATCGAATCCAAGAGATATTAAAATTGAACTTGCAATGGAATTAGCAACTCGATATATAGACGAAAACAAGGCAAATGAGGCAAGGGAAAACTTCTTTAAAAAGTTTTCAAGCAAAGAGTTGCCAAGCAATATTGAATTAATCACATTAAGTTTTTCAGAAATTCCTTCTCTTCCAAACCTTCTAAAAGAAATAGGCTTTACTGAAAGCACCTCAGAAGGTATTAGGCTAATTTCACAAGGTGCTGTAAAAATTGATGAGATAAAAGTTGATTCCAAAGAAATGCAGCTAAAATTTGGACATAAGTATTTGCTTCAAGTAGGTAAAAAAAGATTTACGTATATAATGCTCCAAAGAAAGTAGAGGAGACTAATGGAAAAAGAATTTGATTTAATAATCTTTGGTGGTTCAGGCTTTACAGGAAAATTGGTTTTAGAGTACATGTCTGAAAAGTATCGTCATTTAAATTGGGCAGTGGCAGGCAGAAACCTTGAAAAGCTTACCAAAATTGCAGAGGACTTAAAAATTAATAAGCCAATTCTGGAGCTCGATTCGAGTAATGCTAAAAATGTAGAAAATGTATTAGGAAAAACTAAAATGCTTTTAACTACTGTTGGCCCTTATCAGTTACATGGAAATGAAATAATTTCTACATGTTGCAAACTGGGTGTTCATTATGTTGATTTATGCGGTGAACCCGGATGGATGTTTGATATGCAAAAATATAATGAAGATGCTAAAAATAGTGGGGCTATTATTGTCCATAGCTGTGGTTTTGATTCGATACCTTCAGATTGTGGAGTCTATTTCTTACAGAAAAAAGCAATTGAAAAATTTCAAAAACCTTTAAGTCAAATTAAATGTAGAGTCAGAAAAATGAAAGGCGAGTTTTCAGGCGGAACAGCAGCATCTCTTAAGGCCACTCTACATGCAATGCGAAAAAATCCGGATTTATTTAATACATTAATTAATCCTTTCGCCTTATGTGAGGGGTTCAACGGACCGACTCAGCCCACTGATCATAAAATGTATTTTGATGAGGTGCTTCATGATTGGGTTTCTCCTTTCGTAATGGCAGCTATAAATACTAAAAATGTCCATAGAACAAATTTTATGCTTGGCCATTTATATGGAGAACATTTCTTATATGATGAAATGGTCTCATGCGGTAGTGGTGATGAAGGGAAGGCTCGTGCAGAGGCAATGTCTTCACATAACCCCCTAATTGGTAAAGATGTTCCAAAACCAGGTGAAGGCCCATCGAGAGAATCAAGAGAATCTGGCTCTTACGATATGTTGTTTGCGGGAGTCGAAAATAACAAAGTCATAATCCAAGCCTCAGTGAAAGGTGAGGGTGATCCAGGGTATCTTTCAACCTCAAAAATGATAGTGGAGAGCGCTTTATGCATACTACTTGATTGTGAAGATTTAAATGGCGGAATTTTTACGACAATCCCAGCAATGGGAGATAAATTAATTTCAAGATTAGAAAGTAATGAAGTTATGAAATTTAGCTTAGAGTAAATAGTAATGAAGATTGAATTTATTTTTGATTTTGCAAGCCCCAATGTTTATCTTGCCAATAAGGTCTTGCCAGAATTTATAGAAAAACATAATGTTTCTTTTGAATATAACGTTTGCTTATTGGGTGGGATTTTCAAGCTAGCAAATAATCAGCCTCCATTAATTGCAGCACAAGATATTCCAAACAAAACCGATTATTTTATGAATGAAATTTCTAGATTTGTAGATTTTCATAAAATCAAAGAATTTAAGATGAACCCATTTTTCCCTGTAAATACTGTAATGATGCAAAGAGGTCTTATATATGCCTCCAAGCAAGGCAATCAAGAAAGATACATTGAAGTTGTAATGAGAGGTCTGTGGGAAGAGGAAAAAAACCTTGGAGATCATGAGGTATTATCAAGTCACCTAACTTCCAATGGTTTGAATGGTACTGAGATCATTGAACATGCAGTGGATCAAGAAGTAAAGGATGAGCTATTCGCAAATACTGAGAATGCAGTAAAAAGAGGTGTCTTTGGCGCACCTACATTTTTTATTGGTGAACATATGTTCTTTGGTAAAGAGGCAATTAGAGAAATGCCTGATTATTTGTAGCCAGGACCATGTAAAACTTTTCCAGGTTTAGCTCCTGTGTGGTTACCGCCTTCAACAACTACGATGCCATTCACTAAAACAAACTCTACTCCATTTGAATACTGATGCGGGTTCTGAAAAGTAGCATTATCTGAAATCGTTTTTTCATTAAAAATTACAATATCTGCATAATAACCCTCTTTAAT
>CESP01162792.1_pt1 | contig 50905 bp, 44 predicted proteins | sample 531211 | NCBI WGS metagenome assembly CESP01 (sample SAMEA2622074, study PRJEB7988) | marine metagenome | biome: marine biome (ENVO:00000447); feature: surface water layer (ENVO:00002042); material: "saline water (ENVO:00002010), including plankton (ENVO:xxxxxxxx)" | depth 5 m | reverse complement strand
TAGATAGATTGGCAGCCAGAGGAAAGTTACCAGTTCGAGAAAGGATAAAAAATCTTTTAGATCAAGATACTCCCTTTCTAGAGATCTCCCCTTTTGCTGCTTGGGGAACATCTTTTACGGTCGGAGGTGGTTGTGTTGCTGGTATTGGGCTTATTGCAGACAAAGAATGCGTTATATTTGCCAATGATCCCTCTGTTCTAGGTGGTGCTATGACAGTTTACGTATGGGAGAAATGGATGAGATGCATTCAGATTTCGCGTGAAAATAAAATTCCATTCATCAATCTAGTGGAATCTGCTGGTGCTGACCTTCGAGGGATGCAACCTGATTCAGGTCAAAACCAAGCGAGACAACTTGTCTTTCCTCACTTTGCAGAATCTGGAAGATCTTTCTACGAAATGACAGAGTTATCTAAGTTGAAAATACCTGTTGTGTCTATTGTTTTTGGATCTTCTACTGCTGGTGGAGCATATCAACCAGGAATGTCTGATTATAATATTTTTATAAAAAACCAATCAAAAGCATTTTTGGCTGGCCCTCCACTAGTCCAAATGGCTACTGGTGAAATTTCAGACGATGAGACTTTGGGTGGAGCAAAAATGCATTCTGAAATATCTGGTTTCTCTGACTATCTAGCAGAGGATGAGCTAGATGCTATTAGAATTTGTAGAAATGTAGTTTCTCATTTAAATATAGTTAAAAAAAGTAGCTTCTCCTTAAGCAACTTCAGTGAACCAAGATATGATTCGGATGATCTTCTAGGGTTATTCAGTAAAGACCTTAAATCACAGGTTGATATTAGGGAAGTAATAATGAGAATGGTTGATGATTCAAGATTTGAGGAATTTAAACCATTATATGGGTCAACAATGGTTTGTGGTTGGGCAAATGTTTTTGGTTATCCGATTGGTATATTGGGGAATAATGGCCCTATTTACCCTGAGACTGCAGAAAAATCGGCATCATTTATTCAATTATGTAATCAATCAAACATACCATTGGTTTTTCTGCACAATGTTACAGGTTTCCTTGTAGGTAAGGATTATGAAAGGCAGGGAATTATAAAAAAAGGCGCACAACTAATTAACGCTGTCTCAAATTCAACAGTACCACATATTAGTTTTATAGTTGGGGCATCTTATGGTGCAGGAACTTATGCAATGTCAGGGAGAGCATACAACAATCGGTTTATTTTTACATGGCCCTCTGCCAAAATCGCAGTTATGGGGCCAAAGCAATTTGCAGGAGTAATGTCATTAGTTAGAAAAGCTAAAGCAGCTAGGAAAGGAGAAAAGTTTGATGAAAAACTAGACAAACAACTTGTTGAGTTAGTTGAAGATGCTGCAGAAAAAGAATCTATTGCACTTTCTGCTAGCAGTATGCTTACTGACGATGGGATCATTGACCCTCGAGATACCAGAAATGTACTTGGCTTTTGTTTGTCGATTGCAGACAACAATGAAATTAAAGGTGCAGATGGATATGGAGTATTCAGATTATGACAATCAAACGAGTTCTTGTAGCGAATCGTGGTGAGATTGCTGTAAGGATATTGAAAACCCTACAAGAGCTTGGCTTGCATTCTGTTGCAATGTATTCAGAAGCTGATAGAGAATCACTTTTTGTTAAATATGCTGATGAAGCTTTTTTCTTACCCAACGGTTATCTTGATCAAGAGACTATTGTTTCGAAAGCCAAAGAGTTTAATGTGGATGCTATTCACCCAGGCTATGGTTTTTTATCAGAGAACCCAAGTTTTTGTGAAATGGTTCAGAAATCAAACATTGAGTGGATCGGGCCTAACGCTGAAACAATTCTTTTAATGGGCGACAAAATAAACTCTAAAAATTTTTGTATAAAAGAAAATATTCCTACTCTTATGAAATCATCAAAAGTATCTGATGCTAAGAAAATAGGATTTCCAATATTAATAAAAGCTTCTGCTGGTGGTGGTGGTAAAGGAATGAGAATTGTTAACAATACAAATGGATTAGATGAGGCGCTAGAGGGGGCTAAAAGAGAAGCAAAAGCAAGCTTCGGAGATGGCAGAGTATTCTTAGAAAAATATATTGCTAATTCAAGACATATTGAAGTACAAATTTTAGGAGATAAATTTGGAAATGTTATTCATCTTGGAGAGAGAGAATGCTCCATTCAGAGAAGACACCAAAAGATTATAGAAGAATCGCCCTCACCAAAATTGAATGCTGAACTAAGGAACAAAATCACTGAGACTGCAGTCGCTCTTTGCAAAAAACTTAAATATGAATCCGCAGGTACAGTAGAATTTATTTTTGACGAAGATACCAACGAATTCTGGTTCCTAGAGGTAAATACTAGACTCCAGGTCGAACATCCTGTAACTGAAATGGTTACCGGGATTGATCTTGTAAAAGAGCAAATCAATATAGCTAATGGGAAAAGGCTTAGCTATAAACAAACTGACATTTCTCAAAAGGGCCATGCTATAGAAGTTAGGCTTTATGCTGAAAATCCAGGTAATAATTTTTTACCAGAAGTTGGAAATGTTTCAAAGCTATCTTTTCCAGATTCAGATGGAATTAGATGGGATACTGGAATTCAATCTGGGAGTGAAATTTCACCTGAATATGACCCCATGCTAGCTAAAGTAATTTCATTTGGTGAGGATAGAGCACATGCAGCCAGATTGTTGTCTAAGGAGCTTAGAAACACACTCCTTGCTGGGGTTATTACAAATAAAGATTTCTTGATTAATTGTTTAGAAAATAAGTCTTTCCTAAGAGGAAAAACTACATCTGATTTTATTGCACGTGAGGAAAAGAGATTATTTCCCGATATAGATAAAAAAGAGCTCGATATTTCTATGAAAATTGCTGTGGTATGGCTTCAAAATTATTTTAAAAAAGACAATGTTAATTTAAATTTTCTACCAAGAAACTGGACAAATGGTCGCCTAAAAAAATCTAGTGTAATCTTTAATTTTGCTAACGATGAATACTGTTATGAATACGAGAACATAAGAGATGAAATCAAGATCAATAGAAAATTATTCGAACGAATCTCAACTTCAGTGGTTTCTCATATTATTGCTGACGGCCAATCAATTCAATGTCAGATTGACGATAAATTTATTTCTGCACAGGTATGTTTCTATAAAGAATTCATTACTATTAATTCTGGGAACGGGGATATTAATTTATCTATTAGTTCCAAATTCCCAGATCCAAATGAGATTATTATAGAAGGAAGTCTAACGGCTCCAATGCCGGGAAAAATACTCAAAATCAATGTTAAGAAAAACTCTAAAGTTAAGTTGGGTGATACACTTGTAACTCTAGAAGCAATGAAGATGGAGCATGCTATAAAAGCAAACGCTGATGGGGTTATCAAAGAATTATATGTTGCAGTTGGTGAGCAGGTCGAAAGTGGTGCTGACTTAATGAAAATTGATTAAATATGAGTGATGAAATAATTAGGATAGGAAACTGTAGCGGTTTTTACGGCGACAGGCTTTCAGCAGCTAGAGAAATGGTTGAGGGTGGAGAAATAGATGTGCTCACTGGTGACTATCTTGCAGAACTGACAATGGCGATACTTTTTAACCAAAAGTTAAAAAGAGGTGATAGAGCTGGATATGTTGGTACTTTTTTAAAGCAACTTAAAGATGTTGCGCAAATCTGTTCCGACAAGAACATCAAGATAGTAACTAATGCTGGTGGATTAAATCCCAAGAGCATGGCTGAGGATGCCATTCAGCTCATTGAAAGTTTAGATCTGGATCTTAAAGTTGCCTATATAACCGGTGATGATTTAATGGCAAAGATCGACAAAATTAAAAGCTCTGGTGTGCAGTTAAGAAATATTGACAATCAAGAAGATCTTTTCAGTCACGAATTACCAATAGTTTCTGCTAATGCTTATCTTGGTTGTTGGGGTATAAAAAAAGCTCTAGATGAAGGAGCTGATGTTGTAATTTGTCCAAGAGTTACAGATGCGGCAGTTGTTATGGGCCCGGCAGCATGGAAATACCAGTGGAGCCAAGATGATTATGATAAGCTCGCAGGTTCTCTTGCAGCGGGCCATATTATTGAATGTGGGGCACAAGCAACAGGTGGAAACTATTCTTTCTTTAAGGAAGTTCCAACTTTTCGTAATATTGGCTATCCAATTGCAGAAATTTATGAAGATGGAAGCTTCAACATTACAAAACATCATGATACTGGTGGTTTAGTATCTAAGGGAACTGTAACTGCTCAATTGCTTTATGAAATTTCTTCACCTCAATATTTAAACCCAGATGTTATTGGACACTTTAATACCCTAGAAATTTCTGAAATTGAAAAGAATAAGGTTTATGTCTCAAATGTGAAAGGAAGCCCTCCTCCAGAAAAATTAAAAGCGTGCATTAATTTAGCGGGTGGATATAAAAACGGCATGGAGCTTATAATTACCGGTCTTGATATTGAAGAAAAGGCAAAAATTTTTACTGATGAGTTATTTGAGTCTCTTGGTGGTATTGAACAATTTGACGATGTTTCAATACAGCTTTATAGAACTGATAAACCAAATCCTATTACAAATGAAGAAGCAATGGCAACATTAAGCATCAATGTTAAATCACAAGATCCAGAAAAAGTTGGGAGAATTTTTAGTGCAAAAATTGTGGAATTAGCCCTCGCTAACTATCCAGGATGGACCACTCAAAGTGACATAAAGCAAGGAGCTCCTTTTATTTCATACTGGCCCACTCTTGTTGATAGAAAATATGTTGAAGAAATTGTGCACTTAGGCTCGAAAAGTTTTCTAGTTGAAGACGCCACCCATAAAGAAGTTGCTATGCCTGAAATTAAGAATTTCACTTTTGATGAAAAAAACTATGGGGAATTAATAGAAATTGAATTTGGGAGAGTGTTTGGAACAAGGTCTGGTGACAAAGGTGGCTGTGCCAATCTAGGGGTTTGGGCAAAAAATCTAGATTCATATAAATACCTTCATACATATTTAACAGTAAATAAATTTAAACAACTTCTACCAGACCTTAAGGGATATAATATTGAAAGATTTGAATTTTCTAATATTTGGTCTCTGAACTTTTATGTGCATGGCTTACTAGAAAATGGAGTTTCATCCAATAATAGAAAAGATGGTCAAGCTAAATCACTTGGGGAATACTTAGGGGCAAAAAATATTGATTTTCCAAAATCTTTGGCAAAAATAAGATGACAATTAATAATACTGAATTTCAAACAATACTTGTTGAAGAAGATAATTATAAATTAAACGTCACATTAAATAGGCCTGATAAAAAGAATGCAATAAATTCTGTAATGACTAATGAATTACTTTTTTTATTAGATTATGCAAGCAAAAACAATAGCGTAAGAGTAATTCAAATTAGTGCAAATGGGGATGTTTTTTGTGCTGGGGGTGATCTGAGATCAATGTCTGGACAAGAAAACAATTCAATTCCAAATATGAATGGTTCATTGGCTGACATTGTTAAAATGATGCGTTCTATTTGTAAGCCAATTGTATGTAAAATTGAAGGTTCAGTTTTTGCGGGTGCATTACTTTTAGTATGCAATGCTACGCATGCCTACGCAGTCGATACAGTAAAATTTTCTACTCCAGAAATTAAAAGGGGCATTTGGCCTTTCATGGTCATGGCTGGTTTATTTAGAACAATGAATAAAAGACAAGGACTTGATTTAATTATGAGAGGTGAACCGATAACAGCAGTGGAGGCAGAAAATGCTGGATTAATTAATAAAGTTTTTTTGAAGAAAGATATTTGTGATTATGTTGACAAAATTGTGACCGAATTGTCTTTGCTACCACCAAAAACAATGAAGACTGGACTAAGTGCATACTACGACCAAGAGTTTCGTGAGTTTAATTCAGCACTTGATATATTGGAGAAGGAAATTTCTAAAAGCTTAACCAGTGAAGAGGCAAGTGAGGGAATAACTGCATTCTTGGAAAAGAGAGATCCTAAATGGGATTAGTATTATTGGTTCAAAAGGATGGGTTATAATAAATACTTTAAAGCTGGGCCGTTTTTTAGGGTCAATATGCACAATTAGGGAGCACATAAAATGAATTCAAAAATTTGCGAGATATTAGGGATTGAATTTCCGCTCTTGGCTTTTAGTCATTGCAAAGACGTAGTTGCACAGGTATCTAAAGCTGGAGGAATGGGTGTATTAGGTGCTGTTGGTATGACACCTGAAATTTTAGAACAAGAATTAAAATGGATCGATGAACACGTCGATGGAAAACCATATGGTTTAGATTTGCTTGTGCCAAATAAATTTGTTGGCAAGGAAGGCAATGTTGAGGCAGTTGATTTAGGGTCAATGATTCCGCAGGAATACAGAGATTTTAGAGCTGATGTTTTGAAAGATTACAAAATTGATGGTGAAGACTTAAGAAGACAATCAGATGATTTTTCAAATTGGGGTGAAAATATGCAAGAATCTGGTGCGGAAAAAATGCTTCAAATTGGTTTTGATCATGGTGTTAAGCTATACGCAAATGCCTTAGGAGTTCCTCCTGCTTGGATGCTTGAGCTATGCAAAAAAAATAATGTACCAGTTGCCGCACTTGTTGGAAAAAAAGAACATGCAATCAAACAAGTAGAGGCAGGCGTTGATATTCTTGTGGTATCAGGGACTGAAGGTGGTGGTCATTGTGGTGATGTATCTACAATGGTTTTAGTGCCAGAAGTAGCTCGTGCAATTAAAGATTTAAGAGAAGTTCCTATTTTAGCCGCAGGTGGAATATGTACTGGGGACCAAATGGCAGGAGCAATGGCTATGGGAGCATCTGGAGCTTGGTGTGCTTCTGTATTTCTTACTACCTCTGAAGCTGAAACCTCTCAAGTTGTAAAAGACAAGATGCTAAGTGCATCTTCAAGCCAAACTGTTCGTTCAAGAAGTAGAACAGGTAAACACTCCAGACAGTTGCAATCAAGTTGGACTGATGCTTGGGAGTCAGATCGAGCTCCTGACCCTCTACCAATGCCGTTGCAGACAATGGTTTCCGAGCCAGCATTGCAAAGAATAGATAAAGCTGCAGATGTTGGCCATGATGGGGCAAAAAAACTTGCAACCTATTGGGTAGGACAAGGCATCGGACTTGTAAGTGAGAAAATTTCTGCAGGTCAGACAGTTCAAAAATTTAAAGAAGAATTTATTGAAGCGTATGAGCGATTAAATAATTTTATGGAGTAAAAAATCTTAAATTTAAAAAATACTTCATTTCTTTTATTCGTGACATTGCTCAACGTAATTAACTTTGTTGATCGTCAGTTTATATCGAGTTTTGCTCCATTCTTAAAGAGAGATTTAAATCTTTCAGATACCGAAATTGGCCTTTTGACAGGAATAGTTTTCATATTTTTTTATACCGTTGCTGGTCTATTTGTAGGAACTTTGGCTGATAGATATAACAGAACAAAAATCATTGGTATTGGAGTAATTTTATGGAGCGCTTTTACTGCAATATCAGGGTTTGCAAAAAACTTTTTTCAATTAGCAGCTCCTCGTTTATTTATTGGAGTTGGAGAGTCGACAATTACTCCAACAGCTATGTCAATCTTATCGGACAGATTTGAGCAAAAGAGTTTAGGTTTTGCAGCTGGTTTTTATTACTTAGGGGTTCCTGTTGGTGTTGGAGTAAGTTTGTTAATAGCTGGTTATCTCGAGCCATTAATAGGCTGGAGGGGATGTTTTTATCTTCTTGGGGTTTTAGGTTTAGTGCTTGGGCTTTTAATGTTATTGGTTCAAGACTCACCGAGAAAAAATATCTCAGCAAAGCCCGAGTCACAATCTTTCATTGAGATTATGTCTTTACTTTATAAAGCATTATCAACTTCAAAGTCACTTGTTTTTACAGTTATGGCAGGAACTTTGTACCACGTTGTGCTTGGTGCAGCTCAATTTGAAGTTATATGGGCGGTAGCGGATAAAGGCTTTAATCCAAATACTTTTGGACAAATAAATGGATGGATTTTTGTTGTTTTTGGTGTTTTGGGAAGTCTTTTTGGAGGAGTTGCAAGTGATTGGACATTAAAGAAATACAACCTTCCAAGAACATGGTTTCTTTTGATATTAACAGTTTTATTAATGCCACTAGCATTTACAAGATATCTAGACACAGACAGTATTTTCTTCTGGGTTGGTATTTGCTCTTCTGCATTTAGCTTGGGATGTTTTTATGGACCAATTTTTGCTGTTATTCAAGAGCTAGTTCCTTCGACAATTAAAGGAACAGTAGTTGCTTTTAATCTTCTTTGCTTAAATATGTTGGGGATAGCCTCTGGTTCCGTTCTTTTTGGAATATTGGCTGATTATGCAGTAACTCAAGGTTATGAGAATCCATATACAAATTTACTTGTAGGTTTTACATGTGTCTTTTTAGTCTTTGGGCCAATACTTTATTACCTTGCAGGTAGATTCTATGAGCAAGATAAAAAAGCACTCAAAGAAAAATTTAATTAAAGATCATTCAAAATATAATCTTTCATCACTGGAAACATTGCTCTCATATCTTCACCTTCACCATATTCATGGCCGAGTCTAGACATAGTAAAAGCATGGTATTTTTTATTTTCTTTTTCTAAGGCGTCCTTCATTTTTGTCAAATGAATAATAGGAGTTATGTTATCTTGAAGTCCTGTCCACATCATAACCCTGGTCCCGATTTGAGATGCATTAAATACTGGTGAAAAATCAATTATTTTTTCCTCATTGCTCCCAAGATAATCTTCCATTAATTCATCATAATTATCCTGATATGTATAAATGCTTCCATCTGTTCCTTCTCTTAGCATTTTTAAGTCAAAAACACCCATCATCCCTAGAACACATTCATAAACACCATCATATTTATACGACATTGCGAGGGCAGCATAACCTCCAAAACTTGCACCTCCAACACATGTATCACTTCTATCAATTCCCAATTGATCTTGCACTTGCTTAGTGGCATCAGCAATGTCATCCATTATAATTCCGCCCCATTCTTTATATGCTTCTTCCATAAAATTCTTTCCGTACCCACCTGAACCACGATAATTCACTTTTAATACTGCTACTCCTTGGCTAGCTAGGTATTGTTCAAATGGATCATAAGAATCATAGTCTCTTGGTCCATGAGGGCCACCGTGAACATAAACAAAAAGCTTCTTTAGTTTCCCAGTAGGTTTTGTTAAGTATCCATAAATAGACTTTCCGTCTTGGGTAGTAAATTTTCTAGATTCATTTTTATGTAACAGTTCTCTAGGAACGTTTGATGCAGTTGTAAGGTATTTTAATTTTCCTTCTGTCAAATCCAGTACAAAATAATCTGCTATTGAGGATGAATCAGAGACTGTAATAAGTGCCTTATCATTGTTATCCGTCCACCCATCAAGAGAAATATTTTTATCTATAAAGCTTGATTGCAAGCTTGAGAGAATTTGAGCATCACGAGAATCTTGATTAAAAAATATTAAATCCTTCTGGCCTTCACACTCCATAAGTGAGGCATAAGGAGAACTTTTGTTTAAAGATAAGTAATTATTAAGCAAAGAATGGCAATCTTTTGGATTTATTCTTTTGATAGAATTCTTATCTATGTCCAAAATGCTAAGGCCATCTGTATCTCCACTGGGGTCTCCTCTCAACCAAAGCTTATTATTACTAAACCCTAAAATTCCGTACTCCTCTAATTCAATATCTATTTTTGAAGTTTGCTTATCTGCAAGATGAGCATAAATATTCTCATTGTCATTGGAGAATGTAAGGACTGGGTTTTTATTTTCATCAAGAACAAATATCGAGGGTTGATCACAGTAGTTGGTAGATCTATATTTTAGTTTAAATTGGCAGGGTGCTTTTGAAACATAAATATCTTCACCATTAGGTGACGTTCCTTTCTTATCAAGTTTTATCTTTCTTAAATGAGCAAATCTAAACCCTCTTTTATTCTCTGAAATTGAAAAGAGTGCGTGTTTATCATCGAACCTTGAAATAAAGGTTGCAACCTTAAAGCGATCAGCAAAACTTTGCGTTGTTTTCTTTCCAACAGCATCGTATGGGTATAGAAATGGCTTAAACTCTTTAGTTGTTATATCAAAAATTCTATACACGCCCAAAGAAAAATAAATTTCCCCTTCAATGAAATCAAACCTTTTGCCACAAAGTTCTATTAATATTTTTTTACTTGATGCCCATTCAAAATTGCATAAAAAAAGCTGACTTACACCAAGATCTGGATCTCCTTTTGAATTGTCTATTGCAATTTTTGCAATTGTAGACTTTTCAATTCCTGAACTTATAAATTCATCAAAATCTGAAACAATTAAACCCTGCGTAAATTCTTGGCTATCACTTTGAATAGCGATATTTTTCCCATCCGGAGATATTTTTACATCCGAAACAAATAGACTCTTTGTATAGAACTCTAGCTCTTTATCAGACCCATCTTCATAATTAAATCTACCTGGATCAACATTAACTAAATCTTGAACCCATTCGTACTCGTCTGAGAAGAGATTAAGAGAAATTAAAAAGATAGCTATGAGTCTCATCATTTAATCTTATTCCTCAATCATTTTTTTTCAAGCTTGAATTTTTAAATACTTCCCAAATGACTTCTGATGCATCTACATCGTAATTTGTATCTGAGCTATTATACCGGTTACCTGGCCACGTGTGCCCTGCCCCTTCGAATAAATAATATTGCACTTGTACGTTGTCATTGCAACCACTCCAGCTTCTTAAAAAACCTGTGCTGTTGTCGTTAGGGGCAACATCAGGAATGATTGAAATTTGCTCCTCTTGGCAATTATTATGCTCTACCCAATAAGCCATAACTTTCTCTAGTGGCTCCATTATTGTATTGATACCGAAAATAGGTACAACTGTATCCTCTATTCCATGCATCTGTATTATTGTAATTGGTCTATCAGGAATACATTCATCATAAGTTTCAGGGGTCATGCTGCCTGTAACTGAAGCAATGCCTGCTATACGAGGGCTGAGTTTACATGCTAATTCGTAGCTCATGAATCCACCGTTGGACATCCCTGTAGAAAAAACTTTTTGTTGATCGATGTTATATAAATTTGAGATTACATTAATTAAATAGTTCGTGAAACCAACATCATCAGCATCACTTCCTCTTGTCCAACCGCCCACATTAAAATGAGTTGAGCCTGTACTAATAAGTCTTGTTCCCTGCGGATGCAATATAATGAAACCCTCCTCATCAGCTATGGATCTAAAATCTCCATAATTCATTTGGCCGTCAGCACTGCTTCCATAGCCATGAAAATTAAATAAGAGAGGGGTTGAAGAATTTCTATTGTATGAATCAGGGACGTATAAAATAAACTCTCTTGAAATATCATCATGGATTATATTTGTCTGGAGCGTCCCTACCTCATGAGGCTCAATATCAACAACTGGTAATGGCGCTGTTTGAATGTTATCAGTTGGCGATTCAGAAGAGCTAGACCCACAACTACTTAATAAAAATGTACTAACTGTTATGAGTACTAAAAACTTCATTAGTAGATTATATTTTTAAACGCCAGAATAATGAAATTGGTAGACCCGAATGGATTTGAACCATCGACCTCTGCCATGTCAAGACAGCGCTCTAACCAGCTGAGCTACGGGTCTATGTATTTAGCTCTGATCTAGAAATTGTGAAACCTTCCAATTTAAGAATGCATAATGTTTTTTAGTTTCTGCATCCCTAATGGGTCCTCTGGTAAACTTTTGTACTTTTCTTAAACTGTCGAAGATTGCTGCTTTTGCTATCTCATCGTATTCTGGGCTTGATGAACCTCGGCCAGATCCACTTCTGTTTGCTGGCATCATTCCAGCAAGCAATGCATCTACAAATTTTGATTGTAGGTTCCTTTTAAAAGAATCAGGCGACTCGTTTTTAACAAAAATACCTGTCAAAAGGTCTCCTAAAACTTCAGAGGGCATATATTGATTACCATAAACAGATGAGTCGACCAAACGAGTCATTACAGTTGGGTGTAAAATTAGTCCAAGTACGTCTGATTGCATATCTAAAACCATTTCATGTAATCTTGGATCTTCATTTGAATCCCTGGAATAACTACCAGCAGCCCTTTTTTCTCTCTGTAAATTCTTTAAGATTTTAGGATCAAATGACCAAATATTATTTGCTAAAAATTGTTCAGTTATTAAATTCATTGCAGCTTTTTGTTTTTCATATGGCACTGGTTCATAAGCATTTACATCATCCTGACCATTAACAAGTTTAGTTACATATATGCCTCCAATTTGAATTGCTACTGATTCCATAAACCTTCCTTTCTCTCTGATAAGGCTATAAAAATTTGAAGCGAAATCATTTTTTGTATCACCAGGCTCGTTAAAGATTTCATCTAATTCTGAAATCTTATTATCAATAATGATAAAGCGCTCTTGAGCGTACCTAATTACATCATTAGTCATATCGTATCTTTTCGCTCTTGGATCAATATTGCTGCCAGGGCGACCCATAGCGTCTTCATCAGGTCCATATAGATATTCATTATTTACAGACAATGCCAGAAGATCATCTCTTTCCGTATCTGATAGGTTTGGTTTATATCCAAATTCGATTACCCATTTATCATACTTGCCAGGCTCAGTTGGAAAGAACTTACCTTGTTGAGTTCCTGGAGGCGCAATATTAATAGGATCATAGTCCATGATTGATGAAATAGTAGAATTACCTGTGACTGAGACGTCATGAATCTCATCTGGACTGTATAGATAGCTAGCACTAAAATTATGTCTGAGTCCTATGGTGTGACCAACTTCATGCATGGTTAGGCTTACAATCCATTCTCTTAATGGATCTCTCTCTTCAGACCATCCCCATAACTTTCTATATGTGTACCCTCTCTTTATGGCATTAAATTCTTGAACTATATCAGCAGCTATTAATTCTCCTGTTCGAGGGTTTGCAATTGAGGGACCGTATCCCGAGAATGCTGGCTCAGGTGAGTTTGACCATCTGACAACATTGTATCTAATATCTCCTGCATCCCAATCTGAGTCATCTGGTTGAATCTTAGCCACAACAGCATTTTTAAAACCTGCTCTTTCAAATGCAAAATTCCAGGCCTCAATACCCTCAACAACCATTGGCTTTATCTCTTCTGGTGTTGATTTTTCTACCCAAAAAACAATTGGATTAACTGGTTCAGAGAGCTCAGACATTGGATCTTTTTTCTCAAGCCTCCATTTGTTAATTAAATCTCTAGCAGGGTAATTATCATATGTGTTTAAATCGGTAATCCTCTCTGAAAAGTAGCCTACTCTTTGATCAGCTACTCTTGGTTCAAAATTACTATCCGGCATCTCAACAAACAAGTGTCTTGCTAATATGAAAGTAAATCTGGGATCAGCAACTGCCCATACAGCCCTACCAGAATTAGGTGAAGGATTTGTAAAGTTAAAACTGACTTCAACTGAGGTGTTTTTTTCATAGTTTTTAATTTCGTTTACAAAGGTTTTAGATTTATCGAGCCTTCCTAAATTAAGCCCTACAAAATCTCTGTACTCAGGCGGAATATTTGGTGAAACAGAAGTGAGCATTTCAGATAAAAATAACTCATCAGCTGAAATAATAAATTGATCATTCTCTTTAACAACTATACTAAAGTCGGACAAAAAAGCTTCAATAATATTTGTGAGGTCCTGCTTTCCAATATTGTTTTGTCCCTCATTTGAGAAATAGGTATTTTTTTTATAAAGGGCAAGCCTATCTTTGAATTTTCTAAACTCTAATACTGCACCCGAACCAATTGCCCCTCCTCGAACACCTGCAGCTTGTGGAGCATTTAATACATACGCAAAATAAATGAATTCTTGATTTAAATTTTCTTCTGAAATTTGTAAAAAATAATTCTCTGTTTCAGTCTCTTTATATATCTTTAGAAAGCCATCAATTAATTCATATTCGCCATCTTCTAGAAATTCTTCAATCGATTCAAATTCTTTTTCCTCCTTCATACCAAACATCTTAGACATCGGCATTTTGCCTCTAAGCTCTTCTGGTATATCAGGCATATCAGGATATTCTTGTGAAAAAATTGTCATTGAAAAAATAATTGAAATTAGTGCTGAAGAATATTTCATAATTGTTCCTTTTTTAGTGATTTGGGTGAGATAGATTAACATAATACTAAGGGTTTTATTGTTATTTATTAAAGATTATTTCATCTGAATCAAGAGGCAATGTTACTTTTGTTCCATCAATTGCATATTCCCAATTTGAAAAGACTTGGGTTACACCTCTAAAAAATATTTCAGCCATAATTTTCTTCACTGGGCCTTGGGGTGTAGGAACTAGGTGATAGAAAACTAATAACTTCACATCACTCTTACTTGCTGCTAAGGCAGCATCGATTGGTGTGGTGTGATAATCCTGAATGTGGTAAAAAATTTCTGACGCATGTCTGGCCGGGTTATTATCAAATTCTTCGCCTAATTCAGCTGCAATTTTAGATGTAATGCTTGTAAGCTCGTTAGAAATAGCTTCATGAAATAAGACATCTGCACCTCTTGCATTTGTTATTAAATTTTCATCGTATATCGTGTCTCCACTCATTACTATCGATCTATCTTTATAATCGAACCTAAACCCATAAGCTGGATCTACTGGTTTATGGTTAACTAAGAATGCTGTGACTTTTAATTCGTCTTCATCATAAACAACCGAGTCTCCTTCAATGGTTATTGGCTTATAACCTGTAACCTCAATTGGTGCGATTAAATTACCATGATGTTCATTACGAAATGTGTAGTCTTCCCTATAGACTAAATCAAAACCTGCTGTAACATTTTCAATTCCGTCTGGACCATAAACTTTTAACTTTTCTTTTCTATCTCTTGCTATCCAAGACATTAAATGAAGATCACCTAAATCTGCAATATGATCAGAGTGAAGATGAGTAATAAAAACAGCTTCAAGATTTTCCATTGGAACTCGCCATCTTGCTAGATTTGCAGCACTTCCATCACCAATGTCAACAATAAATATTTTTTTTCCTGCTTCTATCATAATGCAAGTTTGAGCACTATCTGAAGGCATGGGAGAGCCAGAACCACAGACTGTTGCTCTTAAACCATCATTAGGTTCCGAATTAATACTTAATGCGAAGGCATTTTTTGCAGATACTTCAAAAATCAACTTTTGAACCAAAGGAGCTTGCAATATTATGTACAGAAATCCGAATAAAATCACTGCTGTTAAGAAGGTCCATTTAATAAATTTCATTTTGAATTCTTTAATGAAAGTATAAAAAAAATAATTAGCAATAACACTGCTACAGGAGCAAGTTCTGAACCAGGGGTAAACCCGTTTGTGTAAATATCATCAAGACCTTTCATAGGTTTAATTATGATCAGTCTCATTGACCACTCCAAAAGTGAAACTAAATACATTAATGGTATCAAGCTTTTGTATCTAAAAAAAACAATCCAAAAGATTAAACAAAGCAAAACTTGCACTTCACCCCAAAGTGATCCAAATAAATAAACGACTGGATTTGGATCTGGATCACCATTTAGAATTATTATGTTCGCTATCGAATTTAATCCCCCATCTTCGGCAAGAAAATGTATGATACTGCGCCATGTATTAAGCAATGTCCACCCAATAAAAAAGTAGTATGCTGACTTTGCACCAATGTAATTATTGTCTGCAACTTCAGGAAATAATTTATTCATCTTGAGTGATTATATTAAGCTGACCCTCCAAACCAGCACTTCTATGCTGTTCGCTTTCACGATAATCAGAATCCATAATCATTTTGATCATTGCGGTTTTATTAGGATATTTAGCAATGATAACCATATCCCAGAGATTCTCAGCATCACCAATTAGTAGCCCTTTAACTTTTGAGGTAAAGATTACCTCTGCTCCTACTTTTTCTAGGTGCTTTATAACTTCTGATGCATATATCGCATAGGCCTCTTGTCCTGAAAGGTCAGTAGCTCTTCCGTCATCATAGCTTGCTTTATTTTTAAATTTTAAAAGATTGACCATTTTGATTGGGGAGTCATCTGGAAACTCCATAAACAGTTTCATTTGATCCTTGTTTGGTCTTAGCTGATTAGTAATCAACATGCTTACTTCTTAGAAAATAACTTAGCAAGCTCTAATCTTGCAACACTTCTTCTATGAACCTCATCAGGCCCATCTGCCAGCCTTAAACATCTCATAAATGAATACATTTGAGCGAGAGGAAAATCTTGTGATACTCCACCTCCCCCATGCATTTGAATGGCTCTATCAATTACATTACAAGCCATATTTGGAGCAACTACTTTGATTTGGGCGATTTGGCTTGCAGAGTGTTTATTACCATATTTGTCCATCATCCATGCAGCTTGAAGTGTAAGCAGTCTGGCTTGATTAATTTCAATTCTGGAATCTGCAATTACATCATAATTCCCTCCAAGTCTTACAAGCTCTTTTCCAAATGCTGCTCTCTCCATTCCTCTCTTACACATGAGTTCGAAAGCAACTTCGGCTGCACCAATTGCTCGCATGCAATGATGTATTCTTCCTGGACCTAATCTTCCTTGGGCAATTTCAAATCCTCTTCCCTCTCCAAGTATTACATTCTCATATGGAACTTTTACATTATTAAATTTTATATGTGCATGACCATGCGGGGCATCATCATATCCGAAGACATGCATCATTCTTTGAACTTCTACACCAGGCGTATCCATTGGAACAAGAATCATTGAGTGTCTTTGATGTCTATCATTTTCTGGGTTTGTGACACACATAAAAATTATGATTTTACATCTGGGGTCTCCAGCTCCTGATGTCCACCATTTTTCTCCATTAATAACCCATTGACCATCAATCAGTTCTGCTTTAGCTTCCATATTTGTTGCATCTGATGATGCTACCTCAGGCTCTGTCATGCCAAATGCTGATCTTATCTCTCCATGAAGTAGTGGCTTTAACCATTGAGATTTCTGCTCATCTGATCCATATCTAACTAAAACCTCCATATTGCCTGTATCAGGAGCGCTGCAATTCATTGCTTCAGAGGCAAAACTAGTTCTTCCCATCTCTTCAGCTAGATGTGCATACTCAAAATTAGATAGACCTGCACCATACTCACTATCAGGTAAAAATAAATTCCAAAGCCCTTGCTTTTGTGCCTCTTCTTTCAATCCCTCAAGTTCAGCGTGTGGTTCCCATCTTTTTTCTTCAGGTATTTTTTTATTTCTAATACCTAGCTCTACAGGCAAAACATGATCGTTAATAAATTTTTTTACTTTAGGAAGATAGAAATCAATTTTTTCAGTTGTTTCAAAGTTCATAATATGCCCCAATTGTTATTATTAAAAACAGTTTTTTTACAATATAAATACTATTTATATTTGAATCAGTAGGTATAATTATAGTTCAATTTATGAAGCTTAATAATCTAGATTTAAATCTTTTGGTTGTTTTTAACGCAATTTATGCAGAGGGAAGCTTAACAAAAGCTGGAGAAATTGTAGGGATCACTCAACCAGCTGTTAGTAGTGCTTTATCAAAATTAAGAGATTACTTTGACGACCAACTTTTTATAAGAGTCGGTCAAGGAGTAAAGCCAACTGCAAAAACAGAAAATATAATAATCCACGTACGTGATGCATTATCAATTCTGCAAAGAAGCTTAGAGCAACCAGATTCGTTCGATCCAAAGATATCTAGTAGAAATTTTAGACTATCACTAAATGATGTTTCAGAAGGAAGAATCTTGCCTATTTTGATTACAAAAATTAATAAACAAGCACCTCATGTAAAGATCTCAAGCTACTACACCAACAGAGACGATATGCATCATGCATTAGTTGCCAATGAAGTCAATTTTGCAGTTGATCCATTTCCACCCTCGGAGACAGATACAATTAAAGAGCTAATTTTTGAGGATGAATTCGTTTGTGGCTTCAAGAAAGATCACCCTTTGGCAAAAGAAAAGACTTTATCAATTGAACAGTACCTTGAGCTTGACCATATCCACATATCAGGAAGAAGAACTGGTGGTGCTTTAGTCGATAATGCTCTGTCCAAACTTCAATTAAACAGAAGAGTTTCCTTGCGTGCACAACATTATTTGATAACTCCTGAAATCTTAAGAAACTCTGATATGGTTCTGACATGTACATCAACTTTTGCAAAAAAACATAACTTAGCATTCAAAAAGCTGCCCTTCGATGTAGCACCCTCTCAATTCTTCCTAGCTTGGCATCAATCTAATGATGCCGATCCAGGGCATATTTGGCTGAGAGGCCTCATCAAAGAGGCTTTTCAAGAAGCCAAATTCTAATTTAAATATAAGTTTTAATTTCTTTTTAAAGGAGTAAAATATCTCATAATTTATCATTTATGGGGTTTTTTCAAGATTTACGAATTCAGAAATATGCACGAGAGGATGATCTCGTTAAATCACTTATAGACAATAATAATTGGATTAATGATGAAAAAATTAGTGAAGATGCTGCGAGTATAGTTACAAAATGCAGAAAGGATAGAAATAAAACCAGGTTAGACAATTTTTTTCTTGAATACGGTTTAAGCAATCATGAAGGCGTAGCCTTAATGTGTCTTGCAGAATCATTACTACGTATTCCAGATAATGAAACTTGTGATGATATTATCAATGAAAAAATTGGTGGAAAAAAATGGTCAGACCATTTTAACCAATCACCATCTATTTTTGTTAATGCTACAACCTTTGGATTGTTTGTTGCTGAGCAAGTTGTTGAACTAGACAGATCCATTACATCTAATCCCCTATCTTGGCTCACAGGTATTACTTCTAAATTTGGAGATCCAGTTTTACGTGAAGCCATAAAAAAAGGAATGGAAATATTAAGTGCAGAATTTGTTTCTGGTATAGATATAGAGGATGCACTTGAAAAATTTGACCAACCAAAGCTTCCTTGTTCGTTTGATATGCTTGGTGAAGCAGCAAGGACTCAATCGGATGTAGATTTCTTTTTTTCAGCATATGAGAACGCGATAAAAAAAGTAGGTGAAAAAAATGCTTTTCTTTCTGAATCGTTTCATGAGATTTCAATAAAACTTTCTGCAATTCATCCGAGGTATGAGTTACTAAAAAAAGATAGAGTAATGGGTGAACTTTATGAAAGAGTTTTAGAATTGTCTTATCAGGCGGCGAATCAAGGAATTGCTCTCACTATTGATGCAGAGGAACAAGATAGGCTTGAATTAAGTTTGCTTCTCATTGAGAAATTAGCAAAAGAAAAACAGCTCAGTGATTGGAATGGTCTAGGTTTAGCCATTCAGGCGTATGGCAAAAGGTCTCCCAAAATTGTAGGTTTTGTAGATGGCTTGGGGCAAAAAAGAAATGGCATCATGATGAGGCTTGTGAAAGGAGCTTATTGGGATCAAGAGATTAAAATACATCAAACAAAAGGTGCTGAAGATTTACCTGTCTTTACTTCAAAATCTTTTACTGATTTGAACTATCTTCATACCGCAAATTTTATTTCTAAGGCAAAAAATATTAGGCCGTATTTTGCAACACATAATGCACATACCGTTTCTGCAATAATGCATCTTTATGAAGGTAAACAAAAAAACTTTGAATTCCAAAGAATTTTTGGAATGGGTGACTTAGTATTTAGAAATGCAGGTGAAGTATTTGATGATCTTCCTCTAACAAGAATTTATGCTCCTGTAGGTTCCAAAAAAGAACTTCTTCCATATCTTGTAAGAAGGCTTCTTGAAAATGGGGCAAATAGTTCTTTTGTAAATAAATACTTATCGCATGACATTCCTGTTGATGAGGTAGTTAAAAATCCTATTGAAACTGCTGAAACAAGTCTTGAATCTCAAAACTATCTAAGCAATGTCAAAAGACCAAATAATATATTTGGAAGTAGGGTGAATTCTGAAGGTTTTGATTTTTCTGACCTAGAAAACCTAACTAGCTTACAAAAGAGCTTTAAAGAATTTGAAAAAGAAATCTTTCATGCCTCAACATTAATTGCTGGTGATATTGATATTGGTGGAACTAAGAAAGCAGCTAACTGCCCAGGGAACACAAAAGTGAGCATAGGGAGTGTTACTTTTTCTGATGCAAATATTGTGAAGGTGCTTGAAGAAAGCAAACCGTCTTCATCATGGGGTGATATACCTTCGCAATCAAGAAAGGATATTTTATACAGGGTTTCAGAATCCTTAAATTTAAATCGTCAAAAGCTATTTTACTTATTATCAACTGAGGCAGGAAAAACAATTAAAGACTGTGATGCAGAGGTTCGAGAAGCAATTGATTTTATTCATTACTATATTTCTGAAAGCGAAAAAATGTTAAAGCCTTTAAATTTGCCTGGACCCTCAGGCGAGAATAATTTTCTTAGTTATGAAGCAAGGGGTAATTTTCTATGTATAAGTCCTTGGAACTTTCCTTTGGCAATTTTTGTTGGTCAAATTACTGCTGCACTATTAACTGGTAATAATGTAATTGCCAAACCTGCAGAGGATACATCAATAGTTGCCTATGAGGTCGTGAAGATGTTTCATGATGCTGGTGTCTCAACAGAAGCATTGCAACTTATAATTGCAGATAAATCTGTTAGTAACGACCTGACAAAAATATCATGGCTGGATGGCATCGCTTTTACAGGATCTAGCCAAGCAGCAAAGAAAATAAACCTGAACCTCGCAAATTCAGAAGGCCCAATCAAATCATTTATAGCTGAAACTGGTGGTTTGAATGTAATGTTTGTCGACTCATCAGCCCTTAAGGAGCAAGTTATTGACGACATTATTAAGTCTGCTTTTTTAAGTGCTGGGCAAAGATGTAGCGCATTAAGGGTTGTTTATATACAAGATGATGTTGCTGATGAATATTGGGATTATTTAATTGAAGCTATGCAAGAACTATCAATTGGTGATCCAATATTACCTGAAACTGATATTGGACCCATTATCAATAAAGAATCTTTAGAGCGCCTTCGTGAACACTCTGAAAAGTTAAAAAATAATAATTTTAGATCTAAAGAATTAAAACAAAATCTTCCAAAAAATGGTTATTTTTTTAAGCCTGTCGTTTTTGAAATCAATGATATTAAAAGTATAGATGGAGAAAAATTTGGTCCAATCCTCCACTTTATTAGATATAAACCTTCAGATTTAGAAAGTTTAATCAAAGAAGTCAATGCTACTGGTTATGGTCTAACAATGGGGGTTCATACTAGAATTACAGGCAAGGCAAAAAAAATATTTTCTATGGCTAATGTAGGTAATTTTTATCTAAATCGTGATATCGTTGGGGCCGTAGTAGGCGTTCAACCTTTTGGAGGGCATGGGTTAAGTGGTACTGGACCTAAAGCGGGTGGTCCAAATTATCTAAAAAGTTTTCTAAATGAAAGAACTTTTACTGACAACGTTATGGCAACAGGTGGTAATATAGATTTATTAAATAAAGATAATCAATAATGTTAAATAAATTATTTCTACTGTTCACATCAATCACGTACATATATCTTGGGGGTTGGGCAATGCTATATCCCCTGAGCTACGTTGAATTAATAGGTATTTCTATTTCTTCAGATGTAGGAAGCTCTGAAATCAGATCAGCCGTAGGCGGTATAAATTTATTAGTTGGCTTATTTTCTTTTTACGCAATTTTTAAAAAAAAATATGAAGACCTATTTTTTAAGATTTTACTTTTTATAATTTCTGGAATATTAATAGGAAGAATTGTTACTTTAATCTATGGAGAATTTACATCAGTTTTTTTAATTTATTTCACTGTATTTGAACTGATTTATTTTACTTTCTTAATAATTGCTATTAGAAAGAAAAAAAGGAAATTATTTTGATACCAGATGGAATAGTATTTGGCTTAATTGATAACGGCATTTTAGCTTTCGTTACCCTACTAGGTATTGATATAGACAAGTACTTTAAAGGTTCTGGGATACATGGCGCAATCTATGGAGCCCTGATAGGTAATAGCTTGTCGGACTTCGTTGGAGCAATTGCTGACTTTCCTTTAGAGCTTGCGTTAAATATAACACTAGGGTGTTTTGCCATTATTCCTTTAGTTTGGTTTATCTTATTATTTAAGAAAGGCTAGATTTATAACTAACCAAGACATCTTTAAGGTGAGATAAGTCATATCCAGCCTCTGAAACATTTTTTAATACTTTATCAACTTCTTTGTTCTTGCAGCTGGCAAATGCCCATAGAGTAATAGATCTTGTTCCAGTCCTACAATAGGCTAATGTTTTTTTATCCTCTAAAATAATCTTTTCTGTAATAGCAATTTTTTGAAAGTCTAAATCTCCCGGCTTAAATTCAATATCATGGAAATTTATTTCATTTTTTTCACACACAAACCTTAATTCAGTTTTGATTGGTTGGTTTGGTTCTTCATTATCTGGTCTGTTACAGATTATATTTTTAAAACTTTCGGCCTTTAGAGCAGGAATAGAGTTTGAGTCAATTTGACCACTTACAAAAAAATTCTCTGAAACTTTAAACATTTCTTTTCTCTTCTTTATCTTTATTTTTGGTTGCTGTAATTTTTGGTAAATCATTGTTAGCTTCTAAGTCTATATTTGCTTTATGTACTTTTTCTCTAGAGTTTTTTAAAAAATTCTCAAACAATTTGTAGGCTTGTTCACGAACTGGTCCATAGCCTTTAACATTCATTGAGGCATTAACAAGCTCATTTAGCCTTTTTGATCTTTCACCAATTTTCATCTCATTTATTTGATCAAGCCTTTTTAAAAAAAGAGATTTGTGTTTCTTATCTCTTTTTCTATCCGGCATAATGCTTAATGGGTCTAACCATGTGCCTCTTAAAAAGCTTAGTGATCTCAATAATCTAAATGCGGGGATTGCTAGATAACCTGGTACCTGAAATTTTTTAGGCCTGCCCGTACGTTTATCTTTTATTAAAGAAAGAAGTGGTGGAGAAAGGTAAAAATTCATATTTTTCCACTGGGAAAACTGTTTATTGATCGTCTCATATGTTGTTTCCAGATGTAATCTAGCAACTTCATATTCATCTTTGATTGCAAAAACTCTATATAGTTCTTTTATTGCTTCCTTATTGATCATTTCCGAATCTACTTCTTGTGAGAGTATGCTATCAATAACTTCTTTTGACTGTATAAAGCTTTCGACTAAACGGTTATCGTATTTTTTAATTCTATCTAGCCGATGTTTGAAAAGATCAACAGAATTTAATTCTTTTACTACATCCTTTGCAAGAAAATTAAATATTTCGTGATTAGGATTGACTGTGTAGAGTCTACCTAAATTAAAATTATAAATATTCTTCTCAATACCAATATTATTGAGCTCTATGGCCTTAATTATGCTTTCTGACTTAAGGGGGATGAGTCCATTTTGATATGCTGAGCCAAGCATTACCATGTTTGTGCCTATTGAATCCCCCGATAAAGTTTCAGATATTCTTATTGCCGGTAAAGACGTTGCGATTTCTTTAGTTGTATCTTTGATCATTGATAGAACATCTTTATTTTTAAAATCTAAATCTCTGTTTGTTACAAAGTCAGCTACTGGGATAGTGTTACTGTTAATTACTGTTACTGTCTTTTCTTTTGATACAACTTCTTGGATTTCTGGCTTCGTCCCTACTACAGCATCACATGCTAAAAGTGTGTCTGAGGAACCGGGTGAAATTTTTTGACTATATGGTTTAGTTCCTTTTTCATAAATTTTGATATGAGACCAGACTGCTCCACCTTTTTGAGCAAGCCCTGTCATATCTAAAACTGAAGCATCTTTATCCTCTATGTGTGCTGCATAAGCAAGAATTGCAGATATTGTTAAGACACCTGTTCCACCTATTCCTGTTAGCATGATATTCGATACTTCATTATTTGAGGTACTTTTTGGTTCAGGAATCTCTCCTAAATCCACATATGCGGAATTGCTTTTTATTGCAGGAGCATCAACTGTTACAAAAGATGGGCAAAAACCTTTTAAACATGTGTAATCTTTATTACAACTAGACTGATTTATTTTCCTTTTTCTACCCAAAGATGTTTCATGGGGTTCAATTGAAACACAGCTAGATTGTATTGAACAATCTCCGCAACCTTCGCAAACTTCTTCATTAATGATTACCCTTTTTTTAGGATCCTCCATTAGGCCTCTTTTTCGGCGTCTTCTTTTTTCAGCAGCACAAGTTTGGTCAAAGATTAGGACACTTACACCCTCATATTTACTTAGTTCTTCTTGTTCAACAACAATAGAATCTCTATGCAAGCTTTTAACATCACTAGATTGAAGATGTTTATATTTCTTTGGATCTTGAGATAATATGGAGACTTTTTTTACACCTTCCGCTAAAACCTGCTGAACTATTCCCTGTACATCCCAATTGCTTCCAATTTCCTGTCCGCCCGTCATTGCGACAGCATCGTTATAAAGAATTTTATAAGTAATATTTACATTGGCATCCAATGAGGCTCTTATTGCAAGGATTCCAGAATGTTTATACGTGCCATCACCAAGGTTTGCAAAAATATGCTTTTCTTTTGAAAAAGGGGATATACCAATCCAAGGCGTTCCCTCTCCTCCCATTTGTGTAAAAAATTCAGTGCCCTCGACAGCATCAACAGCCATATAATGACACCCAATACCTCCAAGGGCGCGTTTGCCCTCTGGAAGCTTCAATGATGAATTATGTGGGCACCCAGAACAAAAAAATGGTTTTCTTGTAATTGGTGCTTCTTGATTTTTAAAAGCTTCATTTCTTTCTTTGAACCAGTCTAGGTGTTTTAGCAGGCTTGTATCACCACTTAATTTTTGTAATCTTGTTGAGATTGCTTCAACAATTGTTTGAATCGGTAAATCATTTTCAGCGGGAAGAAGCCAAGCACCAAATTCGTCTTGCTTTCCAATTACTAAAGGTCTGACAGTTTCTTTCCAATTATATAACTGCCATTTGACTTGGTGCTCAATAAGCTCTCTTTTTTCCTCAACTACTAGGACAGTATCCAATCCTTCACAAAACTCTCTGATACCATGTGGCTCAAGTGGCCAAGGCATCCCAACCTTATAGATACAAAGACCCAGTTCTTTTGCTCTTGCCTCATCAATTCCCAGCCATCTTAGAGCTTCTCTGACGTCATTATAAGATTTCCCAGCTGTAATTATTCCCATCTTTGAGTTTGCATCCTTCCAAATTGAACGATCAATTTTGTTCGCACGAACAAATTCCTGTGCAGCAAAACCTTTTGCTCTTTGCAGCCTAAAGTCTTGATCTCTTGGAGTATCTTCAAAAAGAATATTTCTTGGGAGGTCTTTATATTCTCCAAGTGACTGGTCGCTAGGAATTATTATTGGGATTTTTTCTATTTCTGAATCATACCTTTTACCCGAATCAGCAACATCAGAAACAATTTTAAAACCTGTCCAGCAGCCACTATATCTACTCATAGCAATTCCCAAAAGTCCAAACCTTACAATCTCTTCAACACCAGAAGGATAAAGGTATGGCATAAATGCGCTCATAAAATTATGGTCTGATTGATGTGGAAGTGTAGATGATTTTGCAGCGTGATCATCGCCAGCAATCGCTAGAACGCCACCAAACTTTGAAGCTCCAGCAGCATTAGCATGCTTAAACACATCCATTGTTCTGTCCATTCCTGGCCCTTTACCATACCAGATACCGAAAACTCCATCTTTATTACCTCTTTCTTTAAATTCACCCTGTTGTGAACCCCAAACAGCGGTAGCTCCTAGCTCTTCATTGAGTCCAGGTTGATGGAAAATAGACTTTTCGTCTAGATATTTTTTTGCTCTAAATAACTCGAGATCGTAACCTCCAAGAGGAGAGCCTTTATAGCCTGAAATAAAGCCTCCTGTATTAAGGTTATTTTGTTCATCAAGCTCTTTTTGAATAATTGGAAGTCTTACAAGGGCTTGTATGCCAGTAAGAAAAATTTTTCCTTCTTTGAGTGTATATTTATCGTTAAGCGAAATTTTTTTTGCCACGTGTAGTCCCTTTTTCAATTTGTATTATAACTTTTATATGATTTCTTTTGTAAAACTTACAATATCTTTAGCTAGAATTTCAGGGTTTTCCATTGCAGCAAAATGCCCTCCTGTTGCTCTATTCCATTGAACAATGTTATAGATCTTTTCTGCCCATGCTTTTGGAGGTCTTACAATCTCATTATCAAAAATTATCCCTGCTGTCGGAGTACTAATATAGTTTGGAGAGAAAGAAATTAATCCATTCTCATAATACAACCTCATTGAAGAAGTTATGGATTGAGTAAACCAGTACAAACAAATAATCGATAAAACTTCATCCTTGCTTATTACTAGTCTATCAAGATCATCATTTGTCCAAGAATGGAACTTCTCAACTATCCATGCTGCCAGCCCAATAGGTGAATCATTAAGGCCATATCCCAATGACTGAGGTTTTGTCATCTGAATCTGATAATACCCCAGACCTGTTTTTTGATATTTCTCAAAATTTTCTAGACCTTTAGTTTCATCTTCTGTTAAATTTTCCATGGAGCTTCCATCTGAAGGTGGAAATGCTGGAACTAGATTTAAATGAAGCCCAATACAATTCTTGGGAAATAATTCCGCAATCCACTTACTTATTGTTGCGCCCCAATCTCCTCCCTGAGCAATATATTTTTTGTAACCTAGACTTAACATCAACTCATTGAATAGAGGAGCAACTTTTTCAGAGCTCATCCCAAATTTATTAGGCTTGTCTGAAAACCCATAACCTGGAATGGATGGGCACACTACATGAAAGCTTACTCCATTGATGCCGTTATTAAGAATAGGAATAATTTTTAGGAATTCTTGAACACTTCCTGGCCATCCATGGGTCATTAGTAATGGAATAGCATCTTGTTTTTTAGATTTACTATGAAGAAAATGTAATTTTATTCCAGAGCTAGTTTCGTATTTAAAACTGCCAGCATCGTTTAGCCTTTTTTCGTGCACTCGCCAGTCAAAATTATTCTTCCAGTAATCTGCCAATTCTTGAAGAAAGCTTAATCTTGTGCCCAAAGCCCATTTGTTGTTATTTAGCTCATCGGGCCAACGAGCATTAAATATTCTGTTGTTTAGGTCTGTTATTTCATTATCAGGGACACTAATTTTAAATTTGCTAATTCTCATTTATGTTTTAGTCTTCGGATCATTAAAGATCACCTTTTTTTCTAACTTCACTTCTTTCTATTTCAAATTGCTCTCCATATCTTGCTTCAAGTTTTTTTCTATTTTCATCGATTACTTCAAATGGATCTAACTCAAGTGCTTTGCATGCAGTAATCCAATACCACATAATATCTCCAAGCTCTCTTTTCATATGGAAAATGTTTTCTTTTGAGGGAGGTTTGCCTTGTAAAAATACTTTTTTTACAATTTCAACGAATTCCCCAGTCTCGCTCCCAAGGCCTAGAGCAGCGGTCAATAGTCGTGCTGATTTAATTGGTGAATTATTTTCAACATTTTCTAAACTTTTTTTAAGTGCTTCTATGTCTAAGCTTGGATCGCTAGTAACTTTGGTTACAAAATCACTATAATTATTAAAAAAGTCTTTAACTTCTTTAGTCATATATTTACCCTCAAATTTTTACTACTGCTTCACCTAAAAGTTTCAGATCATCATATTGATCGAAAGCTTTTAACTCAATTCTAGCTGTTTTTTTTCCATCTATCTCTTCTATATTTATTACCGTTCCAGAACACTTTAGGGCTGCTCCAATTTGTGTAATGGAGTTAAATCTAACTTTATAACTTTGAATATTTTTTTGTTCTGTTACTTTTGTGAGCAGTTGAGCTAAGTAAGCCATGCCTAACATGCCATGTGCAAAAACGTCATCAAACCCTGCTTCTCTAGCGAAATCAATATCTATATGAATAGGGTTATGGTCTCCAGATGCGCCTGCAAATAATGCAAGTGTTGTTCTGCTAATCGCTGGAACCATATATTCAGGAAGCTCATATCCTATAGCTACCTTTGTGCCATCTAATTTTTTCATTTTTAAATTCTCATTAATAAAGTTTGCCTGAGTATGGCTATATTTTCTTTTTGTTTATTTTTAACATTCATTTCCTCAATCATGAAATCTAATGATGAATTTTTTTTTGTAAAAATATCCACTATCTTTGAAGAGATAGTAATGATATCTCCTGCACAAACATCTCCAGAGTACTCAAACCTCTGCTCACCATGTAATAGTTTCTGTAGATCAATGCCCATTGCTCCGTATTTCTCTTCATAAGATTCCTGCTCCAAGGTTAGGCTAAAAATGTATGTTAGAGGAGCAAGTATTGACCTATATCCCTGCTTAAGAGCTTCTTTTTCATTAAAATATATTGGATTCTTTTCACCAATTACCTTTGAGAAGAATTGAAGTTTTCCCATTTCTACGTGGATAACTTTATCCTCAAAAGTATGGCCAATAAATGTCTTGTTAAACATTGTTTCTTTTAAGTCTGGTATAAAGTTACAACGCAAGCACCACCCAGACCAAGGTTATGTTGAAGTGCAGTATTCACACCATTGACCTGACGCCCACCTGAAGTGCCCCTAAGCTGATTTACAAGCTCAAAACACTGAGCCAATCCAGTTGCTCCGAGAGGATGGCCCTTTGAAAGGAGGCCACCACTAGGATTTGTTACACATTTTCCACCGTAAGTATTATCGCCATCAAGAACAAATTGCTCACCCTCACCTTCTTCAGCAAGACCAAGTGCTTCATAAGATATAAGTTCATTTGTAGTAAAACAATCGTGTAGCTCACAGACCTTTATGTCTTTTGGTGACACTCCAGTTTCTTCAAAAACATTTTTTGCTGCTTGCTTTGCCATATCGTAACCAACCACTTTTCTCATGTCATGATCTTCAAATGTTGTTTTATAGTCGGTTGTCATGCTTTGGCCAGCAATAAACACATCACAGTTAAGATTGTTTGCTTTTGCAAACGACTCGCTACAAATTAAAGCAGCAGCCGCCCCGCACGAAGGTGGGCAACACTGTAATCTGGTTAAGGGGTCATAAATAAGAGGAGAGGATAGAACTTCGTCAACTGTGACTTCTTTATTAAATATAGCATTTGGGTTTTTTGCTGCATGCCTACTTGCTTTCACTTTTATTTCAGCAAGAGTTTCTATTGATGTTCCATACCTTTTAATATGCTCATTTCCTGCACCACCAAAAAACTGAGCTGCCCAAGGCACTCTTTCATCAAAACCCTGCAGACTTTCCATTTCATCGTAAAATCTCATCAAAGGGTTGGGCCTATCTTCAAAAACAATATCTAGGGAACCAGGCGTCATTTGTTCAAAGCCTAATGCTAATGCGCAATCTATGTTGCCAGACATTATTGCTTGCCTTGCTAAAAATAGCGCTGAAGATCCTGTTGAGCAATAGTTGTTCACATTAAAAATTGGGATTCCACTCAAACCAACGCCATAAAGTGCAGCTTGACCTGCTGTAGAATCTCCATAAACATAGCCAACATAAGCTTGTTGTACTTTCTTATATTCAATATTTGCGTCGTCTAAAGCCAGACGAGCAGCTTTTTCTCCCATTACGTTATAGGGCTCACTTGAACCAGGTTTTGTGAATGGGATCATTCCCACACCAGCTACAATAATTTTTTCAGACATAATAAATTTCCCTTGAAAGTATTATAAATTATAATTGAAAAAACAATTTTATTTATGAACTATTCTCCAAACCCCACACGTGAAGATTTAGCTATTCTTCAATCCACAATTGAAAAATTCTGTAAATCCCACGTTGCACCAAAATTTCAAGAATGGGAAGACAAAGGAATTTTCCCCAGACAATTATGGAATGAGCTCGGTGCAGCTGGTCTTCTTTGCATAGATATACCTGAAGAATATGGAGGTCATGGAGCAGATGCTGAGATGGCAATGAGCATTCCTTGTGGAATTACATATGGCAACTACGGTTCAATTGCGGTTGGAATCAGCGTTCATTCAGATATAGTCTCTCACTATATTTTAAATCTAGGAACAGAGGAACAAAAAAAGTCATATTTACCAAAGATGGTCACTGGAGAAAAAATTGGTGCCATTGCAATGACAGAACCTGGTGCTGGAAGTGATCTTCAAGGAATTAAAACCTCCGCAAAAAAACATGAAGATGGTTGGGTTATTAATGGCTCAAAAACTTTTATAACAAATGGACAGCATGCAGATTTTGTAATTGCTGCGGCCAAAACAAATAAAGATGTTAAAGGGTCAGCTGGGGTCTCACTTTTTATAATTGATACAGATCAGAAAGGGTTTGTAGCAGGTAGAAATCTTGAGAAATTAGGTCTTCACTCTTCGGATACTTCTGAACTTTTTTTTGAAGACGTATTTGTTTCGGACAGTAATGTAATTGGGCAAGTCGATAAAGGATTTCTTTCGTTAATGACAGAATTGCCTAGGGAGCGTTTAGCGCTGGCTATGAATGCGGTTGCTGCAATGGAATTTATGATGGAAATTACTAAGAACTATGTCAAAGAGCGTATGGCATTTGGAAAATCTATATCCAACTTCCAAAATACAAGATTTAAATTGGCAAAACTGCAAACGGAATTAAGGCTAAATAAAGCACTCATTAATGAGTGTATGGATCTTTTTTTGCAAGGGAAATTAGATGCCTCAACAGCATCGATGATCAAATACTCCTCTACTGAAGCACAGTGCAGAATGGCAGATGAATGTCTTCAATTTTTTGGTGGATATGGATATATGAAAGAATATCCAATTTCAAAAGCTTTTGCTGATGCAAGAATACAGAAAATATATGGCGGAACCAGTGAGATTATGCTTGAGCTTGTTGCTAGAGACTTGTTAGGAAATTAGAAGCCTTTATTTGGTTTGGTTATCTTCTAGCTCACTTAATTTTTCTTCAATTTTTTCAAGCTTATCCAATATTTGATGAAAAAAATTTCGCGCTTCAGTTGGACATTTTTCAAAAAAGTGTTTAGCTAAATTATCTAGATCTTCAGGTTTCATTTTTAAATTTTAACATCTGGTTTTTTTAAATTGACAAAATGGCTTCTACAAGCTCCTCTGGCTGATTTTCTTGGGAGAAATGTCCTGCATTAATTCTACGATGCGGCATTCCCTCAGCACCTTTTATTTTTTCAATTATATATTTATCCTGTTCCTTGAAGGCCATATCATGTTCACCGAATAGAGCTATTGTAGGTTTATCAAAATTCTTTAAAACCTCCCAAGCCTCTATATTTTCCTTAACTTGCGGATGTTCAGTGGTTATTGGTACTAATTTTGGGAAGACCCTTGGACCAGCTTTATAGTCCTCATTTGGAAATGGAGCATTATAAGCGGCAACTTCTTCCTCATTCAATTTTGACATACTCCCTTGATTGACAATTTTGCCAGAATTAAAATCTTCAACTGTTTGACTAAAATTTAACCATTGGTTAAAGCCTTCGGAAGATCCTATCCCAACAGGTAAACCTGAATTAGACACAACGAGACCCGAAAAATTTTCAGGAGCATTTGCCAGCAACCTTAAACCAATCAATCCACCCCAGTCTTGGGCAAATAAAATCATATTCTTTAGCTTTAAGTGTGTCAGCAATGAAGAGGTCCATTGAATGTGATTCAAGTAAGAATAATCTTCCCGCTCTGAAAGCTTATCTGATTTACCAAATCCAATAAGATCTGGAGCAATAACCCTCTTACCTGCTTTCACTAACAATGGAATCATCTTCCTATATAGATATGACCAAGAAGGTTCTCCATGCAATAAAAGAACAACTTCATCGGACTGTGAATTTTCATCAAGGTAGTGCATTCTCAGAGAAACACCCTCGTGATTAATCTCCAAATAGTTGGGGTTAAAGTTGTAGTCTTTTAGATTTTCAAACCTCGAATCATCTGTTCTAAGTACTTTCACAAGCTTTACGGATTTTTGATAGAGCTTGGATGATTAACTAAGGGGTTTTCATTTAGGAATGTCACTGCTGTTGTTTCAACATGAGCGCCGGCTGCTGCTCTAATCTCAGCGAACTCTTTATCTTCTTTAAATGATTTTAGACCCTCCATGCTTTCATAATGTATGATTGCAAACATATTGGTATCATCGTCTTTTTCCGTTCCTGCAAATATTATTGTGCCCCCATGCTGTCTTAGACGGTCACCGTTCTCGAGTGCCATTGCCATCCATCTTCCAAATGAGTCACATTTTTGAGTTAATTTTACGAACATAATTTCTCCTTAAATATTAAGTAATATTTTACAAGGCTTTGACCATAAAAATAAATAGAACATTTATTAATAAGACGATTACAGTCAAAATAACGCTAGTTAAATGAAGTCTTTTAAAAGCTTTTTCGTTGTTTTCATCTCTTGCCTTATTGGTTGCAGGCACAATTAGATAAGCAATTAACATTGATATGAATGTAACGAAACCTATTACTGTTAAGATTATTGAGGCCTGAATGACAGATATTACAGTTTGAACAGCTCCTAAAACTAAGATTATTAAAAATAGTTTTGGAAAAATTGATCTTAGAAACGGGCCCGCTCTTTCCTCAGGAAGGGTTTTAAAAACAGAAGGCGCAACCACTGATGTCTGAAAAATAATCATTCCTGTAATTAAACCTGATATAAATATCGAAACTATTTCAACCATCTTAATTTACTTGGTCTATATAGCTTTGTAATCTTTCTGCGTTCACTGCAAACGTCATACTACCGATATTGCCTTTAATTTCATCTAAGTTGGTCGGTCTGCCCACTTGAATCACACCTACCATGCCTAGAATCAGATGGGGGGTACACTGGTATACATAAACACCCTCTTCGGTAAGAGTTACACTAATATCTTCATTTATATTTCCTTTCCAGCCTAAAGCGTTGGCAGGGACTAATCCTTTAGTTGATTCAGAATTATGAGCCATATCGACAGATTTAAAGTGTACTGTATCTCCAACATTAACTTTCAAAAAACCAGGCTCAAATACCATCGAGCCACCACTTCCAAAATTCAACATTTTCACTTCATACTCCTCGCTACTTATAGCAAAGCTCCAAATTAAAACGGCATATAACAATAAATTTCTCATCCTATTTCCTCGTCTGCATATTTATGATTAACTTCACTATGATGCTCTTCATCAGCTTTTACACATTTAACAAGATCAACTAATCTTGCATCATCTGGTAAGTTGTAATATTCGATAGCTATTCTTGGTGCTTTTACATTTTTAATTTTTCCCTGTTCAATTAGGGTTAAGTAATCTGCATAGCTTTTGACCGCTTCGTCTTCAAAAAAACCTATCATTCTATGAGCAGTTTTTGTGAAAAAAACATACATTAGGAAATAAAAAGCTCCAAAAATCGCTTGCGCAAACATTACAAGCGCTCTTTCAAATATATTTGGCTTAGCTATTTCTATGAAAAACATAAGGTGCATTCTTTCATTTTCTGCTTCAGCAAGCATTTCTCTGATATGTACACCATATCCGGTTTTCATTGATCTCAAGCTTTTAAAATGCATCAACATGCCTGCAACCATACCTGGTACACCTGCTACTGTTTCTAATACTACGGCTCTATGGCCATACCTTTTTGCAAAAAATGTATCAGCTATGAATCTAAAAAACATTGTCATTGAATATGCAAAATTATCTGAGATGCTTGAATTCCCGGTTTTTTCAAAAGATTTCATAATATAAATGTTTGTTATAAATAAATATATGATTTGTTTATGTTTTATCAAGTGATTTACAGCTCAAAAGATCTATATTTTTTTGCCTGATTTACTAAAGCTTCTCTATAATTTTTCATATTCAAAACTGGTTCTTCAAAAAATATGAAAAAAAGGTTTTGTTTTGATTTTACGTAATATCCGTCAATTGTAAGACATTCCATTCGAGCTTCCCTGTCTTTGATATTATGTTGTGCGTGTAATGCAGAAATTACAACATTTTGATGATCCTCGTTCATGTGTTGAACAATTTCACTCTCTTGTCTGGACCATTTTGGTTTATTCTCCTTCCATTTATCCTCCTTAAGCCATGCAATTTGCCCAAATCCACCAATCCATCTTGCGTGTTTAATTGAAATCTTGTAAACATTAAAGTCATGCATTTTTTCATAAGCTTTACTCTTTGGAAAAAATTTATGAAACCTCTGTTTGCATGTGTCATATTCATCATCCGAGACCCTCTTCATGCATCCCTGTAAGGTCAAACGCTTACTATCTTGTTTATCCGCCTCTTTTGATAAAGAAAATAATGTGAAGGATGCCTTTTGATTTTGAATGATGTTTTTTGTGTGCTGTGCAAGATCACTAGCATAGATCAATATCGATCTATCTCGGTCCGTACAAAAGGTTGAAAAACTTCCGAAAGGAAAACCTTTATTTTGTACGGAAATTGTTGAAAGAACTCCTTCAGTTGAAGTTCTTAATAAATTCATTGCTTCAATCTCGTATTTTTCTTTGCTCATTTATTAATAATAAGTGATTCTTTTTGTTCTATCGTTAACTTTCATAGGAATCCCATATACTTCTGTTAGTTTTTTTGCCGTTAATACTTCAGATGGCTCCCCATATGATATGCATTCACCATTTTTAAGTAATAAGACTTTATCAGAAAAGATTGAGGCTAGATTTAAATCGTGAACAATTAGCCCGATTCCATATCCTTCTTTAGCCTTCTCTTTTATAGAATTCATTAATTTTAATTCATAATATAAATCGAGATTTGCAGTAGGCTCATCAAGAAACATAAATCTTTCATCATTAGAATTAGAGTGTCTCCAAAGCTGTAAAATTGTTCTAGCATAATGAACCCTCCTTTGTTCTCCACCTGATAAAACATTAAATTTTCTGTGTAACAACTTTTTAAGATCGCACTCATCAGCAATATTTGTTACAGCTTCAGAAAAATTTCCCGAGTATTTAGCAATCCCCCTTTCTATCCAGCCCATCTCTATTATTTCTTTGACTGAGTAGTCAAAAATAATTTGCTGAGATTGAGACATAACACTTCTTAAAAAGGCTCGATCTTGAATACTTATAGATTCCAATTCTCTTCCTTGATAGAAAACTTTGCCAGATGTCGGAAGGATATCACCTGCTAACAGTCCTAAAAGTGTAGACTTTCCCGCACCATTAGGGCCAATAATTGACACTATTTCGTTTTGATTAAGCTTGAAATCAATATCTTCTAAAATCTTAGCTCCATTTATTTCATATGAAATATTTTTTCCAACAATACTCATGTTTTTTTAACTCTTAATATTAACCAAAGAAAAAAGGGTGCTCCGATTGCACTTGTAAGAAGTCCTACTGGTAGTTCGGCGGGCTGTATCAATACCCTTGATAAAAGATCGGCAATGATCATTATTGATGACCCAAAAATAATTGATGCTGGTATCAGATAATTATGATTTACTCCTCCAATTAAACGGACCAGGTGCGGCACCACTAATCCAACAAATCCGATCATGCCTGATAAAGAAACACTTATTCCCACAACAATTGCTGAGGTTATTATCACCTTAAATTTTAAACTTCTTACATCAACTCCAAGCCTAATTGCTTCAGGTTCACCAAGCTGTAGTAAATCTAGCTTTCTTGCTGAATTTAGCAGCCAAATGAATGCTGGAATTATGAAAATATAAGCAGGTAAGACTAAAAGCCAATTTGCTGCACCGAAGCTCCCCATAGTCCAAAACGTAAGGCCTCTCAATTCTGAATCAGTGCTTATGAAAGTTAGTATTCCAATCCCTACAGAAGCCAATGCATTTACTGCTATTCCTACTAAGAGCATGTATGTGATACCACTATATCCAAAGCCCTTTGTAAATAAATAAAGCAGATAAATAACAAATGCTGCTCCTGCTATTGCTGAAAGAGGAAGAATGAATGGACCAAATATATAACTTGGCACCCAACTTGATCCTAAAACAATCACCAAAGTTGCACCGAGGGCTGCGCCAGCAGAAACTCCAATTAAGCCTGGATCAGCAAGAGGATTTCTAAATAGACCTTGTAATGAGGCGCCTGACAAAGCTAAGCTTGCACCAACTATCCCTGCTAGAAAAACTCTAGGCAGTCTAATTTCCTCAAATACTCTTTGCTGAAGTTTTGAGTCATTCCCAAATAAATAGTCAAAAAAAGAAATTTGAAAACTACCAAGAGAAATACCAAGGTATAAAGAAATAAATAGAACAACAACAAGTATTAATATTATTAATAACTGTAGGTTGTTAATAAATTTTAATTTATTGAATTTAGATATTAATTCGAACACGCTAATTGATTATTTTTGCTAGCTCTAGTGCAGTGTCAGGCGATCTTGGCCCAAAACCTAACATTTTCATACCATCTAAAGCAAAAATTTTTCCATTTTTTCCAGCAGATGTGAATCCAAGGGAAGTTTTTTCAATAAATTCATCAATTGATTCAAAATTTCTAATTCCTCTCTCTGTAATAATAACCATATCTGGATTCATCTGAATGATTGATTCCGCCCCTACTGGCTTCCAACCATCAAAACCAGTTACAGCATTTTCTGCTCCCATCATTTCAATAAAACCATTTGCAGATGTATTTTTGCCTGCAACTATTGGAGACGTGCCATCCATATTTAAAATAATTAAAACTTTCTTTAGATTGTTTTGGTTAAAAAGGCTTAATGCTTGTAAGTCAATAATAGTGCTATTAAGTTTTTCACGAAAGATTTGTTCCCCTTTTTTTTCAATACCTAAAATTTTCGCAACACAGATGATCTTGTTTTTGATGCTATTCAATGAGTAATCCTCCTCAATGACTCTGAGATCTATACCAGTTGACTTGATTTGATCAACAACAAGTGGCGGCCCCATGTCCTCTTCTCCAAGAATTAGGGTAGGATTAAGTGAAAGAATACCCTCTGTTGAAAGTGCTCTTACATATCCAATTGATGGCAAAGAAGTAGCTGACCCAGGATAGTTAGAAGTTATATCTACTGCAGTTAAAACACTTTCTTCTCCAAGAAAAAAAATTATTTCTGTGAGTGAACCTCCAGCTACTATTACTCTTGTAGGATCCACAGCTTGCTCACAATCGGCGGCAAGTTCAGCTACAAAAATAAAAAAAAGAATTTTTTTCTTAAGGTCCATGATCAAATTGTATTGATTTCTTTCATTTTGTAAATGATAATCATTAACTAGTGTAAATGAGAATCATTCTCGATAGTTGAAGGAAGAGTATTATGTTTATAAAGCGTTATTTAATTTTAGTCCCTCTTATCTTAGCAACATGCTTTGATTTGAAAGGTCAAGAAGAGGATGTAGAAGAGGTTGTCGTGATATCCTCAAAAGTTCCTGTTGTTCTTAGTGAGGTTATTGGATCAGTTGCTTTGATCACCCAAGAAGATATGGAAGACAGAATAGTAGCTGATATTGGGGATGTTTTAAGCAAGACTGTTGGAGTTAGTGTATCGACTGATACAGCCTACGGCAGATATTATAATGATGGGGTTTCTATAAGGGGCCTCGGAGGAACAAGGGTAAATATACTTATCGATGGCATTAGAGTTTCTGACGCCTACACAGGATATGGTAGGGATGTTGTTGATCCAGAGCTTCTGAAAAAAGTTGAAATACTAAAAGGGCCCAGCTCTGCTTTGTATGGTTCAGATGGAATGGCTGGAGCCATCTCTTATATCACTAAAGATCCATTTGACTTTGTGACTGGTGATGGTGCTTTCTTTTCTGGTACATATGCTCATCATGCAGATACTGAACATACAAAAGTTGCAATGCTTGGGGGATTTGCTTTTGATGGCGTAGGAGCATATATACAAGTTGCTAACCGTGATAGGTCAGAAATGGAACTTCATGACGATATAACTGATTCTGCCTCAAATCCTTTTACAGGCGATGGAAAGAGTTTCATTAGTAAGGTTAAATACAAATTCTCAGAAACTGTGGCATTAACCGTTACGTTTGATAAGCAAACCTGGTCTGGTGACTGGATTTTAAATACAGAGTTGGGAACATCAGGTGCTTACTTCCCTAGAATTATAACCACAACATCATCTCTAGGAGATGACGAAGGAAGTAGAGAAAGACTTAGCTTCTCATATGACTTTTCTGGTAATAGTTTTTTTGATGTGGGAAGTATAAAACTTTATAAACAGGAAACAGATCAACAACAAATTACTAATAAAGAAAGACTAGTTTTGACAATGTCTAATTTTGGGCCCCCTGCTCCACCAATGCCGATGGCAGTGTTTAGAGATTTTCAGTTTAATCAGTCCATTTCAGGGATAACTTTTGAAATGAATAAACAACTTAAATTTGGGGAGAGAATGATTCATGACATAGTTTATGGATTTAATACAGAAACTCTCGATACACAAAGGTATCGTAACAGTTCTGAAACAAATTTGATTACAAGGGAAGTTTCAACTTTGGTCGATGGTGAACAGTATCCTGGGAAGACTTTCCCTGATACTGAAACAGTTAGAACTGCGTTTTACTTGAGTGATAGAGTGACATTGTCTGAGAGTACAACGGGAGTGCTAGGTGTGAGGTTTGATAATCATGAACTGAATCCAAATGTAGATAGACTCTATTCTAATACAGCTGTAAGCACTGATGTTGCTGAAATTAATGACAGCGAGACTTCTTTGAAGGTAGGCTTGCTTCAAGATTTAGGAGATAGATTTAGTGCTTTTGTACAATACGCTGAAGGTTTTAGAAGCCCAGATTATGAATCAGCAAATTTAAGTTTCACAAACTTTGCAAGAAACTATGCAATTATTAGTAATCCGAATCTAGAGTCCGAAACAAGTAGTGGCTATGAAATTGGGGTAAGAGCAAATTTTGATTACTCACGTTTTTCAGTGGCTGCATATACCAATGAGTATGAAGATTTCATCGATTCTGCCTTTGCAGGTTTCAGTAATAGGGGTGTCATGTTATTCCAATACAGAAACCTTGATGAAGTGACTATTGATGGGTACGAAGTATCGTTCGACACAGTATTAAATGACAACCTTGATATTTCATTTGGTTATAACAGTAGTAATGGCGAAAAAAATAACGAGAATCTAACATCGATTAATCCTGCTGAAATGATTGTTAATTTTAATTGGAAATCAAACAATAATCGCTTTAAATTTTCTGGATATATGACTAGATTTGATCAAAGTACTACAGGCCTACCAGCAACATGCGGACGATCTGGAAGTGCCTGCCTAACTCTACCTAGTTATACAATTTATGATGTATTTTCAAGTTTCAAGGTAAATGAGAACATCACACTTAAAGCTGGTGTAAGAAACTTAACAGATCAAAAATATTGGAAGTGGGGAAGTGTCAATGGACTGGCTGTGGACTCGGCCAACCTAGACCTTCTCTCAGAACCTGGCATGAACGTAAATGCCTCAGTTAATGTGAGATTCTAATTTTTTGAGTGTAGATAAAAAAGGGGGGTAATCTCCCTTTTTTTCTCTCTTACTTTACCTTTACCCTCACAAACAATGGTTTTAGGAATGCCACTGTGCTTTGAGCAACGAAAAGTACATTGGTAGGGATGGAGGGAGTCGAACCCCCACGCCTTACGGCACTGGAACCTAAATCCAGCGTGTCTGCCAGTTCCACCACATCCCCAGCTGTTTTATTCTATATAAGAAAATTGCCTAGTAAAGTAAATTAAACAATTGCTTAAAATTAAACTATGAATGCCAATATTAAAGCAATAATTGCAAATACAATCCACATTAAGGCCTCGTTATTATTTTTCTTTTTAAATGCCATATAGGCAAGAACCCAAAATATCACTGGTAGAAATAGTAGAAATACCTTCCCTATTAAAAACGCAGCAGGAACTAAACAGATTACTAAAAAAAATTTAAAAAAGTTTTCGTTTAAAATATATTTCATTTAACGTATCCTTACACCCAATTCCCTCTGAATAACTTCTAGCTCTCTTGAAATCTCATTAAGCCTGTTTAAGGTCTCTGTAATTTTTTGGTTATTCTGGATCCTGTACTGATCAACTGCCTCTAAGCCTTCTTGGTTTTGCTCAATAACCTCTTTAAGGTTGTTTATCTGGTCAGCTAGCGTGGTAATTTTAGTTTGAAGGTCATTAGCTAATTCAATTTTATTATCAAATGAGTCTAATTTATCATCAAGTATCTGTGATTTACCTATCAAGTTGTTGATTTGATCCTTATTTTCAGATGCATTCAAATCAAGTTCTTTGAAATTTTTTAGGTATCCTTTTCTGTGGTCCCAAAGTTTTCTTACCTCTTTGTCCAAAAAAGCCATTTGGTCAGTGAATGTCTGCATATTTTGAACCGAATCCTCATTAGTGATTGATAGCTTATCCTCTATAACGGTTATTTTGCTTGAGATGCTATTAATAAATTCTTGATTAGAATTCTTTTCATTTTGAAGAAAAAAGTATGATCCCCCTATGCTGATCATGACAAGCACTAAAATGATGGCACTAAATATTGGTTGATTGTCAGATCTTGATTTTCTTCTTGGTGGAATGCTCATAAAAAATTATTCCCTAAAGTTAGCAACAAATTCAAGGAATCCCCTTTTGTTCTCTCCAGTTGCATTTTGGTTTGATAGTAAAATTCCTGTAATAGGGTTAATGTTTCCTGTCATAAGCTTTTTTAGTGTTAGAGAACTCAAAACTATGTCAGCTGCAGGAGAATTAGGAATTATTTTATAAGTAAAAACATTGTTATTAAGTGTAAGTTGCCAATTTTCATCAATATCTGTTAAGTAAGCGATGGTTTGTAGTGTTTTTCCATCAACTTTTGAAGGGTCAAGCCTGACTGAAGCTGTATCAAAAAACATTATCATTGATAGCTCAGACAATATCTCATCTTCCATCTCATTATCCTCATCAATAAAACTATCTGAGTTTAATTCTCCTACAAGCTCAGCATGTGAACTTTTATAATAACTTCTAGCATTTGGGTTATACGCTTGATCTCCAAGGCCATCTAAAGCTTTTGCACGAATCTTGATAATTTCATCTGATTCATTCCCAGAGTTTATTAAGATATCTGAGACATATAAGGCCCATTGATGGTCGTTATTTACAGAAGCATCTAAAAGCTCTTTATTTAGCTTCTCAGCAGAAATCAATTTTAAAATTCTTGAAGCAGTTAATGAGCTATCCTCTGGAAATAAGTTTGTTGGATTGCCATCAAACCAACCAAAATATCCATTAAACAGATTTCTGGAACTCCATTCAACAGTTCCATATAATTCATATAAATGAGGGTCTTTTTTAAGGGACTCAGGCAAGGTTATCGATTGTGCTGATTCTAATGGAGACATGCCAAGATTAAGATTACGCATAGTCTGATCATGGACATATTTGATTGCATCTCGATAATTCGTCAGAATTTGCTTCACATTCTCGGCTCCAACAATTGGAAGTCCATGACTAGGGACTAAGACTTCTGGCTTTAGAGATAACATTTTTTCAAGGCTTTGATACCATGATCTAAAACTTCTATAAGAAGTTCCTCTGATAGTATAAATATTAGGAAAGGCTTTATATATATTGTCTCCAGGAAACAACACCTTGCCATCTTCAAGCCAAACAAATATTTGGTCGTCAGTCTCACCTGGAGCATGATAGAGCTCAATTTTATTTCCACCTACATCAAGGCTAAGTTTTTGGTCAAAAAGAATGTTGGGTTTTACATACCCTGGAGTATCTCTTCCAGCTTCAAGCTTTATCCCAATTCCATTAGTGATGCCTTTATCTTTTTCAAGCAATATTGAATTAAACATTTTGAGCGACCTTGGACCAATAATATCTCGTTTAATTCCAAAGAAATTTTCAACTTCCTCTATTGTAGATCGATGAGAGACTATTCTTTCAACGTTGTAATTATCAGTGAATGCTTGCGCACCTAAGATATGATCAGCATGGAAATGAGTGTAAACAACTGTTTTATTCTGGTTAAGGGATATTTTTTCAAATTCGTTAATTATTCTCTGTGCAGTTTCAATGCCACCCATCGTGTCAATAATAATGTCTTCGCCTTCTCCTTTAATAAGGATAGAGTTAGCAAGCCCAAAACCTACTGCCACGTGGACATTTGGCGCTGGGTTTACTATCTGTTCTTCAAAATCTTTTCTAAGCAAATCCAGATCTTCATTAACATTGCCTTCTTTAAGTTTAATTTCTGAATTTTGGTCTTGATCAATTTCAGAACAAGCTGACAAAAGAAAAAGCATTATATAGATTTGAAATATGCGCATATCAGTATTGTAATGCAAAGATTCAAGAAGAAGGAAATATCAATTAAACTGTTTTAATGAATCTCGAAAATAAAAATGATTTAAAAAAGAAAGCATTCGAAATCTTAAGTGATGGTGTTAAAAATAGGGATTCTCTTTTTCATACCCTAACCCTAAGCACAATTGATCGTGGCAAAATTGATTCAAGAGTAATGGTTCTAAGAGAATTCATTGCCAAAAAGAGATATTTAAAATTTCATACAGATCAAAGGTCAAAAAAGATTCAAGAAATTAAAAGCAATCCAGTTGCAGCTGTAATCGGTTATGATCCCGCACAGAAAATCCAAATTAGATTACAAGGCAATCTTAGTTTTTCCCATCAAGATAACAAAACCTCTGAGGCCTGGAATGCTTCTCAGCATATTTCAAAAAAATGTTATTCAGTAAAAAGCGGTTCAAGTTCTGTAATTAAATCTCCAGCTTCCCATGACTTTCACATAAAAGATGTAAACCTTGAAGAAGGGTACAAAAATTTTTCAATTTTAAATTTTTATTTTGATAGCTTGGAGTTTTTATACCTTCAAAGGTCTGGTCATAGAAGATGTAAATTTGTTTGGAGTAAGAATAAGCTAGAAAGTTATTGGTTAGTGCCCTAACCTGCTATCAATTCATCAATAAAGCTTTGAATATACTTAGCAATCTCTTCCTCGGATAATACAAGTTGAGTTCTGACGTATTTAATTGATCTCAAGCCAGTCCAAAGTGGTTTACCGTCTACATCTTCAGCGGTAATTCTTATAAAGGATCGATCATCATCATCGTAAAAATTATAAAAAGGATCGTTATAGAAATAATAGCCTCTGCTATATACAAGTCTGGTTCTGTACCTTTCGTTTTCCTCGATAGCGAGTGAAATTCGAAAAGTAACATCTGGCGACTCTTCGTTCAAAACAAGACTGAGCGCTTCCAATTGATTTTTAAACTCATCTCTTAAGCCACTTGCAGTAAAGGGGCTGACCCTTACTTCGTCTGATGCACCAGACATGCTGATACTAAAAGATTGATAGTCTGAAATATCAAATGTTGCTGTTTTTTGCGTACTAATTGGATTCACACTGCAACCTGTGAATAAAATTAATGAAAAAAATGTAAGAAAAAATTTTTTAAACATAATACAATTATGACTTTAATTATATATATTAGTTCCCATTTATTTAATTCAAGATGCAAAGCTTCAAACTCATAGATAAAAAACAAAATCCTTCTCTAGGATTCAATGCCGAAAGATATGAGCTTGATGAATATGGGTCAGAACATATTCACTTAAAGAATAATTCGAAAGAACTTGTTTTTATGGTTATGTTCAGAACTATCCCTGAAAGCTCGTCTGGGGTAGCTCATATACTGGAGCACACTACCCTTTGTGGCTCTGAAAATTACAAAGTAAGAGATCCTTTTTTTATGATGTTAAGGAGATCGATGAGCACATTCATGAACGCATTCACTGCGAGTGATTGGACAGCGTATCCTTTTGCAACGCAAAACAAAAAAGATTTTTTTAATCTTCTTGATGTATATTTAGATGCTGTTTATTTTCCAATACTTGCCAAAGAGGATTTTAAGCAAGAGGGTCACCGACTCGAATTTTCAAAATTTGATAAAAGCAATTCGCCACTTGAGTATAAAGGCGTAGTGTTTAATGAGATGAAGGGTTCTATGAGTAATATTCAAAGTATTACTTGGCAAGCTTTAACAAAAAACCTATTTCCTGACCTAACCTACAAACACAACAGTGGAGGAGATCCAGAAACTATCTTGGACTTAACCCATGATTACCTTAAGGGCTTTCATAAAAAGTTTTATCATCCATCCAATGCAACATATTTTACTTGGGGTGACATAGATGCAAAAGAAATACAAAAATTCATTGATAAGAAGATTGAGCAAAAGTTTAAACGAATTGAGTCCTCAAAATTAGAATACGTAAAGCAACAAAAACCTTTTAGTAATTCTGTAAAAGCTCAAGAGCCTTTTACACCTGTCTCTAAAGAACAAGCAGGCTATCAAAACTATGCTGCATGGGTATTAGGTGAAAGCTTTAATATTGATGAGCTGCTTGAATCTCATTTATTATCTTTACTTCTTCTCGGAAACTCAGCCTCCCCACTTTATAAAGTTCTTGAATCTAATAATGTTGGAAAGTCTCCAGCTCAAATACTGGGGCTCGAGGATAGCATGAGACATTTAATGTTTATCTGTGGTATCGAGGGTTCGGAGCAAACATCACAAAAAGAATTTGTAAAACTTATTGATTCTACTTTTGCAGCACTTGCTAAAGACGGATTTACACAAGACCAAATAGATGCGGCTTTTTACCAATTAGAGCTTAGTCGAAGAGAGATATCCTCTGGTTCATTACCATATGGTCTTCAGGTATTGCTTTCTTTGGCGCCAGGTTCACTTTATAAGGCTGATCCACTCGCATTATCCAATGTAGACAAAGCTTTAAAAGATCTAAAAGAAAAGATTAAAGATAAAAATTTCTTAACAGGGCTGATAAAAAAACATTTCGTAGAAAATCCACATCGAGTAAATCTTGAAATGATTCCTGACATGGAGCTTATAAATAACAGAGAAAATAACTTCACAAAAGTTCTTGAAAAAATAAAATCGTCCATGAGCAGCAAAGAAAAACTTGAATTAGTTAATGATTCAAAAGCTCTTGCTGAAAGACAAGAAGCAACACCTGATAAAAACCTGCTCCCTAAATTAGAATTATCCGATGTGCCCAATGATGTCTCATATCCAAAGCCGAAGAAATTATCAACATTTGGATACAGTCCAGTTTTTTATGAAGAGGCAACTAATGGGCTCACTTATAGCTCCGTTTCAAGGTCATTAAAAATTGAATCGTTAGATGAAATTGGCGATTTAATGCTGCTGTCAAATTTACTGGGTAAAGTTGGCACAAAACATTCTGACTATCTGAAGCTCCAAGAGAATATATCAAAAATTTCGGGTGGAATTTCGACCTCAACTCATTTCTATCTAGACAAATCTGATGAAATTAAAGGGAGGATTTCACTATCGTCCAAATTTTTGCCTGAAAATACGAATGATATTTCTGAAATTATGTTAGAAATACTAAATACATCTTCATTTGCTGATGATAAGAGAATTAAGGAATTAATGTTTCAAAATTTTATGGGACTTCAACAATCAATTGTGGAAAATGGCCATAGATTTGCAATGCTCTCTGCATCAGCAGCACATAATAAACTTGCACAGATACACGAAATTTCCGGTGGATTAACATCTCTCTTCAAATTTGCTCCTTTTATTTCAAATAATGAGGATGCAACTAAAGAGCAAATAAAAAGAATTTCAACCCTCCATGAAAAGCTGAAAGATAATGCTAATGAACTAGCCTTCGTTTCAAATGTTAAATTAACAAAAGACCAAATTAATAATCTTAAAAACCTTGATTTTAATAAAACTGGAGATTCGAGCATTAATTTTGACTTCAGGAAAGATTTTCCAAAAATTGCAATGCCCATAAATACACAAGTAAATTTCTCCGCAATGTCGCTTGATGCACCAGTATTCGATTATAAAGAGTCCCCAAAATTTTTAGTACTTTCTAGTATCCTTAGAAATGAGTACTTGCATAGAAGAGTTCGGGAGCAAGGAGGTGCTTATGGAGGAGGAGCTACATATGACCCATTTGCAGGGTCCTTTAAGCTTTTTTCATACAGAGATCCTAGATTTACTGAAACCTATGAAGATTTTTCTGAATCATTCAAATGGGCTGCAAAAGGTAATTTTGATGATGAAATACTTCTTGAAGGAAAATTATCAGTTTTATCAGATCACGATAAACCCTCTTCTCCTGCTGGAGAAGCTTTCAAAGATTACAGGTTTAATATCGAGGGGAAAGAGCAAAAGGTAAGGACTAAGTACAGAACAAATATAATTCAAGTAACCAAGGATGAAATTGTTGAAGCAGCGAACTTATTGAAAGATCAACCCAAGAGTCTTTTTTCTATTGTTAACTCTAGTCTTGAAAAAAGGGCGGTTGAAGAGGGTTTTGTAATTAAAAGAATCTAGTTTGCCAAAAATCTTAAAGTAATCTGCGATCCAATTTTAACTAAAAATGTTCCACCATCTTTTGGAATTTTTAATAGGACAGCTTTTCAACTGGCGTCTGTATTTTATAGAATTAAATTTTACCTTGCGAGCGATATCTAAAAGCCAAGGTTTTTCTTTATATGTTTGTCTTTTATAGCCACCATATCCTTCATGATACGCTAAATAAAGTTTATCCACCTCATCCTCTCTTATTTTTACACTTGGTGCTTTTGATAGATACCAGCCAATAAAATCAACTGAACTGCTGAAATTTGATCTACTTGCGCGAGGGTTACCAGTTTCTTTTTTATAATCATTCCAAGTTCCATTTACTGCTTGGGCGTACCCTCTTGCCGAAGATGGCCTTTTCCAAGGGATTAATCCAAATATTTTTTCTCTATCTGGAGCAGCATTTGGAATAAAAGATGATTCTTGACGAATAATTGCCATTACAGTACTAGGCTCCACCCCCCATTTATTTTGAGAATTAAATAGCACATTTTCCCATCTAGGGTTTTCATCAAAAATTTTACAAATATCATCTTGGTTATTAGGCACACTGACTGTGCAACCATAAAAAAATAATAGAATAAAAATAATTAGGATATTTTTCATAATTTTAAGAATTTCCCTATATTGTCCTCTGTAACAACTTGAATGCCAAGTTCTTGTGCTTTCTTAAATTTTGATCCTGGATTTTCTCCAAGTATTAAAAAATCTGTTTTTGAGCTAATACTTGAAGAGGGTATGCCTCCCTTTTCCTTGATTGTTTGTTTCAACTCATCCCTTGAAAAGTTTTCAAATGATCCTGTAATCACTATCTTTAAATTATCAAGATGACTATCTTTACTAACTATAAAATCTTGGATTTCTATCTCATTTAATAGGTTATCGAGGCCTATGGTTTCATTTTTAAAAAAATGAATAATATTTTTTGCTACCACTTCTCCAATGTTATCCATTTGCATTAAATCGAAAAATGATGCTTTTCTTAATGATCCAAAATCCTTAAAAAATCTTGCTAATGCTGATGCTGTTGTTTCTCCTACTTCAGGCATTCCAAGTGCATTAATGAATCTTTCTAAATTTGGTTTTCTGGAAGCTTCAATACTTTTGAAAAGGTTATCGATTGATTTTTCTCCAAACCCCTCCAAAGCTTTTAATTCAGTTTCAAAGTTTTGAAGTTTAAATAAGTCGGCTGCTTCCTTTACATAACCCAAATTAATTAAGTGCTTATTAATCTTGTATCCTAAGCCTTCAATATTCATAGCTTTGCGCGAAACAAAATGTTCAAAAAATCCAAAAAGTTGTGCTGGACATTTCATTCCGTTATCGCATCTCAAGAAAGGGCCTTCAGTTTTCAAGACATTGCTGCATGAAGGGCAATATTCAGGGATATTAATACTTTTTTCTGACCCATTTCTTACATCAGTATTCACTTTGGTAATCTGAGGAATAACATCCCCAGCTCGTTTAACAAGAACAGTATCATTAACCATGATACCCAAACGTTTCAGTTCATCCATGTTATGCAAAGATACATTTGAAATTTTTGCACCTGACAGAAGAACAGGTTCAATTTGCGCAAATGGAGTTACAACTCCTGTCCTTCCAACAGAAAATAATACATCGTTTACTTTTGTATACTTTTCTGATGCAGGAAATTTCCATGCAACAGCCCATCTTGGTGCTTTTGAGACAAAACCTAATTTATTTTGTTTCTTGAAATCATTGACTTTTACTACAGCTCCATCAATTTCATAATTAAGGGACTCCCGCGAGGACAAAATCTTCTGAACTTGGCCTTGAACATGTGTTTTTTTACAAAAATTAATTAAGTCATTAACGGGAAAATGGTTATCTTTTAAGTATTTAATAAAATCTTCATGTGCATTTATAGTGAAGTCGTCAGAGTGGCCGCCTATTCCATAAAAAAATATATCCAAAGGCCTTGATTTAACTATTTCAGTATCAAGGTTTCTTATTGTTCCTGCAGCTGCATTTCTTGGGCTTACAAATTTTTTCCCATTTGCTTTTTCTAGTTCATTATTGATCTTTTCAAAATCTTTAAGACCAAAAAAAATCTCTCCTCTTAATTCAATAATATCTGGAGCATTTAATCTAATTTTTTTTGGAATCTTTTCAATCTGTAAAATATTTTCAGTAACGAGCTCTCCTGTTAAGCCATCTCCCCTTGTAACCGCTCTTACTAAGTTTCCCTTTTCGTAAGTAATTGAGATTCCAATGCCATCGAATTTTGGTTCAACTGAATAAACTGTATTATCTTCACTTACCCACTTCTCTACCCTCTCATCAAATTTCTTAAACTCTTCTTCGCTAAACACATTGTTTAGTGAGAGCATTGGTTTAAGATGGTTGTGTTTCTCAAAACTTCTTTTGGCTTTTCCACCAACTTTTTTAGTAGGCGAATCTTCAGCATCACTATTGGAATTCTTTTCAAGTTCTTTTAGGCGAGCATATAGAGCGTCATATTCTGCATCTGTAATTTCAGGAGAATCATCTTCGTAATAGAGTCTATTATGTTTCTCCAGTTCTAACTTAATTTTTTTTATTTCTTCACTAACTGCCATACGAGCTTAATTTAAGATCTAAATTAGTAGCACGTTCTTTATAATCTGTGATGGTTTGTTCTGACATTCCATTGAAGTGCTCATCTAATAATCTCATCTCAAATGATGTTGAAAGGTTTCTAGCAAGTGCTAGCATCTCTTCAAAAGATCTGAGGGTATTTTTTTGTCCATTTTGAGGCAAGACCATACTTATAAGATTTATATTTTCTTTTTCTTGGAAAGTTCCCGATTCAGAGCCATCTATTTCTTCACCATTAAAAATATAATAGTCAGGAGCTTCTGCTGATCTATTTTTAAGAAATACTCCATCCTCAAATTTGAGACCATAGGCACTAATTTTTGTCTGAAGCAGATTTAGTCTTAACGAAGCATCTTTTTTTGAAGTTAAATGTAGGCTTAAGTATTTTATTTCGTTTGGGTCTTCAAGATTAAATTCACTTTGTTTAGGGGCTCTGATTGGATTGCTTTCTTGAGAGTTTGAGTCAGCACTATTTTCACTATTATTAGAACCAACAGATAAGCCTTTCGAGATTTTTATATTATTCTTAGGAAGAAGTAACTTGGTTATATGAAATAACAAAAAAATTAGAAGCAATGCACCTGCGGCAAAATAAATACTATATTCATACAAAGGGTTCAAGACTGTGCTAACTCCATAGCTTGCTCTACATCCACTGAAACAACTTTAGATACACCGAGATCTCTCATTGTAACACCAAGTAAATGAGAGCTTTTCTCCATAGATATTTTGTTGTGAGTTACAAATATAAACTGAACCTTAGAAGACATTTCTGAAACAAGTTTTATAAACCTCATTGTATTATCATCATCTAGTGGAGCATCAACCTCATCAAGCAAGCAAAATGGTGCTGGATTTATTGAAAATAATGAGAATACTAAAGCCAGTGCAGTAAGAGCTTTTTCCCCACCTGAAAGCTGAGAAAGCTTTGTGTTTTTCTTGCCTGGAAGACGTGCCATTAGAACCAACCCACTCTCCTCAGAATCATCGAGTAATTTTAATTTAGAAAAACCCCCACCAAATAATTTTGGAAACATTTCTTCCAAGTATTTATTTACAGCATTAAGACACTCGTGAAAAGATTTATTAGATTCTTTGTCTATTTTCTTAATTGCTTCATCAAGTTTAGATAGTGATGTCTCTAACTCCAAAATCTGTTCTGATAATGTTTCTTTTCTTTTCTTTTCTGCTTCAAGAGTTTCTGGTGCAGCAAAATTTATTGGCCCAAGGTTCATAATTTTGTTTTGTAATTTTTCGAGTGATTGAGCAATTTCATTTTTCTCGCCCTCAATATCTTTTACTTCAGTGAATGCTTTAAGTCTGTCGAGTTTTTCATTCACTTCAATTTCTAAACTTCTTTTGTTGAGTTCTTTTTCATTACGATCTTTAATGATTACTTCTTTTTGAGTTTCAAGCTTAGATATTTCACCTTCTAGTAACCTTAATTCATCGTTTGATTCGTCTTGTTTAGCTCTAAAATCAATAACCTTTAACTCCAAATCTTTTCTTAGTTGGATTAAATCAGATAACCCTGAATTTCCAGACTTATTCTCAGCATTAATTTGAATTATTTCAGACTCGATAGAAACTAACCGTTCTTCAAACTGCTTTTTGAGAGCTGATAAGGTTTGTGAGCTATCTGATGCTTTCCCTATTCCAACTTTGTATCCATCACGCCAAAATTTTTCTAAAGACGTGCCTATGCTTTTCTCAATTTCTGGTTTTTCTATTTTAAGGAGCGAAAGTTCAGCTTTAATTTTTGTCTGAAGAGTTTTTTGAAGATCACCTGGGAAATTTTTTTCTTCTTCACCTTCAGAATGTTGAGACTCATTAAGATTTGCAAGATTTTTAATAATTTTTTCTTTTTCTAAGGTTAAATCTT